>ERZ827186.2822-NODE-2822-length-11054-cov-3.452132_pt1 | contig 11054 bp, 10 predicted proteins | sample MGYA00519918_ERZ827186 | MGnify/ENA primary metagenome ERZ827186 (study PRJEB31778, sample SAMEA3449275) | human gut metagenome | biome: human gut; feature: human-associated habitat; material: faeces | place: United Kingdom | collected 2010/2012 ... | reverse complement strand
GGAGCGGCGGGCGGCGGGCGGCTGCTGTTGACGGCTTCGCCCAATCATCCGCGTATTCACTTAACGAACGAACCCGCCGAAAACCCGGCGCAGCCGCCCATGTTCTGCATGCTCATGCGCAAGCATCTGCTGGGGGCGCGCGTGCGCGACGTAGGGCAGGTGGCAGGCGACCGCATTTTGACCCTTGTGTTTGAGTGTCTGGACGAGCTGTGCGATTCCGTGGAAAAGACGCTCTATCTGGAGGTGATGGGCCGTCACTCCAACCTGACCCTGGTGCGCAGCGACGGCGTCATCATCGACGCCATCCGCCATGTGAACAGCGAGATGAGCCGTGTGCGCACCGTGCAGCCCGGCGGCGTGTACCAGCTTCCGCCCCAGCAGGACAAGCTGGACCCGGAAGGTCTTACGCCGGATTCCCTCGCCGAGCGGCTTGCCGCGGGCATGGACCTTCAGAATGTCGGCACGGCCCTTGATATCGGGCAGACCGACGTACACCTGCCGGTCAAAGCGGCCGGGGCGGAGAAGCGCGTTATCGAGAATATCGGCGCGGTTCGTCGCCGCCATGACGATGACGCCCTGGTTATCATTGAAGCCGTCCATTTCCACGAGCAGCTGGTTGAGCGTCTGCTCGCGCTCGTCGTGGCCGCCGCCGAGACCGGAGCCGCGCTGACGGCCGACGGCGTCGATCTCGTCGATGAACACGATGGCGGGGGCGACCTTCTTGGCCTGCTCGAACAGGTCGCGGACGCGGCCCGCGCCGACGCCGACGTACAGCTCAACGAAGTCGGAGCCGGAGATGGACAGAAATTCGACGCCCGCCTCGCCGGCGACCGCCTTGGCGAGCAGCGTTTTGCCCGTGCCCGGAGGGCCGACGAGCAGCACGCCCTTGGGGATGCGCGCGCCCATCTGGGAATACGCCGCGGGGTTTTTCAGATATTCGACGATCTCCTGCAGCTCTTCCTTTTCCTCGTCGGCGCCCGCAACGTCGGCAAACGTCTTTTTCTGCTTTTCCTCGCTGCCGAGACGGGTGCGCGCCTTGGAGAACTTCATAACGCCGCCGGCACCGCCGCCCTGCGCCGAGCGCATCATGGAGTACCACAGCACGCCCATGATGACGAAGATGATGAGATACGGCACAAAGCTCAGCCACCAGGCCGCCTCCCACGCGGGCGGGTAGTCGTACTCGGTGAGAATGCCTTCGGCCTTCTGCTCCTGCACGAGATCGTTGAGATCGTTGTAGAAGATGCTGAAGCTGCCGCACTCGTAGGAGTATTTCGTCTGCCCCTTGTAGGCGGAGCGCAGCTGCATGGTGAGATTGCCGTCGGTGTCGATGGTGAAGGATTCGACCTGCTTCGTCTCAAAAAGCTCGATGACTTCCGAATAGACAAGCGATTCCTTCGCGGTGTTTCTCGTCATGGAATAGATCGTGCCGAGCAGCAGCACGAAGATCAATACGAGAAAGCCGATCTGACGGGTCTTGTTGGGGGAGGGTCGGTTGTTCAAAAACTGTCACTTCCTTTTCTGCCGTCCCACCGGACGGCGCGGACAATATATAAATCAGAGATTTATTTTTCGTATACTTCCGGCTTGAGAACGCCGATGAACGGCAGATTGCGGTACTTTTCCGCGTAATCCAGACCGTAGCCGACGACAAAGGCGTCCGGCACGGTGAAGCCGACGTACTTCGCCTGCACATCGGCGCGGCGGCGCGCGGGCTTATCGAGCAGCGTTGCGATGCAGATGGAGCTCGGCTTGCGGTTCTGGAGATATTTCGTGAGATAGCTGAGCGTGATGCCGGAGTCGAGAATGTCCTCGACGATGATGACGTCGCGGTTTTCAATGTCCTGGCTGAGATCCTTGTTGATCTTCACCGCGCCCGTGGTGGAGGTGCCGTTGCCGTAGGACGAAACGGCCATGAAGTCCACGCTGCCGTGGATCGTCACTTCGCGGAACAGGTCCGCCATGAAAATGAAGCAGCCCTTCAAAACGCCGACGAACAGCGGCTCTTTCCCGGCGTAATCGCGGGAGATCTCCGCGCCCAGCTCGCGGACGCGCGTATGGATCTGCTCCTCACTGAGCAGTATGGACGCAATATCTTCTCTCATTCTCTCTCTTCCTCCGAAATTGGCGAAATAGTGATTTTATAAAACGGTTCCTGCGGCGCGGGGAAAGCTCTCTCGCTCTGCCCGATGCCGTAAACGGCAAGAGGCCCCGCCCCGTCGCGCAAAACGGGAACGGCGGCGCGCTGCGAGACCGGGATGCGCGCTTCGCCGAGCAGCTTGCTCACCGAGCGCGTACCGCCGCGGCGGTGCAGGAGGATCGTATCTCCCGCGGCGCGGGATGCGACGGACAGTTTACCACATATATTGGCACATGAAAAGCAAAAAGTGTTGAACGAAGTTTGAATTTCCGACCCCGCAGCGCAACTTTCGCACGAAATGCGCCACCGGCCGGGGTAAAGGAGCGTTTCTCCGGGCAAAAGCACGCGCTCCTCCAGCGGCGGCGCGTCCCCCTCGCCGAGCCGAAGCTGCCCGAGCTCCCGCCGGACGCGCCGTCCCGGAAGCTCCAGCACGCCGTCGCCGTCTCCGGCGGCAAAGCGCAGCAGCGCGTCGAACCGCTCGCGCGAGAGTTCTCCGCCGAGCCAGCGCGCAAGAGCGCGCCGCGCGACGGGCCGCGGCACCGCGCAAAGCTCCGCGCCGGGGATCGCCTCGCCCCAGAGAGCGAGCTTTTCCTCCGCGAGCGAGGCGAGAAACGCCTCATCCTCGGCGAGCGTTTCGCTCATGCGCGCGATGCCCGCCGCCGCGCCGGGGTGGATGCTCTCGAGTCTCGGGAGCACGTCGAGCCGGATGCGGTTTCGCGCAGCGTCCGTCTCCGCGTTCGTGGAGTCCTCCACATGGGGGATGCCGTGCGCGGTGAGATATTCCTCAATATCGCGCCGCGGCGTCTGCAGAAGCGGGCGGACGATCCTGCCGCGCCGCGCCGGGATGCCGGTAAGCCCGTGCAGTCCCGTGCCGCGCGCCATGCGGAAGAGGATGGTCTCCGCGTTGTCGTTTAAATTATGCGCCGTGGCGATGACGTCCGCGCCGTGTTCCTTCGCGGTGCGCTCGAGAAAGGCGTAGCGCATCTCCCGCGCCGCGGTCTCGATGCTCAAGCCGTTCGCCGCGGCATACGCCGGAACGTCGCCCCGGCCGGGAAAGAACGGGACGCCCCATTCTTTGCAGAGCGCTTCGACGAACGCAGCGTCCCGCGCGCTCTCCGCGCCGCGGATGCCGTGGTCGAAGTGGGCGCAGAGCACCGTCACATCGCCGAGCCGCCGCACGAGATCGAGCAGACATACCGAGTCCGCCCCGCCGGACACGGCGCACAGCACCGTGCACCCCGCCGGGAGCAGGCTGCGGTCGAGCACCGGCTCACTCATTGTGCCAGCGGTCGGCGTCGCGGAACGTTGTATACTCGCCCTGCCACTGGAGACTGTCCTTGCCGGTCTCGCCGTGGCGGTTTTTGAGCACGATCAGCTCCGTGAGATTCGGGTTTTCGATCTCCTGGTTGTAATAGCCTTCGCGGTAAATGCCCATGACGATGTCGGCGTCCTGCTCGATCGAGCCGGATTCACGCAGATCCGAGAGCATCGGGCGCTTGTCCTGCCGCTGCTCGTTGGCGCGCGAGAGCTGCGAAAGGCACAGCACCGGCACGTTCAGCTCCTTTGCCATGATCTTCATCATGCGCGAAATGTCGCTGACGACCTGCTGGCGGCTCTCGCTTGCCCAGCTGTTCTTGCTGCCGGAGCCCTGCATGAGCTGAAGATAGTCGATCATCACAAGGCCGAGATTGTTGAGCCGGCGGCACTGCGCGTTCATCTCCGCGACGGTGAGCGTCGGGTTGTCGTTTACGAGAATATCGAGCGAGGACACCGCGGCGCAGGCGTGCGCCGTGCGCTTCCACTCGTCCATCGTGAGATTGCCCGTGAGAAGATTCCCGAGCGGGATCTCGCCCTCGCTGGAGAGAAAGCGCGTTACGAGCTGCTCGCGGCTCATTTCGAGCGAGAAGATGGCAACGGTCTTTCCCGTGGCTTTCGCGGCGTTCAGGCAGATGTTGAGACCGATACTCGTTTTGCCCATGCCAGGGCGCGCGGCGACAAGGATAAAGTCGCCCTTGTTCATGCCCATGATGCGGCGGTCCACGTCCCGGAAACCGGTCGGGATGCCGGGGATCGGCTGGCCGGAGGCGGCGAGCTCGGAAAGATTGGAGTAGACGCTGTTCACAACCTGCGACACCGGCATCAGCCCGCCGACAACGCGGTCCTGCCGGAGCGCATAGATCTTCTTTTCGCAGAGATCGAGCACATCCCCGGCCTCGCCCGCGCCGGAGGACGCGGCCTCGACCGTTTCCTCGCACACGGAGATAACGTTGCGGAGCAGCGCCTGGTCGCGCACGATGGCGGCGTATTTGAGCACGTTCGCCGCCGTGGGCGTCAAGCGCATCAGCTCGCGGATGTACTGCTGCGAGCTCTCGTCATGGTAAACGCCGCGCACCTTCATCTCATCGAGCACCGTCACCGGGTCGATGGGCTTGGCGAAGGTGAACATGGAGAAGATCGTTTCAAAGATCTCCCGGTTCTGCGGCAGATAGAAATCCGCGCCGCGCACCGCCGTCATAACGTCCGGCAGGCAGGACGGGTCGATCAGGCACGAGCCGAGCACCGCCTGTTCCGCTTCCGCGGACCAGGGCACCCGCCGTCCGAGCAGTTCTTCCATCCGCTCTTACTTTTCGATGACGAGCAGCTGCACGGTGCCGTCGATGCCGTAGCCGAACTTGCACTTGACTTCAAAGCTGCCGAAGCTCTTGATCGGCTCGGCCTGCACGATGCGGTTCTTCTCGATGGAGACGCCGTGCTGCTCGCGCAGCGCGTCCACGATCTCCTGCGACGTGACGCTGCCGAAAAGACGCCCGTTCGCGCCGGCCTTGGCGCGCACCGTGACGATAACGTCCTTGAGCTTGGCGGCGGCTTCCTCGGCCTCGGCGCGCTCGCGCGCTTCCTGCGCCTTCCGCGCCTTTTCCTTGAGCGCGAGAGTGTTGAGATTGTCCTTATTCGCTTCTACGGCGAGACCGCGGGGGAGAAGGTAGTTGCGGCCGTAGCCCTCGGAGACTTCCTTCATCTCGCCCTTTTTGCCCTGTCCGCGGACATCCTGCTGGAAAATAACTTTCATGGAATATGACCTCCTTCGGTCTCTTAGTTTTTATATTAGTCTGTGGCGCGGTATTCGTCGATGGCGGCGAAGAGCCGGTTCACCGCGTCGCGCAGCGAGCAGTTCGGTATCTGCGCCCCGGCCGCCGAGCGGTTGCCGCCGCCGCCGAGCGTTTCGAGCAGCACCTGCACGTTCACATTGCCGATGCTCCGCGCCGACACCGCGACGCCGCCGTCGCCGGTGGGGTACAAAACGGCGCTCGCGTTCACGCCGGAGATGTTCAAAAGCTCGTCCGCGGCCTGCGCGGCGACGATGCGGTTCTGCGTCTCCTGCGCGGCGACCACGGCGATGCCCTTGTAAATGCGCGCCTGCTTCATAATGTCGTAGCGCTCCATGGTCTCTTCCATGCCGTTCTGGAAGAGCTTCTTCACGCGCGTGGTGTCCGCACCGCTGCGGCGGAGGAACGCCGCGGCGTCAAACGTGCGGTCGCCGGTGCGGATCGTAAAGTTTTTCGTGTCGAGCACGATGCCGGAGAGCACGGCGTCCGCCTCAAAGGGGAGAATGTCCGTCGGCTCGCACAGCTCCTGTATGAGCTCCGTGACGAGCTCGCACGTGGACGAGGCGTTCGGCTCATAGAGCGTGAGCGTGGCGTTTTTGATATAGGTCGCGGCGCGCCGGTGGTGATCGATGACCGCGAGCCGGTTGCTGCACGCGGTGAGCAGCGATTCGTCCTCCACCTGCTCGGGGCGGTTCGTGTCCACCACGACGAGCAGCGTCCGGCTGTCGGCCTCGAGCAGCGCCTCCTGCGCGCTGATAAAGGCGGTTTTGTATTCCTCCTCGCCGTGCAGCATGGTGAGCAGCGGCCCGACGGCGTTTTTGTCCATGTCGAGCACGATCTTTGCCGGGCAGTGGAAGCGCCGGGCGATGCACCGCACGCCCACCGCCGCGCCGACGGCGTCGAGATCGGCGTACCGGTGGCCCATGATGAACACCTGCGAGGCGTCCTGCACGAGCCGGGAGAGAGAGTTTGCCATAACGCGGGACTTGACCTTTGTGCGCGTTTCGACCTCCGCGCCGCGCCCGCCGAAAAATTCAAAGTTGAACTTGTTTTTCACGACCGCCTGATCGCCGCCGCGCGAGAGCGCCATATCCTCGGCGAGCGTGGCGAAGGAATAGTCCTCGTCATAGCTCGCGCCGTCGAGTCCGACGCCGATGCTCACCGTGGCGTGGATGCCCGTGAGATTGACGATCGAATGAATGCTCTCGACGAGCGTGAAGCGGTTTTTCGTGATCTCGTCAAAATGCCGCTTTTCAAAAATGAAGATGTACCGGTCACGGTCCACGCGCCGGAGAATGCCGCCGCGTCCCTCGCACCATTTCTCAATGGCAATGTCGAGCTGGCCGCGCAGCTCGGTGCGCTGGCGGTCGGTGAGCGGCTTCATCAGCTCGTCGTAGTTATCCACGAGCATGACCATCACGACCGGGCGCGTGGCGAGATATTCCTGTTTTACGTCGTCGTACTCGGTCACGTCCACCCAGTAGGTGATGCCCATGAACTCATAGGTCTCCTCGCGCTCTCCGGCGCGGACCATGTTGCCGTTGACCTGATACTTTTTCCCGTCCACCTCGAGAAGATCCGCCATGCGGTTTTTGCCCTCGAGTAGCCACTTGCTGTTGAATTCCGGCACGAGCGAGGCGAGCTTCGCGTCGAACGCGGGACTCGTGCGGCCGCACATCTCCCAGAACGGCTGGTTGCCCCAGACGACGCCGCTGTCGTTCAGACGGAACACCGCCATCGGCAGCGGGAAGTGGATGAGCGTGTTGTTCGTGGCGGATTCGGCGTTGTAGGTGACGTTCTCAACGAACGCCTGCAGCTCCTTCTGGCGCGCCCGCGCGCGGATGAGCGCGTAGATCGCGAGCAGCACCGTGACGACCGCCTCGCCGTAGGCGATATAACGGTTGAAGCGGGCGAAAAAGAAGGTTACAAGCGCGAATATGAGCATGATGAGCAGGCACATGCGGAGGCCGGGCTCGGCAAATTTCTGCGGTTTGCGGCTGTTCAAAGTATCCTCTCCCCACGCCCGCCGGAACCACAGAGCGGGCAGATAAAAATACAGAATATAATATACCACAAATATCCAAAGAATGCGAGCCCTTTTCGCCGCATTCTTCCGCTGTTTGCATATTTTTTCGTTGCGGTGCAGAAACTTCCTCCGTAAAAATAAAAAAAGGAGCTTTTATAAAAAGATGAAAGCGGTCATTTTGGCGGGAGGAAGAGGGACGCGGCTCGCCCCGGTCACTCACGGCGCGGTGCCCAAGCCCATGGCGGAGCTGCTCGGCGCGCCGATGCTCGAGCACATCGTAGCCCTTTTGAAGCGCTGCGGCTTCCGGGATCTCTGCTGCACGACGGCCTGCCTGCCCGAGCAGATCGAGCGGTACTTCGGCGACGGCAGCGGCTTCGGCGTGCGCATGCAGTACCGGCGCGAGGACAGAGCACTCGGCACCGCGGGCGCGGTGAAAAACTGCGAGGATTTTATCGCGGGGGAAAACGCGCTCATCATCAGCGGCGACGCCGCGTGCGATTTTGACCTTCGCGCCCTCTGGAACGAGCACCGGCGCGCGCACGCCGCCGTTACGATGGCGCTCTACCCGCACGAAGCGCCGCTGCCCTACGGTCTCGCCGTGACCGACGGCGAGGGGTGGGTGCGCAGCTTTATCGAAAAGCCCGCGTGGGAGCGCGTCGTTACCGATCTGGTAAACACCGGCATCTATGTTCTGTCCCCGGAGGTGCTGCGCTTCATCCCGGCGGATACGCCCTTTGATTTTGCCCGCGATCTTTTCCCGCGGCTGATGTCCTCCGGGCGCGGCATCCGCGGCGTGCCGATGGAGGGCTACTGGCGCGATATCGGCGACCCCGGCTCGTACTACCGGGCCAATCTCGACGCCTGGGAGGGCAAACTGCGCCTGCCGGAGCAGAGAGGCGGCGCGCTTGAGCGCGCGCCGGAGGCTTTCTCAGAGCGGGCGCGGTACGCCTGCCGGGTGTACTGCGGCGCGCCGCACCGCGCGCGGCTCATGCGCGCGCTCACCGCGGGACTCATGGAAGCGGGCGCAGACCTCACCGACGGGCTGACCGTGCGGACGGTCCCCGGCGGCGTGCACATCGCACCCTGCGCCGACCGCGCGGCACTCTGCATTGAGTCCGACAGCCCGGATACTGCCCGGCGGTTTGAAGCGCTCGTCCGGGATGTGGAGCGGCGCGTGGAAAACGAAACCGGCGGAAGCGCTTGATGCGCTTCCGCCGGCGGAGTATGGGGCTTATAGTTTCATGTTGCTGCCGTGAGAGGCTTTGCCCGGCACAGCCACTGCGCCGTGTCGCGCAGCGTCGCAAGCAGCGGACGCGGCGTATAGCCAAACGTCCGGCTGGCTGCGCTGTGGCTGAAATCCGCGTTCGAGCCGAGGACTGCTATGGAATAGGGCGTGAAGAAAGGCTTCTTTCCCCTACGGGTAAATTTCTCGCAGACCTTCGCCGCGCTCCGGGCAAGCCCGAGCGGCAGATATGTTACCGTGCGCCGTACACCGGCGGCGGATTTGAGCGCTTCGAGCATATCGCGGATCGTTGTATAGTGGCCGGAGAGAATGTAACCGCAGCCGCGCTGCCCGTTCTCCGCGCAGTCGGCGATGCCGCGGGCAACGTCGCGCACATCAACGAAGTCATACCCGCCGCGCACCGCGAGCGGGAGCCGCCCCGCAAGGAACGAGCGGAACATCGTCGTCATGCTGCCTCCGGCGATATCGCCCGGCCCGATAATGCCGGACGGGAAAACGATGCTCGCGTTCAAACCATTTTTCGCTGCGGCAAATACGAGCGATGTTGCCTCCGCTTTGCTTTTGGCGTAATCGCCGGAAACAAATTCCGAAGAAACGGCGTCGGTTTCCGTGATCGTCATGCCCTTGGGCTTTTCGGGCAGCGCATGGACGGAGCTGATATACACGAGCTTGCCGATGCCATGCGCGGCGCACTCGCGCAAAATGGCGCGCGTCCCGTCCACATTTACGCGGTAGAGCGAGGCATCCGGGCGCGATGCCACCGTTACGATGCCCGCCGTATGGATGACGCAGGTGCTCTCATCCGTTCCGGCAAAGAAATTTTCCAGCGCGGACGCGCTGCAGATATCGCCCTCCGTGCGCTCCACGCTCTCGGGCAAAACTCCGGCGAGCCGGTCGCCCGGCAGTACGAGCGCCCGCACCGACGCACCGCGGGAGAGCAGCTCCGAAACGACCGTGCGGCCGAGAAAGCCTGTCGCACCGGTCACAAGATACGTTTTATACATAGGGATCCACCTCCATGGGATAAATACGAAAGACATATGTTGATTATCTTTCATGTATATAGTATACTTTTTCCGACAGCGATGTACAACCGTCAACCGGCTGCCGCATGAAAGAAAACCAACATGCGGAACAGAAACGTTGCCCATTTCTGTAAACAATTTGTGATGAGGTGTCCCATGGCAGGAAAATCCGATGCGAGAGTCCGGTATACGCAGCACGCGCTCAAGCAGGCGCTTTTAACGCTGCTGAAGGAAAAAAGCGTGAACAAGATCACGGTCAAGGAGGTCTGCGAGCTGGCGGAGCTGAACCGCGCGACGTTTTATTCGCATTACAGCGACTGCTTTGCGCTGCTGGAGGCGATCGAGAATGAGCTGCTTGAAGCGTTCGCGCAGTCGCTCACGCTGATAAAATCGTTTGATGTTGCGGCGCTGATCGAGGCGATCTACGACATGATCGGGAAGAACGAGGAAGCCTGCCGTGTGCTGATCTTCCAAAATCCCGGCTCGACGGTCATCCACCGGATGATCGATTACGCCCGGCCGCAGAGCATCGCCTACTGGCGGCAGGAGCTGCGCGCGAGCGACGAGGAACTGGAGATGCTGTACACGCATCTGTCCAATGGGCTGATGCATGTCGTGGTGGAGGGCTACGACCGGTATGAGCGCGAAACGGTCGTGCGGTTCGTGCGGCGCATCGTGCAGGCAAGTCTGTCTTTATTTCGGTGAAAGAATACAAAAAATCGCCCCGCGTTTTGGAGAGTGCGTCCAAAATGCGGGGCGATGTTTTTTCCGTGACGGTTTTTCGGCTCCGCTTCAGTGCGTGCCGGTGCTGCCGAAGCCCGCCGCGCCGCGGAGCGTTTCGGAGAGCTCGTCCGTTTCCTCGATCTCAATGTCAAGACACGGCGTGATGACGAGCTGCGCGATGCGCTCGCCGTTTTCCACGGTCTGCGTCTCGGTGCCGTTGTTCTGCAGAAACACCCGCAGCTCTCCGCGGTAATCGGCATCGATCACGCCGACGCAGTTGGCGGGGGCAAGCTGGCGCTTTGTGGCAATGCCGCTGCGGGCGAACACCAGCCCGACGTACCCCTCCGGGATCTCCACGGCGATGCCGGTGGGGAAGAGGTACTTGCCCTGCGGGGGAACGGCGGCACTCTCCTGGCCGTCCGGCAGCAGAGCATAGAGATCGACGCCCGCGGCGAGCGCGGTGCCGCGCGTGGGCAGTATGGCATTTTCACGGAGCTTTTTGCAGGGAATTTTCATACGGTCTTCTTCCTTTGGTAAGTTTATTGTTTTTCACTGCGCGGCGGGAGCTGCGCGCCGCATTTGGGGCAGAATTTGCTCCCCGCGGGGATCTTTTCGCCGCAGCAGGCGCAGCATTATAGAGGATACCGCCTTCCGACACGATTCTACACGCAAAAGAAACCGCCGTCAACGAAAAAGCGCGGCAAACAGGAAGCGGCGCATCCCGAAGGATGCGCCGCAGAGCGTGTCAAAAAAGTATTTTTGACACGCTCTCAAACGAGACCCACTTCGTTGG
>ERZ827186.2821-NODE-2821-length-11060-cov-3.643707_pt1 | contig 11060 bp, 8 predicted proteins | sample MGYA00519918_ERZ827186 | MGnify/ENA primary metagenome ERZ827186 (study PRJEB31778, sample SAMEA3449275) | human gut metagenome | biome: human gut; feature: human-associated habitat; material: faeces | place: United Kingdom | collected 2010/2012 ... | reverse complement strand
GTAGAACTCCAGCCTTCCAAGCTGATCACGTGGGTTCGATTCCCATCACCCGCTTTCATGAGTCTGTAGCTCAGTTGGATAGAGCAACGGCCTTCTAAGCCGTGGGTCGGGGGTTCGAATCCCTTCAGGCACGTTGTGGTGGGTATAGCGCAGTTGGTTAGCGCGCCAGATTGTGGCTCTGGAGGCCCAGGGTTCGAATCCCTGTATCCACCCTTCGCCCATTGGGCTATCGCCAAGCGGTAAGGCACAGCACTTTGACTGCTGCATTCGCTGGTTCGAATCCAGCTAGCCCAGTCCTTTTTTATGGGGTATTAGCTCAGTCGGTAGAGCACTTGACTTTTAATCAAGTTGTCCGGGGTTCGAATCCCCGATGCTTCATTAATAGCGGAAATCTTCTGTGAGGTTTCCGCTATTTTATTGCTTTTGCAGAGTGTGAGAATGATTTTTCGGATACACTCTGAGAATATGAGAAAATGCGGATATGGCGGAATTGGCAGACGCGCTGGTTTTAGGTACCAGTGGGCTTCCCGTGCAGGTTCAAGTCCTGTTATCCGCATTCAGAAAAAGTACCGGTTAAAACGGTGCTTTTTTGTTTTACAGACATGGTTTTTTGTTGTATAGTTAAGTTATAAACAGGACAGGGAGATTTTGACTATGGATATACAGAAATTTCAGCAGAAACTTACAGAGGTGTGTGAACTTGGAGAGAAGAATGGCAAAGTATTGAAACCGGAACAGATAAAGGAATGCTTTGGCGAACTTGACCTGGATAAGTCACAGCTGATCAAGATATTACAGTATTTAAAATTAAAAGGTATTTCCATTGAAGGTGCGGAGGAGATTTCAGCAGCATCTCAGACCGGCCCGGAAGAAGTATCCGAAGAAAAAGAAGAAAAAGTTCCTCTGACAGCGGAGGAAGAGGCATATCTGAAAGAATATCTGGAAGGTCTTGAAGAACAGGAGCAGGGAGAGAGAAGTGCGGAAGAACTTTTTGAACTGCTTTCAAAGGGAGATGCTCTGGCACAGGCAGAGCTGTCACAGAAGTATCTGCGTGCAGCAGCCGAAATGGCGGTTGAAATGAACTGTGAGGAGATTTTTATCGCTGATCTGATTCAGGAGGCAAATATAAGCCTTCTAATGGCTCTGGGAGAGGAAGAACCGGAAGAGAAAGATGAGAAATGGCTGCTTGGACGTATCCGGTGTGGGATCGGCCATGCTATCGAGGAGCAGACACAGAGGAAATTTGAGGATGACTATCTGGTAGCAAAGGTGGAGAAGCTGGAAGCGGCAGTCCGGGAACTTACAGAGGATGAAGAGGATGAAAGTTCAAAGTTCAGTGTAGAGGAGCTGGCGATCATTCTTGATATGGATGAAGAAGAGATCAGGGATGTGCTGCGGCTTACAGGTGATGATAAATAATGCAGTGATGTAGCATTACGGGAAAGGAGAGGGTGATTATGAGTATTCCAACACCACACAACAGTGCAAAGAAAGGTGATATTGCAAAGAAGGTTCTGATGCCGGGAGATCCGCTACGTGCGAAGTATATTGCGGAGACATATCTGGAGAATCCGGTATGCTTTAACACAGTGAGAAATATGTTTGGTTATACCGGAACTTATAAGGGTGAGCAGATATCTGTCATGGGCAGCGGTATGGGGATGCCGTCTATGGGTATTTACAGTTATGAGCTTTATAATTTTTATGATGTAGAGAAGATCATTCGTATTGGTTCTGCAGGTGCGCTGCAGGATGATGTAAGCGTAATGGATGTTGTGATCGCCATGAGTGCATGTACGGATTCAAATTATGCAAGCCAGTATCAGCTGCCGGGGACTTTTGCTCCTACAGCAAGTTATGAACTGGTTGCAAGGGCAGTAGAGGTTGCGAAAGAGCAGGGTACACCGGTTCGTGTGGGTTCTGTTGTATCTTCAGATGTGTTCTATGGAGATAATCCGGAGAGTTCGAAGGCATGGAGAAAGATGGGGGTTCTCTGTGTGGAGATGGAGTGCGCGGCGCTGTTTATGAATGCTGCCAGAGCCGGTAAGGAGGCACTGGGGATTCTTACGATTTCGGATCATGTTTTCAGGGATGAGGCAATTTCTGCGGAGGCCAGACAGACTTCGTTTAACAGGATGATGGAGATTGCTTTAGGAATTTAAAAGATAATCCTGGTATAAAAAGGTTCTTTGGCTGGTATGTGGGAATGCTGGTCAGAGGGCTTTTTTTAATTCAGTAGGGACGCGTCAAAAAATATTTCATTTCATGTGCGGTTTCGGACACTAAGATATTCTAAGCCGTCAAAAATCTGCTAAAAGCATGAGCCATCAAGGACAAACTCGCTTCGCTCAGACAGTGTCCTTGATGGCTCATAACGCAGATTTTTGGCGGCTAAGAATATCTAAGTATCCTGCAAATGCACATGAAATGAAATATTTTTCGATGCTGTTTTTTCATATGGAATGAATGAAATTTTGGCTACGTTACTGAGAACGGAGTGAGCAGTAACAGTTAATGACGACTGTTCTCAAGAAGAGCGATTGAAAAATTTCTCATATTGTGTTAATATCAAAACAATATGGGAGGTATTTTGAATGCAGATCAGAAAATCAGCGGAGGATTATTTGGAGGCAATCCTGGTATTGTCAAAACAGGGTGGCGGAGTTCGTTCTATAGATATTGCAACGATGCTTGGGGTATCGAAACCGAGTGTAAGTCATGCTATGAAGCTGCTTCGTGAGGATGGTTATATTGCGATGGACCGTTATGGTACGGTGACACTTCTTGAGAAAGGAAATGATATTGCGGTTCATATCTATGAGCGGCATACAGTGCTGAGCAAGATGCTGGAACATCTCGGCGTAAGCCCGGAAGTTGCAAAAGAAGATGCGTGTAAGTTAGAGCATGACCTGAGCGATGAGAGTTTTACTAGGATAAAGGAGCACTTCCACAAGGTGATTGGGGAAGTTGAATAGCGGATAAAATAAACTCCCCCCCGTCGGATGAATTTCTGACGAAGTGGGGAGTTTATTTTTTAAAGTTAGTTATCTACTATTTCTGTTACATAGCTTCCATGCCCGTCTATAGCAATAACTTTTTCTTTTCCATCTTCTGTTTGAAATATCCATGGAGCAGAATAAGGATTACGAAAAAAGGCTTACAACGAATGGTGGTGTGGTACAATGCTGTAGAAAGAAGAATGCTGGAAAGCCGTATAGTCGTATGAAGGAGAAACTTACATGCAGTTTGATGAGAGGAAAGAGGGAATAGACCCTCTGACCTACTCTGCATATTATTCTGTCTGCTTCTGTGGAAGCTGTGCAAGGATGATAGCAGCAAACATGATGACACATCCAAGGATTTCTTTAGTACTTAGTTGCTGTCTGAGGATGATCCATCCGGCTAGGACAGAGATGCAGGATTCCAGGCTGAGTATCAGGGATGCTACAGTTGGGTTCATGTTTTTCTGACCGATAATCTGCAAGGTGTAAGCTACTCCGCATGACATGACACCTGCGTAGAGGATTGGCTGCCATGCTGCCAGGATGGATGAGAGTTCCGAATGCTCAAGGAGCAGAGCGGGAATGCCGGAAAGAACTCCACATGTCAGGAACTGAATACAGGAGAGCTTTACTCCGTTTACTTTCGGAGAAAAGTAGTCGATGACCAGTATGTGCAACGAAAAAAGAAAAGCGCATACCAGTACGAGCAGATCTCCTTTTCCAATGGAAAATCCATCTGTGATGCACAGGAGATAAAGTCCGATCAGAGCCATTGCAACGGCAGCCCAGATAAATTTCGTGCATTTTTTGCCAAGGAATAGTCCGATGACAGGGACGATCACAATATAACAGGCAGTGATAAAGCCGGCTTTTCCGACGGTTGTATACTTGATGCCGAACTGTTGGAAATTGCTTGCCAGACAGAGACAGATACCGCAGGCGATACCGCCGATAATCAGAGTTTTTTTCTCCTGCATATTGGATACAGTATTACTTGAGGTGTCAGATCTGCCAGATGCTTTGGAAGCAGAATCTGAAGGGGAGTTTCTCTTTTTCAGAATAAAAATCAGTGGAATCAGAACGACTGCTCCGATAAGGGAACGGACGGCATTAAAAGTAAAGCCTCCTACGTATTTCATTCCTACGCTTTGAGCCACAAAAGCGATACCCCAGATGATTGCTGCGAGAAGCAGGAGCAGGGAATTTTTTAATGGAATCTGTTGTTTTTGCATGATGTGTGTAATCCTTCCTTATATTTCAAATATTTTTTAAGAGCGCCTGTGCTTCATTGATCTGAAAATGAATAAACACTTTCATAATTATACATTATAGATGTAAAAAGAGAAAGACGATTATAGAAATAAAAAGAAGCCTCTGCAGGAGACTTCTTTTTATTTCTGTGTAATTTAAAATATAATCATATAAAATGTAAAGCAGTATTGATTGTAGAGCCATGTGATGAAAGTGAATGCTTTTATCCGCCTGACTCTTGATTATGATATTTATATCAGATAAAGATATATTTCAAAATAAACAATACAGCCAGTACATACATCAGTACGCTGATCTTCTTTTCCTTAGCTTTACCTGTAACAACGTTGATGATCACATAGGAGATAACACCCATGGAGATACCTTCAGAAATGCTGTACAGGAATGGCATTGCGATGATCGCAATAAATGCCGGGATTGCTTCGGTCAGGTCGTTGAAATCAATCTTGGTTACTGATGTGAGCATCAGGAATCCAACGATGATCAGAGCCGGTGCTGTGGCAAAGGATGGGATTGCCAGGAAAATCGGGGATAACAGCAGTGATAATCCGAAGAGGATGGCTGCTATCAGGGAAGTAAGTCCTGTACGTCCGCCTTCAGCAACACCGGAAGCACTCTCTACGAAAGTAGTAACTGTGGAAGTACCACACATAGCACCTACTGTAGTTCCTACTGCGTCAGAAAGAAGAGCACCTTTGATGTTTGGAAGTTTGCCTTCTTTGTCAAGCATATCAGCTTTGGAAGCAACGCCGATCAGTGTTCCAAGTGTATCGAACATATCTACAAACAGGAATGCAAACATAATGACTACGAAATCAAGTGTGAAGACAATGGAGAAGTCCATTTTCATAAATGTGGGAGCCATGCTTGGGATGGAGATTCCGTTTGAGAAATCAGGCAGGAGGCTGAACCAGCCGGCTGCAGGATCAGGTTTGTAAAGTCCTGTCAATTGACAGATAATGCCAAGTCCCCATGTGATCAGGATACCCCAGAGAATGTTTCCTTTTACACTCTTAACAAGAAGGATGGCGGTGATGAGAAGTCCGATCAGCGCCAGAAGAACTGTAATTCCTTCTGTATTGAAGGTCCCGCCGGAAACGGAGGATTTAAAGGAAAATACACTTACCAGAGTGGAGTCATTGTTAACTACGATCTTAGCATTCTGCAGTCCGATGAAAGCAATAAACAGTCCGATACCAACAGATACTGCATGTTTCAGGTTCATTGGAATAGCGTTAAAAATCGCTTCACGCACATTAGTGAGTGATAAAAGGATAAAAATAATACCTTCTACAAATACAGCTGCCAGTGCCTGCTGCCAGTTGTATCCCATGCCAAGAACAACTGTGTATGCAAAGTAGGCATTTAAGCCCATGCCCGGTGCAAGAACGAACGGGTAGTTAGAAAGCAGTGCCATCAGGCAGGTGGCAATAAAGGATGACAGTGCGGTCGCTGTAAAAACAGCTCCTCTGTCCATGCCGGACGCTTCCAGAATATTTGGGTTTACAGCCAGAATGTATGCCATTGTCATGAATGTGGTAATACCTGCCATAACTTCGGTCTTTACATCTGTGTGGTTCTCTTTGAGATGGAATAATTTGTCAAGATTCATAATCTTTCCCCCTTTTGATTTTAAAAATTGCCGGCTGTTTTGTGGTGTCTCAGATAATCATCCCGAAAAAACAGGGTGAAACTCCTGGAATCAATCGTCTCGGCATATCGTTTTGTTAACGATATGCCGGAAAAACACCATCAGAATCTGTATTTCCTGCAGTTACAGAATCTTTCTTCCGGCTACATATTTAGCGGTAATATTGCGGTCATCGGAAAGGTAGATCAGTCTTTCAAGTCTGTCCTTCGGAGAGAGCTTCAGTGGAGTTGGAATAGTGCTGTCATTAAGCACAACCGCATCAAATTCATACCCCTCCTTAAAGCTTCCAACCTTTCCAAAGAAGGAACCGCCTCCTTCTGTTCCCATATAAAAGGCTTCTTCAACAGTGAGCGGCTTCATGGAAGAATCAACCAGCCGCCAGTACAGCTTGGAAACCTGAATAGCATCAGCCATGGCACGCAGAATAGAAACGGAAGTTCCACCTGCAATGTCAGATCCCAGTCCGATGTGTAAACCTTCGTCCAGATAACGTCTCACAGGAGAGATACCTGAGGCGAGATTTGTGTTAGACTGCGGACAATGAGCAATATAAACGCCCTGCTTTTTCATAAGGGCAATTTCTTCATCCGAAGAATGAACACAATGAGCCATGATCGTCGGACAGTCACCGCCGAAAAGATCAAACTGGCTATATGCTTCTCCATAAAAATGTGTATTCGGGCAAAGCTCCTTCACCCAGGCAATTTCACCGAAATTCTCAGAAAGGTGAGACTGCATCGGCAGATGATACCTCTTCTGAATCTCCGAAAGCTTCTCCATCAGCTCATCAGAACAGGACGGAGTAAATCTCGGGGTAAGGATTGGTTTTACATTTTCAAACTTATCAAGCGTATCCTCAATCCACTGAATCGTAGCATCAGCAGAAGCCTGAGCACTCTCTTCCTGCAGCTGCGGAGAACCATTGCGGTCCATATTTACCTTGCCGACCATAGCCTTTATTCCGGTTTTATCCAGCTGTTCCATCAGGATCTCGGTAGCAGGGACATGCAGAGTTCCGAAAATACATGCTCTTGTATTCGGGCTCTTCTTCATATCCTCAGCGAAAACAGAATAAGCCTCTTTTGCAAACTCCGTATTTTCATAACGCGCTTCCTGCGGAAAAGTATAAGTATTCAGCCAGTCCAGCAACTCAAGATCCATACCCGAGGCACGAAACGTATACTGCGGAGCATGAAGATGCAGATCAGTCAGTCCCGGAATGATCAGCTCATCGCCAAAATCTGTACATGAGATTCCTGCAAATTTCTCAGGAAGCTCATCAAACACCCCTGCACATCGCCCATCTTCACATACTAAATATCCATTTTCAGTGATGGAAAGTTCTGTCAGAGAATTACTGTAGCAAATCGTTCCCTTTAAAACAAAAGTCTGCTCGTTCATAACCATACCTCCTTTTTGCGGTTAAGGAAAGGCAAAAAAAATCTACCGATGCTGCCTTTACCTCATTCTTTCTCCCTGGGGAGAGAACTTATAGACAACTATTACGGTAGTTGGTAGAAACGTCCAACCGATTATGGACATATATAAGTTTACTTATATTGTTTATAAAATGATTATAAAATATTTGTAGTTAACTGTCAATTCCTTTCTGCAATTTAATTTAATATTCTTTTTGCATTGCTATTTGATAATTCATAGTCTATAAAGCATTTTACAGGCAGAATTTATATAAAGTATATGATATCCCATGTGAACTTATACAATCTCTTTCATATTTAAAGTCTTTCTTATTCATGTAGGCTTTTAACATGCGAATTGATACGATATTTTCCACCTTCCAATTACCAGCTTAGAAAAATATTTTATCTGCTATGCATTTGCAGGCATCTTAGAGATTCTTAGTCCTCTTAAATCTGCGTTATGAGAAGAAAAGTCCATTGCCTGAGCACTAGCGAGCAATCATAGACTTTTCTTCTCATGCTTTTAGCAGATTTCAGATGACTTAGAATCTCTTAGATGCCGAAACCGCATAGCAGATAAAATATTTTTCTAAGCGTCCGTTTTTTGGGAAAATATGATATAATACTCTCCAATATCAAAAAGAAAGGAAAAACAAACATGCAGCTAGACAAAGAAAACATAAAAAAAATCCGATGGCTCATCGCATTCGCAATTCTCTTATCCCTGGGTGTCCAGAACCTGCACATAGTCATCAGCACTGTCAGAGTTCTGCTTGGCTTTCTCTTTCCGTTCATCATTGGCTTTGGAATTGCTTTTATCCTCAATATTCCAATGAAATTCATAGAACATCATCTGTTCGGAAAAGTCCTGAAACAAGAGAAAAAAACAGCCCAAAAACTGGCAAGACCGGTCAGCCTGGTGCTTTCTATCTGCTTTGTGATCTGTATAATCGTGATCGTTATGCTGGTAGTAGTACCGGAACTGGGGGCAACATTCGTAAACATAGCGAAAAAGATAGAAGAAAATATTCCGGTTTTCCAGAAATGGATCGACAATGTATTCGGAAACAATCCGGAAGTTGTGAAATGGGCGCAGTCTCTTGACATTGAGCCGGGAAAAATAATCGATTCTGTACTCGGCGTACTGAAGAACGGAGTCAATAACATTGTTTCCTCCACAGTGTCCATCACCATGGGACTTCTGACTACTGCAATGAATGTATCCATTGGCTTTGTATTCGCCTGCTATGTCCTTTTGCAGAAAGAAAAGCTCCTGCAGCAGATAAAAAAAGCAATGTACGCAATGTTCCCGGAAAAACCGGTCAGATATCTGGCACATGTATGGAATCTGGCAAACAGGATTTTTTCCAGCTTTATTACCGGACAGTGTATCGAAGCTGTGATTCTTGGAAGTATGTTCTTTGTATCCATGACAATCCTGCATTTTCCATATGCAATGCTGGTGGGTGTCCTGATTTCATTTACAGCATTGATCCCGCTGTTTGGCGGAATTATCGGATGTTGGGTAGCATTTTTTCTGATCCTTATGATAAGTCCTGTAAAAGCAGTTCTGTTTCTGGGACTTTTCCTTATCCTGCAGCAGATAGAAGGAAACCTGATCTATCCTCATGTGGTAGGTGGTTCTGTCGGGCTTCCATCCATCTGGGTACTGGTAGCTGTAACACTTGGCGGCAGTTTGATGGGAATTGCGGGAATGCTGATCTTCATTCCGACAGTATCTGTCATCTATACACTTTTCAGAGAGTGGGTATATGCCCGTCTTGAGAAAAAACAGCTTGTTTTATAACGAAATGATTCGTGATGTGTAGAAAGATGTATTATTGTCCGGATAAACTTGGTAACAAATTTGTAAAAGGACTGTAAATCAGTGTAAGGTCTCTGTAATTGTAATTAATTCGATATTTCTGTATTATAGTGATATCTGGTTAAAAATGGAAGGAGATCTTAAGATGGACATCTTAAAAGGTAAACGTTATGATATTATGAATGTGCTTTGGGAAGAGGGAAGACCATTGTCTGCTTTTGAGATCAATGACATTGCACCGGAACTGAAAATGCCGACAGTAAGAAGATGCCTGGAGCTTCTTTTGAAAGAGAACCTGATCCAGGTTGCGGGAACTTCAATGAACGGCAAGGTGTATGCAAGAAATTATACCCCTCTTCTTTCAAGAGAGGATTATTTAAAGGGAAATGCCAAAAGCAGAAAGATTAATCCGGTGGAAATGATGAATGCGCTTCTGGAATCTGATGGGATTACAGTGGAAGAGCTGGAAAAACTTCAGGAGCTTATCGATAAGAAACGTGCGGAACTGGAAAGCAGATAATCATAAACATAGCAGATAAAAACGGACATGGCCATCTGGCTGTGTCTTTTTTGTGCCGTTTTTTACAGAATTGCAATACTGTATCAGGTAATAAAAACAGCCAGATGAATAAAGTGTCCATCTGGCTGAATCTATTATCAATTAATTATTTCTTGTTCTGCTCAACTTCTTTTAACATCATAGCGCGAACTTTCAGTGGAAGTCCGAACAGTGTGATGAATCCATCTGCATCGTGGTGGTCATAGAGGTCACCTGTTGTGAAAGATGCAAGAGATTCATTGTACAGGCTGTATGGAGAAGTTGTACCGGCTTTGATGATGTTGCCTTTGTACAGTTTGAATTTAACTTCACCTGTTACATATTTCTGTGTGGACTCAATAAATGCCTGAACTGCCTCGCGGAGAGGAGAGAACCATTTGCCTTCGTAACAAATCTGAGCAAGTTTATTCCCCATATCCATTTTCAATGTCGTTGTATCGCGGTCAAGGATTAATTCTTCCAACTGCTGATGAGCTTCGTAAAGAATTGTTCCGCCAGGAGTTTCATAAACACCACGGGATTTCATACCAACAACACGGTTCTCAACGATGTCAACGATACCGATACCGTTCTCGCCGCCAAGTTTGTTCAGCTCAGTGATGATCTCGGAAACTTTCATTGCTTTTCCGTTGAGAGTTTTCGGAACACCCTGCTCAAATGTCATGGTAACTTCTGTTTCTTTATCAGGGGCTTTCTCAGGTGTAACACCTAAAACAAGCATGTTGTCATAGTTTGGAGCCTGGGAAGGATCTTCCAGTTCCAGACCTTCATGGCTGATATGCCATAAGTTTCTGTCACGGCTGTAGCTGTGGCTTGCATCGAATGGAAGGTCGATTCCGTGAGCTTTACAGAATGCAATCTCATCTTCACGTGACTGCATGGTCCAGATATCTGTCATTCTCCAAGGAGCAATAATCTTTAAATCAGGAGCAAGTGCTTTGATGCCGAGTTCAAAACGAATTTGGTCATTTCCTTTACCAGTGGCACCATGACAAATTGCTGTTGCACCTTCTTGACGAGCAACATCAACAAGTACTTTTGCAATTAATGGACGAGCAGTTGCAGTCCCTAATAAATATTTGTATTCAAATACAGCATCTGCTTGAACAGTAGGCATAATGTAATTTTCTACGTATTCATCAACAACATTTTTGATATAAAGTTTACTTGCACCACATGCTTTAGCACGTTCTTCTAGACCGTCTAGTTCTTCTTTTTGACCGACATCAATACAGCAACAAATAACTTCACAATCATAGTTTTCTTTTAGCCATGGGATGATCGCAGTAGTATCTAATCCACCAGAATAAGCTAAAACGACTTTTTCTTT
>ERZ827186.2820-NODE-2820-length-11062-cov-3.254384_pt1 | contig 11062 bp, 6 predicted proteins | sample MGYA00519918_ERZ827186 | MGnify/ENA primary metagenome ERZ827186 (study PRJEB31778, sample SAMEA3449275) | human gut metagenome | biome: human gut; feature: human-associated habitat; material: faeces | place: United Kingdom | collected 2010/2012 ... | reverse complement strand
GGCCCAGCAGCAGCCCCACTGCCGCCACAAAGACGAAGGACCGCGCCAGCCCCAGCACGCCGGCCTCGTTGAACGGCCCCCACAGCATACGGTGGTGGTCAAACGGGACGGTGAAAATCAGGCGTATGCCGGAGCCTTCCTCGGCAAACAGGACGTTGGCCTGGATAAAGCAGAGCGCTACACCGGGGAAAACGCTGCACCCCATGATGATCTCATTTTTCAGATTTTTGGCGCGGGTGCGCACAAAATCGGCAATCAGCAGCACGAGCAGCGCCGGGGCGAATGCAAAGATCAGGCTGGCCTTGAAACTGGTCGCCACGGTCAGCAGCACCGTGTAGACCGCGTAGGCACGCAGATCCAGGTCATCGCGCATCGTCGGCCAGACACGGTAAAAGGCCAGCATCGCCAGCAGTGCAAAGGGCGCGAGCATAATATACGTTGTGTTGTGATAAATCGTGCCGCCGACAGTGCCCTGGTACCAGTAGCCGCCGCGGGGCATCCAGACCGCCGTGGCAAGGTTGACCACCAGACTGACCAGCAGCCGCGCCGGGCGCGGGGCATCGGGCAGGGCAGTGCGCAGGCCGCAGGCGAACACGGCGACGGCGGCCAGATGGAACACCGCCAGCAGCACGGCAATGCCGACGCGCCCGGCCAGTGCATACGCCGGGCCGATGAGCAGCGACACGGTGGAGTAGATCATGCCGCGCTGCGCGAAGGCCAGGTGCATACCAAGGTCGGAGGTATAGGGGTCGCTGCCGCCGCCGGGGGAGCAAAGCTGCTGGTAGTGCAGCCAGACCATGGCCGCAGCAAATGCCGCCAGCGCCGCAAGGCAGACCGCCCACAGCAGGCGGCGGGATTTATTTTGTGCCAAGGGCGGCACCTCCTTGAATTGATAGAGTACGCAGGGGCCGCATAGCCGCGGCCCGCGGCGGGAAGATGGACGGGCTTTTGCGGGAGGGCAGCGGGCCGGGCATGCCCGGCCCCTACAGGGTGGCAGACCAACAGGCTTTGCACTTCCGCAAGCGGGCACGGCGGCCTGTGGGCAGGCCGCCCTACAGGCCCCGATTAGCGTTATGCGTAGGGCGGGGTGCCCCCTAATGAGCGGCCAGCCGGATGCTGTCCGCGAGAATTTCGCCGTCCAGCGTGATCATGGAGCCGTTCTTGTCGAGGTAGACCTCTCTGCGCACTTCCTCGCCGTCGGCGGTTGTGTAATAGAGCACATCATAGAGGAAGGTGCCCGCGGGCAGCCAGACCTCGACATCTGTCAGCACATCCGGGTCTGCCCCGTGGCCAAGGCCGCACCAGGCAATGTCGTAGTGCCTGTCCTGCCCCAGCGTGAACCCGACGCGGTACACTGCCTCGTCGTCGGCGTGGTCCTCGGTGCGCCAGACCTGCAGGGCGTGGGCATCGGCGTCCAGATCGCCGTAGCGCAGGAAGAAGGCGTTCTCCGCGACCTCATGGCCGCCCCAGATCATGTAATCGGTCACCACCGGCGTGTCGCCGCAGTCGGCGGCCAGGCCCGCGGCGACGCCGTCGCCAAAGACCGTGTAGGCGCGCCCGCCCTGGTCGTAGGCCGAGCGGGTCGCGGCGCGCTGCCAGACCACCGACCCGGCCATGCAGACGGCCAGCAGACCGTAGAGCACCGCGCGGCCCCCGGGCCACCAGCTCTTGCCGCGGGCCCAACGCAGCAGCATCACCAGCACGGCCAGCGCCATTAAACCGACGCCGAAGCTCTCCACAGTCTGGGGAATGTAGCCGTGCCGCCAGTCCACCTGACCGGGCTGCTGGTACTTGGGCGAAAGCCCGATCAGCAGTGCCGGGGCGGACAGCATGGCAAGGCCGCTTAAAAACAGCAGCAGATTTTGCTTTTTGTTCGGCAGCTTATCCAGCGCCGCCAGCGCGGCCACTGCCGCACCGGCCACCATGACGCCGCACAGCACGTCCACGGGATATATTTTCCCGGGGCGCATCTTGCCGAACAGCATCGCGTTCAGCGGGAAGCCCGCCGACATCTGCATGGCCCAGGTGCGCAGGATGGCAGGCAGGTCAAAGTTCGGGGAGATGCCCTCGATCTGGGAGACGCTGCCCGCGAGAATGCCCGCGGCCCGCAGCGTGTTCATGAGCCGTGCGCCCATATTGAAGGCCAGCGTCACGCACTCGCCCAGCAGCGCCGGGATGCTTAACCGCAGCGCGTCGCGGGCCTTGTCGGTGTAGAGCCACGCCAGACCAAAAATCGGAACGATATAGGTAAAGCCGATCTCAAACGTGGCGCAGCACTGGAACATACAGTAGCCCGCCAGCACGGCCCACCGCTTGTGGCCGGTGTCCTGCCAGCGCAGCACGGCCAGCCCGGCGACGAGCGCGGGCAGCAGCGTGCTTTGCACCAGTGCGCCGTAGGAGTAGAGGCTGTTGCCCGTGGAGTCCTGCCAGACGCTGAACATCATCGGCAGCAGGCAGAGGCAGGCAATGCCCAGCTTTTTGTTGCGGGACGCCTTGCCGACGAGCCACGCCGTCAGCACAATGTCCGCGTAGGTCCACGCCAGAATGTAGAGCCGGTAGCCGACCAGATCCCCCAGGAACCAGCTTGTCAGGCCGCGCACCGGCGGCGACGAGAAGGGCCGGAACCGCCCGTTCTGCAGGCTGAACTGCTCCCACAAATCGCCAAGGTAGTCCAGCACGCTCTGGGCAAACGAGGTGTGCGTAATATAATAGTAGTTCTGCAGGTTGATAAGCTCATCGTCGCCGCCCAGCGGCGCGCAGGTCACAATGCTTAAATACCACCAGCCGAACACGACGGACACCGCGCAGACCAGCGGCCAGAACCATCGTTTTTGCGTTATTTTTTGCAGTTTCATGCGTTACTCCTGCCCCAGCGGGATGTAGCAGAGCAGCCCGCTTCCGCTGTGGATGACATCCTCCGGGCCGCAGCCGGCGGCCTCGGTCAGGGCGGCCAGCGCCGATTGCTGCTCGTCCTCGGGGTAGCCGTCCAGATCCAGATAGATGCCGGTCATACCCTGTGTGCGCAGCTCGGCCACCATGGCGTCCGGCTCCAGCTCGCTCGTCTCGCGGTACCAGAGGTCATTCTTCGTGCCGTAGCCCGCGCCGTAGGTGAATTTCAGCGTCTTGCTGTGCAGCGGGCCGCGCAGCAGGGTGTAATCCCACATGTTGTTCAGCGAGCCGTTCTCAAAATTCTTCATGTACGGCAGCGTGAAAAGCATCGCGCCGTCCCCTGCCGCAGCCTCGACCTCGTTCATAAAAGCCTCGTCCTGATACCACTTGTCCTGAATCTCCTCGTACTCAGGCCGGAAGAAGCCCTGCTGCTCCCAGTAGCCGCAGCCCAGCAGCAGGATGGCTGTCAGGCTGATGAGGAGCGGCACAGACACGAAGGTAATCTGCCGTTGTGTGGGGCCGTTGGGCAGCACCTCGATCAGGTACAGCTCATGGATGCCGATGGGATACCGCACAACAAGCTGTGCGCTGCTGCCGGACCCGCGTGTGTAGACCTCGGTGTTCGGGTCGAGCGTGTTGCTGTCCAGCGGGACGGCATCGTCAAAGTCGGCGATGGAGCCGTTCAGCGCGGACAGCAGGCTGCCGTTGATCGTGTAGAGGTTTTCGCCCATTTCCCAATACAGCTGTCCGCCGTCGGCCAGGGTGAAGCTGCGCAGCGGGGAAAGGATCAGGGAAGGGGAGACAAAGATACAGACATGGGCCGTGCGGTCTGTGCCGGGCAGGGTCAGGGTGTGGGTGACGGGGATCGTATTGGCAGCCTGGGAGCTCAGGGCCAGCGGGTCGCGGAGAATGCAGTCCCATCCGGTATTGGGCGAATCGTAACCGGGAATGCGCTGCAGTATATCCGGCGTCAGGGTCACGGCATTGGTGGCCGCCGTGCCGAACATCATCTGCCGCCCCGAGGCGTTGATGAGCAGAAAGCGCTGGATGTAGGCCATCGTGCGCATCGAGTTGAACTTGGCGGTCAATGTCGGGTACATCGACAGCGCCTGGTTGCTGGCGGTGTCGCCGGTCAGCAGGTAGGTGCGCATGCCGGGGTTGTAGGCGCACCAGCCGGCCAGGTCGTCGATCTCATCCACATCCCGGCGGATGGCCGATGCCGCGGTCTGCAGGGCATACTCGGCGTTCAGGATCGTCGTGCGCTCCCACTCGGCGGTCATCTGGTGCATATTGCTGGCGGCGATGACCAGGGATGCGCCCAGCGTAAAAAACATCGTAAGCGCCAGCACCCGTGCCTGGATACCGCTGCGGCGGAATTTCAGCTTGTCCATGAAGGCTCCTCTATGTAAATATGTAAATAAAAATGCAGATCATGCAGGAAAGCGGGGAAGAAAACACACCGCCGTTTATAAAAAGATACCTTATTATAATAGGCGTGTCAAGCGCAAAAATGTACAAAACAGACAAAACGACGCATGCACAGACAGGGAGAACTGTAGGGAAAGATAAATATTGCAGGTTTCTTAAAAAAGTACAGGTTTTTCCGCCGCGATTGGGGAACTGCCGTAAAATTTGCAAACCGAACCCCAAAAAAACCATCCATTTCGACGGGAAGATGATGTATTATAATGGCAACGAAAGGGACAGGCCCCCATGAGGGGACAAGCCTGGATCCCGAAAAATGTTTTCTTATTAGGAGGAGAAACATTATGCGTAAAATGCAGAAGATTGCTGCTCTCGGCCTGGCAGGTACCATGGCCCTGAGCCTGGCCGCCTGCGGCGGTTCCGGCGACTCTACCGCTGACACCGCTTCCACCGCGGAGAGCACCGTTTCTTCCACCGAGGCCACTGCCGAGAGCACCGGCTCCGGCGACGAGGCTGTCACCCTGAACTGGGCCCTGTGGGATAAGGACTCCACTGCTTACTGGCAGGCTCTGGCTGACGGCTATATGGAGAGCCACCCCAACGTCACCATCGAGATGACCGACCTGGGCTCTACCGATTACATGACCCAGCTGGCTACCCAGCTGGCTGGCGGCAACGGTGAGCTGGACGTTCTGTCCATCAAGGACATCCCCGGCTACTCCAACCTGATCAACCTCGGTATGCTCGAGCCCCTGAGCGGCAAGCTGACCACTGACGAGAGCAAGTTCAACGGCGTTCTGGAGCAGCTGACTGCCGAGGACGGCAACTATTACGCTGTCCCGTTCCGCTCTGACTTCTGGGTCGTCTACTACAACAAGGACATCTTCGATCAGGCCGGTGTCGAGTACCCCACCAACGATATGACGATGGCAGACTTCGACGCCAAGATCCGCGAGGTCAATGAAAAGGCCGGTGTCTACGGCAACATCTACCACACCTGGCGTTCTACCACCACGCTGTTCGGCATCCTGGACGGCCAGCACACCGTTATCGACGGCAACTACGACTTCCTGAAGCCTTACTACGAGCAGGTCCTGTCCGAGCAGGCTGACGGCGTTATCCCCAACTACGGCGAGCAAAAGACCTCCGGCCTGCATTACTCCGGTGCCTTTGAGAACGGCCAGGCGGCTATGTGCAACATGGGCTCCTGGTTCATCGCTACCCTGCAGAAGTACAATGCGGAGGCTGCCTCCAACGGTGTCCAGCCCGTCAACTTCGGCATCGTCAAGTATCCTCATCCGGACGGCGCACCTGCCGGTTCTACTCTGGGCACTGTGACCAGCCTGGCCGTCAACGCTAACTCCGAGAAGAAAGAGGCTGCTCTGGACTTCGTCAACTGGTGCGCTTCTGAGGACGGCGCCAAGTGCGTTGCTGCCGTCGGCACCTTCCCCGCCGTTGCCAGCGACGAGACCAACAAGATCATCTCCTCTACCGATGGCTTCCCCTCTGACGACGCTTCTCTCGAGGCTCTGAACACCACCGCCATCTACCTCGAGATGCCTCTGTCTGATAAGGCTTCCGAGATCGAGACCATCCTGAACACCGAGCATGACGCCATCATGACCGAGAGCGAGACGGTTGACGAGGGCATCGCCAACATGAACGAGCAGGTCCAGGCTCTCCTCGGCTGATTCCCAAACGATTCCCTGACTTCTTTTTCATAAGTTTTCCTTTTCCTTCCAAAAGGGGCGGGCGGGCGCGCCTGCCCCTTACTTATTGCCAAAACACCGAGGAGGTATGACCCATGGCTGAAACCACGCAGGCTGTGCAGGCAAAACCGAAGCGCGGCATGAGCAAATCTCTCCGCGACAGTCTGGTTGCCTACAGCTTCATTGCACCGAACTTCATCGGCTTCTGCATCTTTACGCTGGTGCCCATGATTTTCGCTATCGGGCTTTCGTTCTGCAACTGGGATGGTGTCCATCCCGTTGAGTTCACCGGCATCAGCAACTTTGTTGCCCTGTTGAGCGACAAAACTTTCAAGGCTGCTTTTGTCAATACGCTGGTTTACGCCATCGGCACGGTGCCGTTGACGCTGGTGTGCAGCCTTGGTCTGGCCATGCTGCTGAACCAGAAGGTCAAGTTCCGCAACTTCTTCCGTACCGTTTCGTTCTTCCCCTACGTTGCTTCTCTGGTCGCCGTTGCTGCGGTCTGGAACATGATCTTCAGCCCCTCCATGGGCCCGGTCAACCAGATCCTCGCAACCCTTGGCGTGGAGAACCTGCCCAAGTGGGCCGCCGGTAAGGACACCGCTATGCTCACGGTCATCCTGTTCAGCGTCTGGAAGAACATGGGCTATTACATGGTCATCTACCTGGCCGGTCTGCAGGGCACCAACCCCGAGCTGGAGGAGGCTGCCGAGCTGGACGGTGCCAGCAAGTGGCAGATCTTCTGGAATGTAACCCTGCCGCAGCTGAAGCCCACCACCTTCTTCGTTATCATCATGCTGACCATCGCCTCCTTCAAGGTGTATGACCAGATGTACATGATCACCCAGGGCGGCCCCGGCAATGCGACCATGACCCTTGTTTACTACATCTACAACGTAGCCTTCGTCAACACGCCGAAGTACGGCTACGCAAGTGCCGTGTCCATGGTGCTGTTTGTGCTGGTGCTGTTTGTCACCATCATCCAGTTCAAGGGCTCGTCCAGCAACGACTAAGGGAAGGAGGAAACACACATGGCTACTACCGCAGTTAAGAAAAAGACAGGCTCCATGAAGGCGCAGCATGTTGTCAGCCGCGTGCTGATCTACGCACTGCTCATCGTCGTGGCCGCCCTGATGCTCATCCCGTTCCTGTGGATGCTCTCCGCATCCTTCAAGCTGAACAAGGACGTCTTTACGTTCCCCATTGAGTGGATCCCCTCGAACCCGCGCCCGCAGAACTATGTGGACATCTGGACGAAGATCCCACTGCTGACCTTCGTTAAGAACACCGCGTTCCTGACCATCATCGTCACGATCTTACAGGTTCTGACCTCCTCCTTCGCCGCCTATGCGTTCGCCAAGCTGAACTTCAAGGGCAAGAACGTGCTGTTCCTGGGCTACATCGCGACCATCGCGGTGCCCTGGCAGGCTTACATGGTGCCCCAGTTCATGATGATGCGCTCCTGGCACCTGAACAACACCCATCTGGCCATCATCTTCCTGCAGGCGTTCAGCGCCTTCGGCGTTTTCATGATGAAGCAGTTCTATGAGGGCGTTCCCACCGAGCTGTGCGAGGCTGCCCGTATCGACGGTCTGTCCGAGTACGGCATCTATGCCCGCATCATGCTGCCGCTTTCTCTGCCCGCTGTGTCGACGCTGGTCATCTTTACCTTCGTCAACACGTGGAACGACTTCCTCGGACCCCTGATCTACCTGACCAAGACCGAGCTCAAGACCATCCAGATCGGCCTGCGTATGTTCATCAGCCAGTACTCTGCCGAGTATGGCCTGATCATGGCGGCTTCCGTTGTCGCACTGATCCCGGTCCTGATCGTATTCCTGTCCCTGCAGAAGTACTTCGTCCAGGGCGTTGCATCCTCCGGCCTGAAGGGCTGATATAGCTACCCAGCAGTTACCCATTTGTACGGGGCGCAAGGCGAAAGCCCTGCGCCCCCTTCTTTTTTAAAATAAAAAATAAGAAATAATAAATAATAAAAAATGTGGAGTTTTCTCCCGGTGGTCGAAAACAAAAAACGTAGGGGCGGATTCCATATCCGCCCGCAGTGTTGCCCACAGATGCACAATATTTTTTAGCGGAGCTCAGCGACGCGAACCACCGCATTTATTATTTTTTATTTATTATTTATTATTTGTGAGCATGAGGTTTCCTACAATGAAAACATTCTCAAACAAAGTCCTGACCAAACCCGAGGCTGAGCAGGCGCTGGATACCGCTATCGCGCTCGTCCGCCGGAATCTGCCGCTGTATACCGACCACTGCCAGAACCATTCCAGCGTCCATGACATCTATCCCCAATGCGAGAACAACCAGTGGACCTGCGGCTTCTGGCCCGGCGAGGTCTGGCTGAGCTATGAGCGCACCGGCGACGAGGCGTTCAAAAATACCGCGCTGACCCTGGTGGACAGCTTCCTCTACCGCATTGAGCACAAGATCGAGGTCGACCACCACGACATGGGCTTCCTGTACAGCCCGTCCTGTGTCGCCGCCTACAAGCTGACCGGTAGTGAGAAGGGGAGAAAGGCCGCTATCTTGGCTGCCGACCAGCTCTGCACCCGCTTTCAGGAGAAGGGCGAGTTCTTTCAGGCGTGGGGCGCGCTCGGCGCTGCAGACAACTACCGCTACATCATCGACTGCCTGCTGAACGTGCCGCTGCTCTACTGGGCCAGCGAGACCACCGGCGACGCCCACTACGCCGATCTGGCGCACAAGCATGTCACGACCTGTCTGGCCAACTCCATCCGCCCGGACGGCTCGACCTACCACACCTTCTTCATGGACCCCGTGACCGGCGGCCCTGTGCGCGGCGCGACCTGTCAGGGCTATAAGGATGACTCCTGCTGGGCCCGCGGTCAGGCGTGGGGCGTCTACGGCACGGCCATCAGCTACCGCTACACCAGACGCCCCGAGTATCTGGACGCCTTCCGCCGCGTGCTGGCCTACTATCTGGAGCGCCTGCCCGAGGACCTGGTCCCGTACTGGGATATGACCTTCACCAGCGGCACCGAGGAGCCACGCGATTCCTCCTCCGCGTCCATCGTGGCCTGCGGCCTGCTGGAGGCCGCCAAGTACGTCGGCACCGACGAGGCTGCCGAGTACACGAAGCTGGCCGCCCAGATGCTGGGCAGCGTGGCCGAACACTACGCCGTCAAGGAAGGCCCGCAGGGCATCGGCCTTGTGCGCCACGGCACCTACAGCAAAAAGAGCCCCTACAACACCTGCACGCCCGAGGGCGTTGACGAGTGCGTCAGCTGGGGCGACTACTTCTACATGGAAGCGCTGACGAGATTGACAAAGGATTGGGAGCTGTACTGGTGATGAAATTACATACAAAGTCCGATTTTACGGCGCTGATGCACCGATTTCTGGACCCGCTGCTGCCGCTGTATTCCGAGGGCGGCGCACGGCTGCACCTTGGCGACACCGGCGTGACCTACCCGGGCCGCACGATCGAGATGGAAGCCTTCTCCCGCCCGCTGTGGGCGCTGGCCCCGTTCTGGACGGGCAGCGGCAGGGCGGATGACTTCCTGCACATCTACCGCAAGGGTCTGGCCAGCGGCACCGACCCCGAGAGCCCCGAATACTGGGGCGACCCGAACGATTATGACCAGCTCTTTGTGGAGATGGCCGCGCTGGCCTGCGCGATCCTGGAGACGCCTGAGAGCGTTTGGGAGCCGCTGACCGACGCCGAAAAGGCCAATCTGGCCAAGTGGCTTGATACGATCAACCACCATGACCTGCCCGGCTGCAACTGGCTGCTGTTCCGCGTGCTCGTCAATCTGGCGCTCGACTCTGTCGGGATGCCCTGCGATATGGCCCGCGCCGCCGCTGACATGGCCGAGGTCGATAAATGGTACGTCGCTGACGGCTGGTACTCCGACGGCCCGGCGGACATCAAGCCCCAGAAGGATTACTACAACCCCTGGGCCATCCAGTATTACACCGTGCTCTACAGCGTGTTTGCCGCTAAGAGCGACCCCGCCCGCGCGGCGCTCTACCGGGACCGCGTGACCAAGTTTGGCCAGCAGTTTGCGCGCTGGTTCGATGAAAACGGCGCGGCGCTGCCTTTTGGCCGCAGCCTGACCTACCGCATCGGCCAGAGCGTTTTCTACTCCGCCTGCATCTGGGCCGGTCTCGAGCCGCTGCCCCTGCCGGTCATGAAGGGCATCATCGTGCGCAATTTGAACTGGTGGCTGGCACGGCCCATCTTTGACCGCGACGGCGTGCTGACCATCGGCTACGGCTACCCGCAGCAGTACATGGCCGAGCAGTACAACGCCCCCGGCAGCCCGTACTGGGGCCTGAAGGTCTTTTTGCTCCTGGCCCTGCCCGACGACCACCCGTTCTGGACCGCCGAGGCCGCCCCGCTGCCCGTCGAGCTGACCCGCGCCGGTGTGACCGGCCAGCCCAGCGCAGACCTGCTTTTGCAGCGTCTGCCGGACGGCCAGCTGAACGCCTACTCGCCCGCCAACTACGAGAAGGACGACCACGGCCAGTTTGTCGAGAAGTACGGCAAGTTCGTCTACAACACGCGGTTCGGCTTCTCGGCCAGCCGCAGCTATGTGCAGCTGGAGCAGGCCGCGCCCGACAGTATGCTGGCCTTCGTCATCGACGGCTGGACCTTCGTGCGCCGCCACAGCGACAGGTTTGTCCTGATGGGGGACCGTCTGCTGAGCGAGTGGCGGCCCTTCCCGGGCATCAAGGTCACGACGGAGCTGGTGCCCACTAAGTGGGGCCACGTCCGCAACCATACGGTGGAGAGCACCATCGCCTGCACGGCGTATGACTGCGGTTTTGCCGTGCCCAAGTTCGCCGCCGGCTTTGCCGCCGCGGCCAACGGCACCGGGGCCGAGGCCCACAACGATACCTGCCGCTGCACCGTGCAGGGCCGTGGCGGCGAGGGCTTCCTTGTGAACGCCTACCCCAACACGAACCTGTACGACCCCAACACGGTCATCCCCGCGGTCAGGTATGACGTCCCCGTCGGCACGTCCGTCTTTACCACCACAGTGGAGAGCCGG
>ERZ827186.2816-NODE-2816-length-11094-cov-2.680043_pt1 | contig 11094 bp, 6 predicted proteins | sample MGYA00519918_ERZ827186 | MGnify/ENA primary metagenome ERZ827186 (study PRJEB31778, sample SAMEA3449275) | human gut metagenome | biome: human gut; feature: human-associated habitat; material: faeces | place: United Kingdom | collected 2010/2012 ... | reverse complement strand
AGTTTCCCGTGCAACATATTATCGTTATGAAAGTAAACATATTGAAAAAGTGCCAATTTCTATTCTCGTTCCTTTATCTAAAGTTTTAAAAACAACTCCAGAATATTTGATGGGTTGGTGTAATGACCCAGATTTCATTAGCAAAGTCGAAACAAAAACTCGTATAGAAGGTGTACACGTTGTACCAGTTTACGATTCAATACCTTCAAATAAATTAATAGATGAACTAATACCACATGAGCAAGAATTTATTTCAGAAAAATTATCTGAACTTGGTGGATTTTTTGCATTAAAAATTAAAGATAATTCAATGGCTCCATTTATTCAAAAAGATGACATAGTTCTTTCAGTTTTTAAAAATGTTGTTAATAATAATGAAATTGCTGTTTTAAATATTGGTAATGAAGATGCCGTATTGAGAAAAATTAGTTATACTAATCATGGAATAATTATTTATGGCATAAATATAACCGAACATCAACCACATTTTTATTCAAATTCCGAACTTAAAACTACACCTATAAAAGTTATAGGAAAGGTAGTTGAAATAAGGCGTAAATTATAAAAGACATATTGTTCGAAGACAAAAACTTTCCATTCCGCGCAACCGTTTAATATTTCACGATAAATGGAACAACTGAAAATGTATTGACTAATTAACAAAACTTAATTATAATATAGGCATGGGAATAGACCGTAACCGTACGCGGCCGGTCAAAAGCTCGTTGCCTATCCGTAGGCAGCGGGCTTTTTCGTTTTAGAGGTGCATTATGAAATATGATAAACCATTTTTAACATATGATCAACAAATTCAGCATTTAAAAACACAATATAAACTAAATATTCTAAACAATAAATTTGCATTAGAAGCTTTATCTTCCGTTTCTTATTATGACCTTATAAATGGTTATAAAGAATGTATGATGGACAACGGAGTATTTAAGCATTTTGTTAGTATCGAATATTTATATTTATTCTATCTGTTCGATAAAAATTTTCAAAACGTTATTTTTAAACATAGTCTTTTTGTAGAAAACTTTTTTAAAACAAAATTAGCATATGTTCTTGCTGAAGATTTCGGAGTTGATATGAAAGATTATCTTGCAAATAAAAATCTTAATTATTCATATCACAATAAAATCTTTTTACACAAAGTAAAAGAAGAAATAAAAAATGGCTATACAAAATTCGATAAATACGGTAATAAATTTTACACCCAGCAGCCTATAAAACATTATATTCTTAATCATAACCATATTCCACCATGGATTTTACTTAAAAATATATCTTTCAGCAATGCCATCAGCTTATACAAATTATTAAAACCAATACAAAAGCAGAAAGTTACAGAAAATATTTTGCAAACAACAAATATAGATGTTAATGAAAAGATTCAATTTTTAACCGCTGCTTTAGATTTTATACGAAATTATCGTAATCAAATTGCCCATAATTTAAAATTTGTCACTTATAAAAATGAGCGTTGCAAATTACCTTATCATATTACAAATAAAATAATCAATGACAAAAACTTGTCGAAAAACAATGAAAAATATAATGATATTTATTCCTGCATATTAGCAACATTTATTTTATTAAATAATTCTTTACTTCAATCAAAATATGTATATGAAATATTTTCTGTTATAAACACTCCACCTTTAGACACACCTCAATTTAAACAAATCCAACTATTAATCTCCAGTGATTATTTAAATATTACTGGTCTTACTGCTGATTTTCCATTAAAATTAAAAGCATTTAGCGAATATTTACAACGTCACAATAATTTGAAATAAAAATTTTCCGTTGCTGATAACAGTTAGATACTGTACAGACAATGCGCCAACGTTGCTTTTTAATATAATAAACAGAGCAGATTGAAAATCACCGCAGAATTTAATCGTATTATACTGATAGCAGAATTTATTTCCCCTTTTATTAAGGAAATGTATAATCCTGATTGCAGGTTTTTGTTTCCGGTTGAAAATGGCAAGGAACTATCTTATAACAACTATTGTCTTAATTTTTAACGGTGAACAAACAGGCAGTTTTCTCTTAATATTTGTTAATAGTATGTTAGTAATGTGTTAGTAATAGAGTAAAAAACACATATAAGCACGAACAACAAAAGCCAGTGAACATCATGTTTCACTGGCTTTTGTTCGCTTAATTCCTTAACATAGTGTTAATACCAAGTTTTCAAAAAATTTACAACATTAGTGTTTTACACCGTAATTCACAATGTTATCCACATTATGCACAGAGTTTTCCGCAATCATTAGGTGCAATTCTATGCTTTTTCACAGAGTTTTGCACGTTTTCCACAGTTTGGAGTTCACATTATAGACAGTGTTTATCCCAATTTTAACGATGGAACAGCGTTCAAACCAAGGGGACTTTTCTCCCCGTTGATATACATAAAATAACCGCGGCAGGCAATCATCACGGCATTATCCGTGCAGAGTATCGGAGTTGGGTGAACCAGGCGCGCTCCGGCGCGTTCTGCCGCCTTTGCCAGTGTATTCTGCAAGGTTTTGTTGGCCGATACGCCGCCTGCAAGCACTATTTCTTTCAGCCCCGTTTCTTTAAGTGCATGCACGCTTTTCTGCACCAGTGCGTCCACAATGGCATATTGAAACGATGCTGCAACATCGGCGCGGTTTACTTCTTCGCCTGCCTGCTGTTTGTTGTGCAGGTAGTTGATAACCGCCGATTTTAAACCGCTGAAGCTGAATTCAAAATTGTTGCCCAGCTTGGCACGAGGAAAATCTATGGCCAGCGGGTTACCGCCAAGCGCCAGTTTTTCCACCTCCGGCCCGCCGGGATAAGGCAGCCCCAAAACACGCGCCACTTTATCGAAGGCTTCACCGGCGGCATCGTCGCGGGTCTGGCCCAGAAGCTCAAAACTGTTGTAATCCTTTACAATCAGCAGCGCCGTGTGCCCGCCGCTTACAACCAATGCGAGAAACGGCGGCTTGAGGTCTTTGTCGTTTAAAAAATTGGCAAAAACATGCCCTTCCAGATGGTTTACGCCTATCAGCGGCTTATCTGCCGCCCAGGCAAGCGCTTTGCCTGCCGAAAGGCCCACCAGCAGTGCCCCTACAAGCCCCGGCCCGTAGGTTACGGCAACGGCGTTTATTTTCTCCAGCGGCACCTGTGCTTTGGCAAGCGCTTCATCTATTACCGGCAGCACGTTGCGTATATGGTTGCGCGAAGCAATTTCCGGCACTACGCCGCCGTATTTGCGGTGCACCTCCTGCGAGGCGATCACGTTCGACAGGAGCGTGGTGTTGCGGATGACGGCCGCCGACGTGTCGTCGCACGACGATTCGATGCCCAGGATTGTAATATCCATGCGGGGAATTTATTTATTGGCTATTTTTTAGTAAACTTGTGCATCCGTTCGCGCGCTGCGGGCGGCATCGGGAGTGCATGGGCAAAGTTATAAAAATATTGTTATCCTTCCTATCGGCGACCCTCCTCGCGCTGATCATTTTGCCCATCGCCTGCTCGCTGTTGCTGAACCTTCCTTCGGTGCAGGATTATGCGGGCCGCAAGCTGACCGGATGGCTCAGCGGGAAATTGCAGACCGAAGTGCATGTCGACAAACTGCGGCTGCGGCTTTTCAACCGTGTGACGCTCGACGGGCTGTATATCGAAGATTACCATCAGGATACGATGTTTTATGCCCGGCGTATCGTGGTGCCGTTGCAGAGCCTCAACCCCTTTACGGGCCGTGTCGCGCTGGGGCGTGTCGAGCTCGAGCAGCCGAAGTTCTACCTGATGCAGGACAGTACGGGGCGCACGAACCTCAAACAAATCCTGTTGAAGCTCAAGCGCGAGCGCAAAAAGGAGAAAAAAACGTTCCGGTTGACGGCTGCGGGTGTTGCGATCAGCGACATGGCTTTCAAGCACCTGAAGCTCGAGCGGCGTGACCGCGATTACGGGGTGAATTTTACCGACCTCGATGTACGCCGGTTCAACCTGCGCGTACACGACGTTTCGGTTGTGAACGACAGCGTGAACCTGGCGATCGACCACATTTCGCTCGAAGAGCGCAGCGGGTTGGTGATTGATGCCCTGTCGACACGCAATTTCAAAATTTCCGGTTCCGGGATGCGTTTCGAACGGTTGGCCCTGCGAACTCCCGACTCGCGCGTGGGCATGAACCACCTCTATTTCCGGACCGGTACGTGGAAAGGCTACAACGATTTCCTGGAGAAGGTGGATATTTCGTCGGAGATCGTCGATTCGCGCGTTAGTTTCCGCACGATCGCTTTTTTCGCCCCGACGCTGCGCAACTGGCAGACCGTTTTCGAACATGTGAACGGTACCGTCGAGGGGCCCGTGGCCGCGATGTCGGGCAACCTGACGCGCGTGGATTGCCGCGATACGCGCGTGAGCGTGCGCTTCGGCATGTACGGCGTTCCGGACATTCCCCGCACGCGCTTTACATTCGACGTGGCTTCGCTCGAAACCAACGAGGCGGACGTGGCCTTTATCCTCGGCGATATTGCCGGGCGGACGCTCCAGCCTGCCGATGCGGAGCGGTTGCGCCGGATGGGCCGCATCTCGTTTACGGGACGTTTCGACGGCCTGTTCCGCGATTTTGCGGCATCGGGGCGGCTCGGCATGGATCAGGGAAATGTCAACCTGAAATTGAATTTCAAGTCGCTGCAGGCCCGTACTGCCGGATTCAGCGGCGAGGTGCGTACCGACGGGTTCGACCTGGGTAGCCTGCTGCAAGTGCCCAAGTTGGGCCGGTTCACGCTTGCGGCCGGCGTCACCGGTTCGTACGGGGGCGGCATGCTCAAACTCAAGACGAAAGCCGACCTGCCGCGCATCTATTACAACGGTTACGATTACCACGATATCGAACTCAACGGCGAATTCGACAACCGCAGTTTCCTCGGCGCGATTCAATCCAAGGACGAAAACCTGTCGTTCGATTTCGACGGGCAGCTGGCTTTCAACGATACGGTGCCCGCCTATAATTTCGCGTTGCAGCTCTATCGGGCCGACCTGCACAGGCTGAACTTCAACAAGCGCGATTCGGTGTCGGTCGTGCGCGGCAACCTGGTGGCGGTGGGCTCTGGCTCGACACTCGACAACATGAACGGGGAGGCGACCGTCAGCCACATGGTCTATGTCAACCATCTCGATACGGTCCGTACGGGCAACATCCGTTTCGTCGCGCAGAACAATGCCGAACGCAAACAGTTGGGGATGTACTCTTCGTTTGCCGACGTCGAATTCCGCGGTCGGCTCGGCTACAAAAACCTCTTTTCGTATTTTACCAATACGCTGGTTACCTACCTGCCCTCGCTCGACGAAACTTCGCGCCGCAGGCGTGCCGAGCGTCCCGAAAAACCGCAGGCCGCCACGGTGGATAACTACTACCTGGTCAAAGTCGACGTCAAAGAGGCGAACAACGTGGCCGGTATTTTCCTGCCCGGGCTCGAACTGGCCGAAGGGACGAAGCTTTCGTTCCTGTTCAATCCGCAGAGCGATATTTTCTCGCTCACCTGTACGTCCGACTACATCGAGCGCGGCAATTTCTTCGTCTCGGACCTCAATGTCAGCAGCCGGAACCAGGGCGACTCCATTTCGCTGTACCTGCGCTCGGACGATATTTTCGTCGGCGGGGTCTATATGCCGGATTTCTCGGTGCAGGGCGGTGTGAAGGAGAACCAAATCCGCCTGGCGACCCGTTTCAACAACAAAGAGAACGGTGCCTATGCACTGATCAGTACCGTATCGACTCTCCAAAGCGATCCGCTCAGCGGCATTCCGCAGCTCAGGATACATTTCTATCCTTCTACGTTCGGTACGGATAAACAGATATGGGCGCTCGGCGCAAAGGAGATACTTTACGATTCGACCCGTATGGTGGTCGACAGTTTCATGATGGTCAGCGGCAAGCAGCGGTTGGTGATCGACGGCGTCGCGTCGCACAGCATGGCCGACACGTTGCACCTGAGGATGGATAACTTCGACCTGACGCCGCTTTCGCAGATTACCGACCGGCAGGGCTACCGCATCAGCGGGTTTACCAGCGGTTCGGCCGATATGGCTGCAGCGCTGGGCCGCGGCGTGCTCTATGCGAATATCGCCTTCGACGATATCCGGGTGAACGACATTCCGATGCGCAATACGGTTTTCCGCAGCAAATGGGATTTCAATGCGCAGCGCGCGCTGTTCGAACTGGCGGACCGGCAGCAGCAGACGCCCATCGTCCAGGGCTACTACCAGCCTTCGGAGCGTTATTACCGTGCCGACGTACAGCTCGACAGCATCGACCTGGCGCTGTTGGACCCGGTGCTCAAGGGGGCGATCCGCGACAGCCGGGGAACGGCCAATGCGGCGCTCAGGCTTTCGAATCCCGAGGGGCGCATGCGGCTCGACGGGAGGATCGTCGTCCCGTCGTTCCATACGACGGTGGACTATACGAATGTACCCTATACGCTCGACTCGTCGGTGATCGACGTCCGGTCGAACGTGATGACGATGCAGCCCACCACGGTGCGCGACCCGCAGGGACATTCGGCCGGATTCGGGATGAGTTTCGATTTTTCGAACTTGCGCAACCTCGCCTACGACGTGCGCGTCAGGCCCGAAGGAGTGCTCGTGCTCAATACGACGCTGGCCGAGAATGACCTCTTCTACGGCAAGGTCTATGCGTCGGGTTCGGCCACCATCAGCGGGAATAAAAACGGCGTGAACATGAACATCGTCGCCTCGACGGCCGGCAATTCGCAGTTTTTCCTGCCGCTGAGCGGTGCGTCGAATATCTCGGCAGCCGATTTCATCGTCTTCGAAGACCCCGCTTCGAAGCGGCGCACGGACAGCCTGCACCGCATGAGCCGGCGCAAGCAGATCCTGCTGAACCGCAAGGCCCGACTCCGGAATACGGCCCCCTCGCGCATGAATATCAACATGCAGCTCACGTTGCGGCCCGACCTGGATATGCAACTGGTGATCGACCCCGCTACGGGCGATGTCCTCAAGGGGCGCGGCAACGGAAGCCTGAACCTTTCGATCAGTCCGTCGAACGACCTGTTCACGATTTACGGCGATTACGATATTACCGAAGGAAGCTACAAATTCACGCTGCGCAATATCGTCGCGCGCACTTTCTCTCTTGAACCGGGGAGCAGTATCCGCTGGACGGGGGACCCGCTCGACGCGACGCTCGACATTACCGCCGCATACAAACTCAAAGCGTCGCTTTCGGGGCTGATGGCACCCGGCGACGGAGCCGGGCGCAGTGCGAGCACGTCGGTGGACTGCCTGATCAAACTGACCGACAAGCTGACCGATCCGACGATCAATTTCGATATTCAGCTGCCCAATGCCACGCCCGAGACGCAGGCGCTCGTGTCCCAGTCGATCAACACGCAGGAGGCGATGGCCACGCAGTTCCTTTGGCTGTTGGCTACGAAGAGCTTTTACAGCGAATACCAGAGTTTCGGCACGAGCCTCGCCACGGCCACCGGGGTCGATTTCCTCACCAACCAGGTCAGCAGCCTGATGTCCACCGAACGTTTCAGCCTCGTGCCGAAATATACGCCCAAAGGGGAGCTTTCGTCCGACGAGGTGGGCGGTTCGGTCTACGGCGAGTTGATCAAGGACAAACTGATCCTCGAGGCCGACGTGAATTACGATACGCAGAACAACAAGGCCAGTACGCGGCAGAACAGCGTTTCGGGCGACGCGACGCTGAGCCTGATCCTCGACCGTTCGGGCAACCTGCGCGTGCAGGCCTTTACGCGGACGATCGAGGATTTCAACCCGAACCAGGGTACGCAGGAGAGCGGTATCGGGATTTTCTACCGTGAGAACTTCAACAGTTTCAAGGATCTGGTGCAGCTATTCAAGGACCGTTTCGCGAACATCGCGCGCCGCCGGGCCGAGCGCAAGGCCGCGAAACGGCAGCGCAAGGCAGCAGAGCATGCTGTGCCGGCCGTTGTGAAAACATCCGAAGGGGAGCCGGCCGGCCGGGAGGAGACGCCCGTCCGGGCCGAAGGCGAATAAAGCCATCGGGCGGGTGTCCGTACACCGGGTCGGGTCGGCCGTACCGGCAGTATAGCTGTTTATCTGCCTGTTGTCCGGGCAGGGGTGTGCCGTGGTGCGGCGGGGCAGTATAAATTGCTAACAAATCGTAAACAAAAAGCGACGTTATTTGCGAAAAAACGTATTTTTGTGCGCTGAGGCCGTTCGTTTCCGTAAAGCTCGGGCGTGACGGGTGCCGCAGATGCGGAAAGAACCTTGCGGAAGGCCGCAGCGGAGGCCCTGTCCCGGCACGGATGCGGAACGGTTACCGGTAAAATTATAGTTGGCCGAGAAGTTACTGCCGCCGGGAACCCGGTTCCCTGAACCGGTGCGGGGCGGTTGGCGATGAGACAATAAAAACCTGAAAACGATATGAGTATGTTATTGCAAGCGACTGAGGCGGTAGCCGAAACGACTGAAAAAGCCCAAACGATGGGGCTCGGTGAACTTTTCCTGGCCGGCGGTTGGCTGATGTGGCCGCTGCTGGCGCTGGGCGGACTGACGATCTTCATCTTCTGCGAGCGCTTCTGGGCGATCAAGCAGGCTTCGGTGATGGACGTCAACTTCATGAACCGTATCCGCGACCTGATTTACGAGGGTAAGATCGCTGCCGCCGTGCAACTGTGCCGTTCGAGCAGTACGCCCATTTCGCATATGATCGAAAAGGGTATCGAGCGGATCGGCCGTCCGCTGAGCGATGTGAATACGTCGATCGAAAACGTGGCGAACCTCGAGGTGTCGAAACTCGAGCGCGGGCTGCCGTTCCTGGCGATGATCGCCGGCGGTGCGCCGATGATCGGTTTCCTCGGTACCGTGCTCGGTATGGTACAGGCCTTTATGAACATGGCTGCGGCCAGCGGGACGGTCGATATGAGTATCCTGGCCAGCGGAATGTACGTGGCGATGGTTACGACTGTCGGCGGTCTGATGGTCGGTATCCCGGCCTATTTCGGTTACAGTTACCTGGTGGCGCGCATCGAGCGGCTCGTATTCCAGATGGAGGCCAATTCGATCGCCTTTATGGATATCCTCAACCAGCCGGTTGAGCAGTAAACCTTACGATCATGGCAATTAAAAGAGGTACGAAAGTCGATCCGTCGACCAGCGCTTCATCCATGACGGACCTGATGTTCCAGCTGCTGTTGTTCATGCTGATCTCGACGACGCTGATCAATCCCAATGCGCTGAAGCTGATGCTGCCCAAAAGCTCGAACCAGCTCAAGGAGAAGCCCTATACGACGGTGTCGATCACCAAGGACCTGAACTATTACGTCGAGATGGAACCCGTTTCGCTCGATGGCCTCGAAAGAGCGTTGCAGGCCAAGATGCAGGGGGCCGAGGATCCTACCGTATCGCTGCATTGCGACAAAAGCGTGCCGGTGGACGAAGTGGTCAAGGTGATGAATATCGCCAAGAATAACAAATACAAGCTGATTCTCGCGACCAGTCCCAATTGACGTGCGATCCCGTCCCTTGTGGCCGGGTGACGGCCGTTTTGCCGGTTCTCCGGTCGTTCGGTTCCGATGACAGGAGCTTTGTGGCAGGACCGGAACAATACGCCGGGCAGGTACCGGAGGCTCCGGCCGGGATGAAGCGGAAGCTTACCGGAAGTTCCAGCGGGGCTGAGAGCATTCCGCGTTTTTGGCTGATGAGCAGAATATGATGAACATTTAAACCCCGTAACGGTGATCTACTTTTATCAACAGGAGGAGAATCGGACGACCGGACGCGTGATCGGCGGCGTGGCCACGCTGCTCTATTTCATTGTGCTGGTGTTGTTGTTTCTGTTGGTGAAGTTCCACCAGCAGGAGGTGACTGCGGCCGAAGGCGGCCTGATGATCAACTTCGGCAATGTCGATGAGGCCGCACCGGGCGCCGATATGGCGCTCAACGACGAGATTGCCGATGCGCGCCAGCAGGAGCAGCAGACCCCGAAAGTCGAAAGCGAGGAGGAGCAGATGACGCAGGACTTCGAGGAGGCTCCCGCGATTAAAAAAGAGGCGAAAAAGAAGGTAGAGAAACCCAAAGAAGAGAAGAAAGTCACTCCGCAACCCAAGCCCAATCCGCAGCCGCCGGCCGAAAAACCGCGCGAAGTGAACCGCAAAGCGCTGTTCCCGGGCCGCACGGCGGGCAGTACCGCTGCGAGCGACGGTACCGGGAAAGGGGCAGGCAATCAGGGTAACCTGGCGGGTGCGGCGAACGGAAGTTTCGACGGATCGGGTACCGGAACCGGCGGTACGGGACCCGGCAGCGGCGCCCCGGGTACGGGGGGGCAGGCGAGTTTGTCAGGCCGCACGCTGGCATCGGCATTGCCGCGTCCCGATTACGGGGCACGCGACGAAGGACGCGTGGTGGTCGAAATTCTCGTCGACCGTAACGGTCGCGTGACTTCGGCGGCATACCGTTCGTCCGGTTCGACGACCAACAACAGCACGCTGGTCGCTGCCGCGCTACGGGCTGCGCGCAACGCCCGTTTCAATGTCGACGACAATGCCCCGCTTTCACAGCGCGGCACGATCACCTACAATTTCCGGATGCAATAGACCTGCTTTTTAATGCGAAGTCTCCTTCCTGGGGCAGAACATTCCCGGTTTTCGATTGATCTCTACATTATGAAACGTCTTTCGCTGATTCTTTTGTTGCTGTTCGCCGCATGGGGCGGTTTGCGGGCGCAGCCTGCACTGACCCTGTTGCAAAAAGGGTATGACCTCGGCTCTATTCCCGAGGATGGCGGTACGGTGAGCCGGGTTTATACGTTCCGTAACAGCGGAAATGCCGACGGGACGGAACCGCTGGTGCTGCTGCGCGTGCTGACTTCGTGTACCTGCACGAAAGCCGACATTTCGAAAAAACCGGTCATGCCCGGCCAGGAGGGGACGGTTACCGTCACCTACAATCCCCGCCGTCAGCACGGTGCGTTCAACAAGGCGATCAGTATCTATACGAATGTGCCCGGTGCGCGCTATGTCGTGACGCTGCGCGGTAAAGTGACCGTGCGTTGAGCTTTCCGGGTATGCGAGGTTATGCCGTACCGTTTTC
>ERZ827186.2815-NODE-2815-length-11094-cov-3.081529_pt1 | contig 11094 bp, 8 predicted proteins | sample MGYA00519918_ERZ827186 | MGnify/ENA primary metagenome ERZ827186 (study PRJEB31778, sample SAMEA3449275) | human gut metagenome | biome: human gut; feature: human-associated habitat; material: faeces | place: United Kingdom | collected 2010/2012 ... | reverse complement strand
AAAAGCCCCTAAGTCTGGCCAAAGAAAGCTGGGTTACCGGCAGTCCAGGCAGCACTCCTGAAAAGCAGTGCTGCTTTTTTGTTTTGAAATATTTTCAATCAAAACGGACTATTTATTCAATTCAAAACCGTCTATTTATTCAATATATCTCTGACAATATTCACATTGCCCGACACAACCGATACTAACGATATTGGTTGCCCCACATCCAGGGCATTCCACCACCTTATTCTGAGGCGCTGTTTGAGAGTCACATAAATTGTTTCGTTCCGCTTTATCTCCCCCCTCAGGGGTATCATCCGCATTCGCTATTGCCTGAATTAAAATTCGCCGTATTTCTTCCACTAGCGTCTTTCTATAATCTACTAAGAAGTCAACCCTCACTTTTGATGTACAAAATGAGATATGCCCCCCTGTTATACCATTGTTTTTTGACCCGACAGAGTGGATTTGATGCAATTTAAATTCAATAACATTCTCATATGAAAACGCTTGTTGGAAAAAGACGCGTCTATCTGAAATAAATACTATCCCTGGCAACATATTAATGGCTGCACCGTTTATTTCCGCCAGTTTAATATTTGTAGGCGCAATATAATATAAACTCTCGCCTGCTTGTATGGCATTCTCGGCCTGCAATAAATGCCTTTTATTCCCAAACGTTTTAACCTTATATTTTTTTAACAAGGCCGCAACATCCTCACGCATTTTTATCTCTCCTTATTTATAATAGCACTGCCATTTACTCCTCAAGCGCGGTGAGCGCATTGAGAATCTGTTTTTCAAGTTCTTTTTGTTCCGTTGCCGTATGCTCGTCCGACGTGCGGATCACAACCGTGCCAGCAACACTATGTGAGCCTGGGCTTAGCATTGTCGCGCCATCAAAAGCGGAAAGGTATGTATTTCTTTTTTCTGCATCTTCTCTCGTAGCATAAACCTCTACACAGCCGCCACCATCTGTTCCCTTTTCGAGAATGCCGCTGCCATAAACCTTATCCTGTTCTATGAGCGCGCTTGCAAAAAACACAGCTGCTGTATAGCCGTTTTGCTTATTCAGCTTCCCGTTCGGGTCATGTTCTTCTGTCGCGGCCTGAATCCCCGCAATAGCAGGAATCGTTTGCAATCTCTTTATCACGAATTCCTCCGAAGGATTTGTGATCTGCTTCAATTGGCGGATGCTATCTTCAAGGCTTTTCGTCGCATTCTCTAATTCTTCTATTTTTGCCGAATAGTCAAGCGGTTCCCTTAGCTTTTGTGTGTCTGCTAGAATATCGCCGGTTTTTTTCGAAATCGTGGGAATCTCTACCTTACTCTCTTGTACCGCCGCAATTGCCGCTTGCGCACCCGTCAAAGCTGCCTCGTCAAGCGGGCTTTCGTCTGAATCAACAACACTTTGCAGTTTGTTCAAAGCCGCGTCAAGCTCAGCATTTTTACTTTGTACGTAGGCGGCGGCCGTATTAAAATCCGCAACCGCAAGATCGTGTGGTCTTTTAAACTGTAAATACCAAATGGAAGCTATGGCAGCGATCGCTACTGCAATAATAATAAAAATAACAGCACTAGAATGTTTTACTTTCATTCCAAATCCCCCTTGTAACCTCTGTTTTTATATATCCCCACATAGAAACAGCAGGCCGCTATATGTAATTTCATCTTTATAATACCATTGCGGTGTTCGTTTGTCAACCCGCTTGAACATTTTCCCAGCATTTTTTGCTTCCATAAAAGCGTTCACCCTAACGGCAACCGACTTTACCCATTTATCATCCGGTAGCAAAACGAAGACATCATTCATAAAATAAATAAAAAAGGGGGATATGGCATGAATGATGAAATTCATGGCAATGCTTACGAAACAGGGAAAGTAATTGCAGCCATACATATCGATCTTCCCGCCTCGTCAGGGTATGATCTTGTTTTGGACGGGCTGGATTACGACAAAACAGAGGTGTTATTCCATTCCGAAATGACAGAAGAGGAGGACGGTGCGGGCGATATCATACTTATTTACTTGAAAAACAGGGATCCGGAGGCTGTGGCCGACGCGATTGAAACGCTGTCAGCTAACCCGCATGTGGCTTATGCGGAACCTGATTATTTGGAGGAGCTGCATGTGATTCCCAACGACCCGCTTTACCGGCAGCTTTGGGGGATGCAAAAAATTGAGGCAGCCCTGGCGTGGAACTATACGACAGGCAGCCGCAATGTTGCGGTTGGCGTGATTGACACCGGCATAGACTATCATCATCCGGACATCAGAAAAAATATGTGGGTTTCCCAAAACGGATGGTTGGATAATGGTTGGAATTTTGCTTCCAACAGTAATAACTCCATGGATACAAACGGGCACGGGACACATGTGGCAGGAACCGTCGGGGCGGTGGGGAACAATAGAATCGGTGTTACAGGGCTTTGCTGGGATGTACGGGTCGTTTCTATGAAATTCGGCCTTGACATCGCTTCCGCTATTGCCGCTATCGATTTTGCAAATCAATTCGACATTCCGATTCTGAATGCCAGCTGGGGCGGGCGCGCTTATTCGAGAGCTTTGCAGCAGGCGGTAGACCAATATAACGGATTATTCGTCGCTTCGGCAGGGAACAATGGCGTAGATAATGAAATCTATCCCATTTACCCTGCTTCCTATGACAGTGATAATATTATTTCCGTTGCGGCTACGGCCCCGGACGATACCTTGGCCCGTTTTTCGAATTACGGGGTAAGCAGCGTTGACCTTGCCGCGCCCGGAACTGATATTCTAAGCCTCGGATTACACGGTGAGTATAGTCCCCAGAACGGAACCTCCATGTCAGCTCCGCATGTGGCCGGAGCAGCCGCTTTGTTGCTTTCCTACCTGCCCGGCTTGTCCGTCCCGGATTTAAAAAATATCATTCTATCCAGCGCGGTCAAACTTCCGTCTCTTGCCGGCAAGGTACTCACCGGCGGTTTGCTGAATGTGAACGCCATGTTTGAACTGGCGAACGATTATGTAAGTGGATAGATCATAGGAATTCATATATCCGCCTGCCCGTTTCCTCAAATGGAAGAAGTCAAGACCGCCGGCCGTGCCGGTGGCTTACACAGCCCCCTTAGGGGATTAAGCTGGCCGAGCCTATAGGCTCGGCGAAAGGTCTGCCAACCGCAATTCTTTCACCAGCTTGCCCCTAAAGGGGCTTGTTTATTTACTTCCGTTTACTGGCCCACTCGTAAACGGGTCAATATATTCTTTTATACTCAGCTCTTCTAATGATATATCTTCCTGTATCTGATTTCGAATATATTGTTCAATTGCCTTTTTGTTTCTTCCTATTCTTTCAACATTATACCCACGACTCCAGAAATGTCGATTCCCATATTTGTACTTCATGTTTGCATACTTCTCAAATTTCATCATGCATCTTTTTCCTTTTAAACTCCCCATTATTTGTGATTCGCTGTTCTTCACTGGTTTGCTTACTAACATGTGAATGTGATCTTTGCAGGCTTCTACTTCTAGGATTTCGACTTGTTTGTATTCACATAATTTTCGCAGCATTATACCTATATCTTTTTTGATTCTCCCATAGATTACTTGTCGTCTATATTTAGGTGCAAACACTATGTGATACTTGCAATTCCTTTTCGTATGTGCTAAACTTTCTGTATCAAGTTTCATTACTTGATTCTCCTTTGATTTTTGGGCGGTTGGCTAGACCTGCCTTTATTCTTTCAAAGGAGGATTCTTTTTACTTCTCATAGCTAAAGCTTTTCGGAACCACCGGCATTGCCGCTGGTTTCCGTTGCACGACAAGAACCCCCCGAAACCTACTGGATTCAGGGGGTATTTTGGCGCGGGCGTTTTTACAGAACTCAATAAATACAACGAAAATAAGAGTCTAAGACGGGCAAAAAACCGTATTATTTGTTCTTTTCCTCATTCTTTTCAAGAACAACAAATGATACAAAGGTTTCTTTATGCAGATAATTTTCAAGCTTAGGATCAACATCAACAGTGTATGGATTTAACTGCGAAATCGTCCAGCCATCTTCTAATAATTTATTTATGCGCACGAGATATTTATTGTCATTAATATCTATTTGTTCGGAAAAATCCCGACTGTTGCTGATATAAACTATTTTTTGCATCTGCCGCCCGTCCTTTCCTGTTATTAAAATATTGGTGCGAGTGTTCTTACAGAACTTAACGAAAAACACAGTAAAATCAAGGGTTTGCGACTTTCAATAATCAGCAATAACTCCAAAATTAAATATTTTTCTTCTTCAAAAATGCTTTGATATTCAAAAAATCAAGGCATTTTTTGTTTCTCTACACCATTTCAGAAACCGTCTTTGTGTATTTTTATCATAGCATAAAATCCTCAAACAGTCAACAACACGAAAAGTCAAATTTACTACGAAAGGAATTTTGACAATGAAAACCGAAAATTCAAAGCAGTTATGCCCCACTTGTAAAGTCGGGCAGGACACATACTTGCTTGACAACAGAAATCCGTTTTGTCCGCATTTGCATTGTCATAACGGCAAAACCTGTTCGGCGTATGTGCCGCTTGAAAAATTGAATACGGCAAAGCGATAGCGTTAGGATTTAACAAAAAATCTTAACGCTTTTTTTATTGCCTCGAAACCCGAAAGGAGGATTTTTGTATGGCAGTTTTCAGAATAAACAAAACCCGTGATTATACCGTGATGTCAAACTATCACCTGAAAGATACGCGGCTGTCCCTGAAATCAAAGGGGCTTTTATCTATGATGTTGTCCTTGCCGGAGGAATGGAACTATACCACAAGAGGGCTTGCGGCAATCTGCAAGGAGGGCGTTGACAGTATCGGAACAGCGTTAAAGGAATTGGAGCGCAGCGGATATATTCAGAGAAACCGCGTCCGTGATGAAAAAGGCAAGATAACCGATACCGAGTACATCATATTCGAGAAGCCGCAGGAAACGCCCGATACGGAGCGTCAAGATACGGCAGAGCCATATACGGAAAATCCGTATATGGACAAACCGAATACGGAAGCGCCGTGTACGGAAAACCCCGCACAATTAAATACTAATATATCAAATACAAAAGAATTAAATACTGATGTATTAAATACTTATCCTATCAAATCACATCAGGCACAAGATACGATTGGATATGATGAGGTTGAAGCATACAGACAGGTAATCAAAGAAAATATTGAGTATGACATTTTAAGCGTAAAGCTGAAATCAGACATTGCAATGCTTGATGAAATTGTTGATTTGCTTACCGAAACGGTATGCACAGGCAAAAGCAGTTTGGTAATCGCCGGCGATACCTACCCGGCGGCTGTTGTAAAATCAAAGCTGTTGAAGCTCAATTCGGAGCATATCGAGTATGTCATAGACTGTATGAACGCAAACACAACCGATATTCGCAACATCAAAAAGTATTTATTGGCGGCGCTCTTTAATGCCCCCTCTACCATTGACAGCTATTACACATCAAAGGTAAATCACGATATGGCGAACCTCTAAGGCGGTGAGCCTATGCGAAAATCAATATACAAAAAATACAGACCGCCGTAAATTCTGTATTTGATATACACAAAACTTTTGAAAAATTTACAAGGAGGATTTTTTAGAAATGAAAATCAGAAACAAAGTAAAACACATTTTGTCGGCTGCTCTTTCAGCGGTAATGCTGCTTGGAAGTATGCCGACATTAACATTTGCGGCGCAGGTCAACGAATATGTAGACCCCGCAGATATATGGGTATCTGCAAACGGCAGAACAAACGAGCTTGATTTTAATGCGACAATCACGCAGGAAACGGGCTGGTGCCCCGTCTGCAACAAAGACACGATTATGCTCACATACCGAACGCCCGAATACACAAAGTCAGGCACAACGGCGTTAAATCGCGGCGTCAAATTTTCGGACGGGACAATGGTAGACGGTGAAACCGTCGGCAATCTCGACAGCGGGCGTCCCAATCAAGACGCGACCTACACAACGTACCATTTCACAAAATCGGTATGCCAGACGTGCGGCACGATTAACTCCATTGACGGCGAAGGCAGTTACAGTTTTAGTCGTAACGTTTATGGCCTCAATAGCTGCGACCATAACTTTTTCTTGGATTTTGACAATACCACCTACGAACCGTATAGCTCCACGAAGCACACAACGACATTAAAGCGCGGCAAGTATTGTCAGTTTTGTAAGGGTACTCAGGCAAGGGCGACGCAAAGCCTTGAAAATCATCACTTCACCGAAACCATTGACGGACAGCTTGGCAACAACCGCTTTTATGTATCGGAGCATTGCGACGATTGCGGCTATGAAACAAGCGAGTATATCACCGCAAAATCCGTTGTATCTTCCTACTACGGCACGGCTGATGAAAGCGCGCATACCGTCACCGTATCGGATTTATCCGACAGTGGCGTACACACTTCTATCCGTTACGGAACGAGCGCGGGAAAATGCAATTTAACGTCAGCGCCGAATTACACCGAAGCAGGCTACTACCCCGTGTACTATGAAATTGATTACAAGTACGACGGAAAGAATATGACGGAAAATGGCGTAAGCTATGTTTGGCTTTTAGAGGAACACAAGGACGGCGACGTGATTATCGTTGTACCGCCTAACAACAGCGAAGAAAAGCATACCCACGATTTCCGCTATCTTGAAACGGTTGCGCCGTCTTGTGAAAACTTAGGTTATGAACGCTGGCAGTGCGACGGCTGCGGAAGTTTGGAAAAACGGAATTACACACCGGCAGTCGGACACGATTATGAGAATATAACTATCCGTGAAGCGACCTGCAAGCAGGGCGGTTTATCGCTTAGCCTTTGTAAAAACTGCGGCGATTTTCACCAGACGACCACGCCGACAGGCGAACACAGATACAGATCCGAAAAGCACAACCCTACTTGCCGAATGACGGGCTACACGGAATACACTTGCGAAGTATGCGGCGACAGCTATATGAATAACATTACCCCGCTTATCTCACATTCCTTTGAGAGAATTACAAAAAAGCCGACTTGTACCGATAAAGGCTATACAACCTCTACCTGTACTATGTGCGGCTTAAATTATGTCAGCGACTACACCGAGCCGACAGGTCATAATTGGGACGAGGGACACGCTGTTACTTCTTCCACTTGTACGGCGGAGGGCGTCATTGAATATCATTGTCAAAATGAAAATTGCAAGGAAAAGATGATTAAATCAGAGTCGGCAACGGGGCACACACCGGGAACGGCTGCAACCTGTACCGAGCCGCAGACTTGCGAAAAGTGCGGTACGGTGCTTGAATTGCCGAAAGGACACAGCTATTCCGAAGCGGTGATTGCCCCGACTTGTACCGCAATGGGCTATTCCGTATTTGAGTGTACCGAGTGCGGCGACAGCTACACAGGAAATTTTACGGATAAAGCGGAACACGATTACAATGCTGTTGTAACTGCTCCTAATTGCACACAGCACGGATTTACAACTTATTCTTGTAAGAATTGTGATGATGAATATATTTCAGATTACACAGACAAAATCCCTCACGATTACAGAGCGGAAATCACAAGCCCGACTTGCACAGGATTTGGACACACAACCTATACTTGTTCCGTATGCGGCGAGAGCTACACGGCAGATTACACAGACAAATTACCGCATAATTACAACAAGCAGGTGATACCGCCTACTTGTACCGAACACGGATATACAGTCTATACTTGCCCCGATTGCGGAAATGAGTATATCGGCGATTTAACGGAGTGTGAACAGCACAAATACACCGAAACGGTGATTGCCCCCACCTGTACGGAAATGGGATATACAATATTTACTTGTGAAACTTGCGGCGATACATATAAATCCGAATACACGGAAGCGGCGGGACACAAGCCGTCCGATTGGATAATTGATGTTCCCGCAACAATAGAAAATGCCGGAAGCAAGCACATTGAATGTGAACGTTGTGGCGAGGTTTTACAGACGGTAGAGCTTGCACAGTTGATTGATAAGGATAATTCGGACGAGGACGGAAACGCAAAGGTCGGCAAATACGCCATTGTCTTGACCGACAAGGACGGCAAACCGATTTTCAACAGTGAAATCACGATTGACAAGGACGACAATATCACAATCAAATTGCCCGACGGCAGACTGCTTGACTATGCAGACCGTACCACAATTACCGTTATCAATACGGAAAATCAGACGGCGGCAAAGGATTTGAATATCTTTATCGCTGATACCAACGGCAACAATGCAACGGGCGTTACAGACGCAAACGGACAGTTTATCGCCCCTGCTTCTTCATCTTCTACGGGTGATGATAACGGCACAATCGGCAAGGACGAAAACGACGGCAAATTTACTTATGTTGTCAGGGTAACAGACAAGGCAAATGTAACTGTTCCGAATTGTGAAACCTATATCGGCGAAAGCAACAATGTTGTTGTGAAGCTGCCGGACGGCTTGATTTTGACGCAGGACAGCCCGGCGATTATCCATATCACAGACCAGAACGGCGAACCACAGAAAGGCGTTACCGTCATAGTAATTGCAGACAAGGACTATATAGAAAAAGGAGTAACCGATATGTACGGCAAATTAACCGTGCCGCCTGTCAATTCGGGCTATACCGATAAGGACGGTAAGGTGAGCGTACAAGGCTATTATGTTTTTGTAAATGACGAAAATAAAAATATTGAAAGCGCGCTTGTAACCTTAAATGAGGATAATTCCTTTACGGTTCTGCTCCCTGCCGAAAGCCTGATTGACTATGCGAACAGAATTACCGTAACCATTCTTGATAAGGACGGCGGAACCGTTAAGGATATGAATGTAACCGTAAAAGATGTTGCCGAAAATGAGAAAAGCGGTGTTACAGATGAAAGCGGCAAAATGACCGTTCCCCCTCTTTCGGAGGACTACACCGACAGCGAGGGCAAAGCAAAAGTAAACGGTATGAATATTCTTGTTGCGGACGAAGCACAGCCGATTGAAAACGCTTTTATCAAGATTGCAGAGGACAGCAAAATCAATGTTATACTTCCCGAATCAAACAAGATTGATATTGCAAACCGTATCAGCGTAACCGTTACAGATAATGAGGGTAAGCCGGTTAAGGGCTTAACGGTTCTTGTTTCGGAAACAGCAGCAGAGGGCGCGGAATCCGAAGCAAAGACCGCCGAAGATATAACGGACGCAAACGGTAAAATCACCGTACCGCCGACAAATATTGATTACACAGATATTAACGGCACGGCACAGGTGATTGAGGGCGAAAACAGCTATAACATTGTTGTTGAGGACACAAAGGTGAAAATTGAAAATGCGTATGTGGAAATCAAGGACGGAAAAATAAGCTTTCTGCTCCCTGATGAACACACTTTGACAACGGATAACCAAACAACCGTAACCGTTACGGATAAGGATAGCAAGCCTGTTTCGGGTATTTCCGTAACTATCAAGGATAAAACCACAGAAAAGACAGCGGCAACCAATTCAAGCGGCAAGGTAACATTACCTGTAAAAACTTCCGGCGGCGGTGGCGGCGGAAGCTCCAGACCGTCGGGCGGCGGCTCAGGCGGTGGCGGCGGATATGTTAAGCCGTCATATACTGTTAAGGTTGTTGACAAGGACGGTAAGACCGTCAATGTCAATAAGACAGTCAAGGACGATAAAATCACTTTGACACTCCCGAACGGAAAGACGCTTGACGATAATTATTATACAATTACCGTAACTGATAACAAAGGTAAGACAACGGCGGATATTGATGTTACGCTCAAAGACAAGAATAATGCCGCAAATGGTAGAACAAACAAGGACGGTGTTATCATTCTTCCCGCAAGCAAACATAAGTCCTACATTGTAGGATATACGGACGGAACTTTTCAGCCAGACGGCGATATGACGCGCGCGGAAGCGGCGGCGATTTTTGCAAGACTGATTTCAGAGGAAAAAACGGAAAATATAAGCGGCACAAAAAATAATTTTACTGATGTAAAATCTAACGAGTGGTACGCGGGCTATATCAGCTATCTTGAAAAGTACGGTATTATCAAGGGCTATGCGGACAATACTTTCCGTCCTGATGAAGCGGTAACAAGGGCTGAATTTGTTTCTATGACAGTGAGATATTACGGCTTGTTTGACAAGGTAAGCTATCCGGCGAACACAACGAAGTATTCCGACATTAACGGCAAGCATTGGGCAATTAAAGATATTTCTTTTGCTAAAAATATCGGCTGGCTCAACGGCTACGCGGACGGTACTTTCCGCCCGGATAACAACATCACCCGCGCGGAGGTTGTAACGGTGGTAAATCACGCAACGGGCAGATATGCGGATAAAGATTACATCAACAAAAATCTGTCCGTACTCAATAAGTTTACCGACCTCAAAAACAATTCTCATTGGGGGTATTACTCTATTATGGAAGCGGCGAACACGCATAAGGCAGTCAGCAATTCCGATACGGAAACTTGGGTAAAGTGATGTCATTGACTGAAAATTGAGTGTAAATTGACAGAAAGGAGTGTTGCCTATTGCAGGAAGAAATCAATCAAAAGACGATTGCGTTAGCCATACAGACATCTAAAATGACGGGGCGCATCTTGGCGCAGGCTATGCGGATATATTTGCAGAGCCGTAGGGATAAATCCCACGAAATACCGAAAGGCAAACAGAGCTTGGCGGATTTGGAAAAGCAGAACGCCGCCTTGTCTAACATTGAGATTACAAACAAAAATATCCGTTCCTTTGATAAGGTTGCGAAAAAATATAAAATTGACTATGCCTTGAAAAAGGACAGGAGCAAATCGCCGCCGCTGTACTATGTATTTTTCAAGGGACGGGACGAGGAACGCATTTCAATGGCGTTTGCCGAGTATTCTAAAAAGTTGCTCAAAGAAAAGCCCTCTATCCGCAAAGCGCTAAAAAAGTTTGCCGAGCTTGCAAAGTCGCAGGACAGGCAGCGCGAAAAGGTCAAGGACAGGGGTATGGAATTATGAAGATAGATAAGAAATTTATCATTTCCAATCTTCCGTACCTCTTTATCTTTTGGCTTGCGGATAAGCTGATGTATATGTATAGGATAACAGAGGGTA
>ERZ827186.2814-NODE-2814-length-11097-cov-5.821681_pt1 | contig 11097 bp, 10 predicted proteins | sample MGYA00519918_ERZ827186 | MGnify/ENA primary metagenome ERZ827186 (study PRJEB31778, sample SAMEA3449275) | human gut metagenome | biome: human gut; feature: human-associated habitat; material: faeces | place: United Kingdom | collected 2010/2012 ... | reverse complement strand
AGTAATGATATCTCCAACAGCAGTGCCACCAGTATGTAAGATAATGGATTTAGGCAAATACATTTACGAGCAATCTAAAAAGGAAAAAGAAGCTAAGAAAAAGCAAAAGGTAACTGTCATTAAAGAAATCAGATGTAGTTTAACTATTGAAGAAAATGACATAGCTATCAAAGCTAAAAATGCTAGAAAGTTCTTATTAGACGGGGATAAAGTTAAAGTCACTGTTAGATTCAAAGGTAGAGAAGCAACATTAGGTCACCTAGGATTAAAAATCTTAGAAAACTTTGTTTCAAAACTTGAAGATGTTTGTACTGTTGAAAAGGCAGCAAAACAAGAGGGAAGAAACATGACAATGGTATTAGCCCCTAAAAAAGCATAACCAGAGAGGAGAATATAATCATGCCAAAAATGAAAACGCACAGAGGCGCGGCTAAACGCTTTGGCCTTACGGCTACCGGAAAGGTAAAAAGAGGAAAGGCCTATAGAAGCCATATTCTAACTAAAAAATCAACCAAAAGAAAGAGAAATCTGCGTAAGGGCGGTTATATTGCCGCATGTGAAGCTTCTAATATTCGCAAGCTGATCCCTTATAAGTAAGCGATAGGAGGAAAGAACGATGAGAATAAAAAGAGCAGTGAATTCAAAAAAGAATCATAAAAAGGTCCTTAAGCTTGCCAAGGGATATTTTGGCGCTAAGAGCAGGCAATTTCGGGTAGCCAACCAGGCGGTAATGAAATCCCAGGCATATGCCTATGTAGGGCGTAAGCTGAGAAAGAGAGATTTTCGTTCTCTGTGGATCACGCGTATCAACGCCGCCGTCCGCGCCCAGGGAATGACCTATTCGCAATTCATCGGCAAGCTCAACGCCAAAGGCATCGTCCTCAACCGCAAGGTGATGGCCGACCTGGCGATGAACGAACCGAAGGCATTCGAGGCAATAGTTAAAGCAGTTAAATAATCCTTCCCCGGAAGGGTTTTAGCGGCGGACACCGGGGAGGTGTCCGCCTTTTTTCGGTATCAAACGGATTCACGATGGAGACCTGGAAAAAGACATTCGCCGTCATTTGGAGCGGACAGCTGGCGTCGATCCTCAGCAGCGAGATCGTGGCCTACTCGATCATCTTCTGGATGAGCCTCGAAACCGGCTCGGCCGAGGTGCTGGCATTCGCGGCCATCGCCGGCATGCTGCCCCAGTCGCTGCTGGGCCTCTTCGTCGGGGTCTACATCGACCGCTGGGACCGCAAGCGCACGATGATTCTCGCCGACAGCTTCATCGCCCTCTGCACGCTGGCGCTGGCGGCGCTGTTCTGGGCCGGGGCTGCCGAGATGTGGCACATCTACATCCTGATGGCCTGCCGTTCGGCGGGCTCGGCCTTCCACATGCCCGCCATGCAAGCCTCGGTCCCGCTGCTGGCCCCGCAGTCGCAGCTCACGCGCATCGCCGGAGTCAACCAGATCATCGCCTCGCTGTCGAGCATCGCGGGCCCGGCCCTCGGGGCGCTGCTCATCAACCTCACCTCGATCGGCAACATCCTGCTGCTGGACGTTGCGGGAGCCGCCCTCGCCTGCACGTCGCTGCTCTTCGTCCGCATCCCCAACCCGCCGCGCGACACGACCCGCAAACCCGACCTGTGGCGGGAGTTCCGCGAGGGCTTCTCGGCCATGCACGCCATCCCGGGCATGGGCTGGTTCTTCACGCTCTCCATCGCCGTCTGGTTCTTCATCATGCCCGTCGGGGTGATGTTTCCGCTGATGACGCTCCAGCATTTCGGGGGCGGGACCTACGAAATGAGCCTGATCGAAATCGTCTGGGGCGGCGGAGCGCTTCTGGGCGGCGCCGTCATGGGCGCACGCACCTACCGGGTCAGCCGCATCGTGCTGGTCAACCTGATGTATCTGATCGTGGGCCTCTCGTTCGCATTGTCCGGGCTTCTGTCGCCCTCGGGATTCCTTTGGTTCGCGCTCTTCACGGCAGCGGCCGGGGTATCCAGCAGCGTCTTCAACGCTTCGTTCGTCTCCGTGGTCCAGACCCGCATCGAATCCGGGGTACTGGGGCGCGTCATGTCGCTCTACCGCAGTTTCGGACTGCTGCCCGCGGCCCTCGGACTGCTCGGCACGGGATTCCTCGCCGAGCACGTGGGACTGACGCATACGTTCGTCATCGCCGGGGGTATCATCTGCGCACTCGGGCTGACGGGCTTCTCCATCCCGTCGGTCATGCGGCTCGACCGCAGGGCATAAAAAAACGGCGGCCCTTTTGAGCCGCCGCCGTTTTCGCATCGGAATATCAGTTCTTCGGATAGACGTAGCCGTTGTAATAAATTTTCTGATACAACTGATTGCCGTCGTTCGACCATACGTACCTCACATCGGGCGAAGGATAAGCCGCCGTGTCGTAATTAAAGGACTCGAAGCTGCACTCCTGCGTACCCTCGATGATCTGTCCGCTCCGGTAAACGCTGCCGGAACTGAGGTAATAGCTCATTCTGAGGTTCGAACTGTCGGTGCCGACATAGATGGAAGAACCCTCGGCACGTCCCTCGCTGATCTTGAAATCCTTGCCTCTGCACTCCGAATAGACGAGATCGGCATTCGCTCCGCTCAGCGTAAAGTCGGCAGACCAATTCGAATGTACCGTGCTCTGGTCGATGTTGGCGCTGAGACCGCGCACCGCAATGGTATACGAACCGTCGCCATTGCTATAAAGCGTCGTCGAACCGCCCTCCATATGCACCGTCTGGGTCCCGTAGTTCGACCTGGAAAGCACTTTCAGATCGTCCTGGATCTCCACCTGCCATACCTTATCGACCTGAGCGTCTTTCAGCTGCTCGGCACCGTTGGTCCTGACCAGCACCGAGCCTTTCAGATAGAAACCATCAGGCTGTTGGTAATCCTCGTTATAAGTGATTTCATAACTGCCGTCATCCTGCCGTTCGATCTTCGCTCCCGCGGTGAACAGCAGGCTGATGACCGAATTGGAGTTGCCCTCGATCTTCAGTTTGGTCAGGTCCACGTCCTTGAGTTCGGTATCGGGATACTGCTTCGCGGCCTCGGCCAGCAGCAGGGCCAGCCGAATGCCCGCATTGGCCGGCTGCATGGCGACGGCATTCTGCGTCATCGTCATATTGTAGATATTCATACCCGGTTGCAGGGGCAGTAATTCCTTGTAGCTGTCATCCTCCTTGATACAGCCCGACAGCGCGAAGGCCGCCAATACAATCGTTGCAAAAAGTTTATTCATCTCGTATGTTTGATTAATTTCCCTTAATAAACGGTCCCGCCGGCAATATACTGCGTCGGGAACGAAAAAAATCGCATTAATTCATTGCAAAGATAATAAATCATGCCGGACCGGGAGAACTTTCCGACAAATAAAAATGTCGTCGCGCCTCCGAAACCTCCGATTTGGCCGTTTCGCAGCAAATTCGTATCTTTATCCATGCGGAGGTACACAAACGGCCGACCGTCCGTGCACCGGAATACGGGCCGGACAGCGGCTCCGCCCCACGAAACGATGAAAAACAGCAAACCAATCGCAATTACGCTTATGTCAATCCTGTCACTCTTCGGATGCGGTCCCTCGAAGGCCCCCGAGTATCCGTCCGACCAGCTCACGGCACGCGACGGCACCCGGTTCACGATCACCTTTTTCAAACACGCCTCGCTGTCGATCTCCGCGGGCGGCAAATACATCTACGTCGATCCCGTCGGCGCCAACGCCGACTACGCCGCGCTGCCGAAGGCCGACATCGTGCTCATCACCCACTCGCACTACGACCACCTCGACGTGGCGGCGGTCGAGAAACTGCTCGCGCCCGACACGGAAATCCTTTGCGACCGCACGTCGGCCGAGGCTTTCGAAATGAACTGCTACACGATGCGCCCGGGCAGCGTCGCCACGCCGCGCGACTGGGTGAAGGTCGAGGCCGTGGCGGCCTACAACACCACCCCGGGACACCTCCAATTCCACCCCAAGGAGCGCGAGGACTGCGGCTACATCCTCACCGTCGGCGGCACGCGCATCTACATCGCGGGCGACACGGAGCCGACACCCGAAATGCGGGCGCTGCGCGACATCGACATCGCGTTCCTGCCCGTGAACCAGCCCTATACGATGACCGTGGAGCAGGCCGCCGAGGCCGTGAAGGCGCTCCGCCCGGCGATCTTCTACCCCTACCACTACGGCGAGGTGGAGGAAAAAACCGACATCGACCGGCTGGTGCGCGAGACCGAGGGGCTGACCGAAATCCGGGTCCGCCCGATGGAATAGCGGCGTAAGACGCCCGCCTTACGGGCGACGAATCCTCCTGCCGCTGCTCAGCCTGCGTGACGCCACGAACCGAACGCCCACCCAGTCAAACGGCAGGAGGGCCCGAATGGACCCTCCTGCTTCGATAACAACCCCTGCCGCGGCTATTTTTCGGCTGCGGCTTTTTTCGGTTCGGCCTTCACTTTGAGCGATGCGAAGCCTTTCACGATGTTCGCATCGTCGTTCTTCGTGCCGTCGTAAACCACGGTGACCTCCTTTTTGGGCAGGTCCACCTTCACGTCCTTGATGCCCTTGCCGAGCGACGGAACGTTGTTCATGATCTTCTTCACACAGTGATCGCAGTCGATGTCCGTAACGAACACCGTGGTCACGATTTTCTTTGCTGCGGGCTTCCCGGCAGCCGCACACACGCCGACACCCATCGCCAGAGCCAGGCAGAACAATACGAATTTTTTCATCTTTACTTTCTATTTTAAGGTTTTACATGACGTTTTTCACGCGGGTCAATAGAGGTTGAACCGCAGCCCGACATAGAACTTGCGGCCCATGAGCGGCCCCCAGACGTTCATCGAGTTGAACTTGTAGTCGTAGGGATTCTGCGCATTGAGAATCGGGTCCTTCTGCCGGTAGTCGGCGATGTTCTCGCAACCCGCATAGATGTCGAACTTGCCCACCTTGCGGCTCACCTGCGCATAGAACATCGGGTAACGGGGCGAATAACTGTCGTTCGCCAGATCTCCATCCTGCGTCGGGATGCGCGCCGGACCGTTCAGCTGCGCCGTGGCGTCGAACACCCAGCGGCGGAACTTCGTGGCATACTGGATGTTCAGCAACGTCTTGTACTGGCTCACCAGCGGACGTTCCACGCGGGCCGAGCCGCCGCCGGGACGCTTGATCGTCATTTCGCTGTCCGTATAGCGGAACGTGGCGAAGATGTCGAGCCGCTCGACGGGCGTCCACGAAAAGTCGATCTGATAGGTGTCGGTGAACGAACGTCCGTCGGTGTTGTAAAAGACGATCGCCTCCGGATCGTACTCCTGATCGGCCACGACCGAATTGTAGAACTGCGTACGGAAATAGTCGAAGCTCAGCGTCGCGTTGTCGCGTCCGGCCAGCGAAAAGGTCTGCGTCAGGCTTCCGCCGACGGTCAGGGCCTTTTCCATGCGGTCGAACTTCTCGAAATCGGACGTTCCGGAGGCTTCGTCGCCGAGGAATGCGATCTTCCGGCCCGTGGCCAGCACGCCGATATTGTCGGTGATGACGTTCGTCGAGCGGTATCCCAGACCCGCCGAGGCGCGCAGCGTCGTCGAGGGGGTGATGTTCCACTTCAGATGCCCGCGGGGCGTTGCGAAAAAGCGGTCGTAATAGGCGTTGTAATCGCCGCGGATGCCCGCCACGATCGAGAATTTGTCCTTGACGGCATAGGTGTATTCGGCATAGGCCCCCGCCTCCTGCTCGTCGCGGTCGAAGTCGAAATCGCCCGCCGCCGTTCCCGGAATCCACGGCGTCGGGTTGACCAGACGCTCCCGGTAGTAGTCCAGATGCGCCTGCACGCCGACGATCAGCGACGAACGGTAGGTGAAATAGTGGTTGTACATCAGGTTCAGCGCCGCGGCGTTCTGATTGCCCTCGTAGGTGTTGAGCCCGAAATAGGCATCCTCGTCGAAGTGGTCGAAGTCGGCCACGAACGCCAGATTCGAACGCATCTCGTCCTGTTCGTCGGGGTCGTAGACCGACGGACCGACGGGCATACCTATTTTAATATAGCCGTTGGCGTTGCGGTTGCGGATATGCGATCCGTAGAGCGGCATCGGTTTTCCCTCGGCCTCCCAGTCCCAGTTCTGCGCCATATCCTCGCGCATGGTGGCGGTGTTTTTGAAATCGAGCATGCCGCCCAGGCGGTTTTCCTGCACGAATTTCCAGCCCCAGCGCACCTGCGTGCCGTTGTCCGCCGAATAGAGCCATTTGTTGGCCACGTTGATCTGGTCGGATTTCGGCAGGTCGCGGAAATGGTCGTGGTTGTGGTCCATCTTCCGTGCGTCGGTGTCCATCGAGCCGTGGAGCAGGATGACGCTCGACAGCTTCTTGTCTTTGGTCACGGGAAACGCCGTCGAGATATTGGCCTCGGGACGCAGCTCGTCGTCGAGATAAAGGTTCACGAAGAGCCGTTCGTCGTCCGTGGGCTTGCGGTGTTCGAGGTTGATCTGCCCCGTGATGGCCTCATGGCCCGCCGTGACCGAAGCCACGCCCTTCGACACCTGAATCGAATTGAGCCACATACCGGGCGTATAGCTCAGGCCGTAGGGAGCGCTCAGGCCGCGCATGATCGGACGGTTTTCGTCGAGGATCTGGGTGTAGGTCCCGGCCAAACCCAGCATCTTGATCTGCCGGGCGCCCGAAATGGCATCGCTGTAACCGACGGTCACCGACGCCGAGTTCTCGAACGACTCGGCCAGATTGCAGCAGGCCATCTTGCAGAGACCCGCGAACGAGATCATCTCGCCCTTGACGATGCCGTCGCGCTTGACGAAATTGCCGCTGAGGTTCCCTTCGACCACGACATCTTCGAGAGCCACGCCCTCCGAACGGAGGGTGAATTCGACCTTATCGACGCCGCTTTCGACGCGGATCGTGTCGTTGATGTAGCCCAGGTAGGAGGCCACGAGTTTGTCGTAGCCCTTCACCCGGTGCAGTTGGAAAGCGCCCTGCGCGTCGGTGCCGGCGCCGATCGTCGTTCCGGCCCAGTAGACCGAAGCTCCGATCAAAGGTTGTTTGTCCGCATCGCGGACCACGCCCCGCAAATCCTGGGCGTTCAGCGTACCGCAAACGGCGAGGGCCGAAAGCGTAAAGAATGAGATTCTGTAAAAATTCATGGAAAAATTCCGTTATCGGTTAAAACTGATTGCGGACCGATGCACGCGGCATCGGTCCCGAAGGGAGTTTCAAGCCGATACGGGAGGGGCGCGGAAGCCCACGGGAAGAAGCACGGCCTCCTGCACGAAAGGCGGACGCCGTTCGGCGACCTTTTTGCGCAGGAAAGGAACATGGGCCGGACACGGGCACTCGGCGGCGAGTGCGGGAGGCAGGTCTATGACCGTGCAGCGAATATGGCGTTCGTCGTCGCCGGAGTTCTGGGAGATATAGAGTTCTACCTCGGTCGAATGGAGTTCGCAGCCGCAGCACGCACGCACGACCTCGTGGTCCGGAACGTCGTGCCGGCACTCCGAAAGGCACACATGCTCCGCATGGGCCTTGCGCTCCGCGCACCCGCAGGTCAGGGAGAGCACGGCCGTTCCGGCCGTCGCCAGCAGATAGACGGCCGTCAGCAGCAACGCTATGCCTTTCTTCATTTTCATCCTTTCTCGATTCCGCACTCCGCGAGACAGCCGGCTTTTCCCGATGCAACGGTCGCATGCCCGCCGGCCATCCGTCTAACGCCCGGACACTTCGCAAAAGTATAAAAAATTCCCAAAAACGCCTAATTTTCTTTTCGTTTCTGCTTTTTTCAATTACGGATTGCATAATTTCCAAAAACCGCTTATCTTTGCCGTAGCGGTCTGTGAGGGCTGCTGACATACGACAATAAAAAGCGTTAGCTTTAATCTTGCTTCTCTGAAACTTAGGAAATTTCTCGAAGCTGCCAAGAGTAAAGCGTAAACGCTCACGTTCCACACGTGGGCTTTACTCATTTATTTGGCAGCATAGGTATCCTAAGACCTCAGAGGGCAAATAAAAGTTTAGCCCGCGTTTTTTATTGTTTGGTGTTGGAAAACCATTAACCCACTAAACAATACGTATTATGAAAAAAATTCTATTGCTTCAATGTTTTCTGCTGTTCAGCGGAACAATGGCATTTTCCCAAAAAGAGCTATCGGAAAGTCCCTTCAAAAATGTCATAGGTCAAACTATTAATGACCTTGATAAGCATCTATATTGGATTCAAACCAGCGAATATTCTATCACATTTCACTACTATAAAAAGGACCAAACTTATACAATCATTGACATAATTCCATTCCATGAATTCGTAGAAAATAAAGTTCCAAAACAAATCAAAGACTCAGTTAATTCATTTCTACCTCCTAATTACCTCATTTGTGTCCTGAAAAATAAAGTAACAGGGCTTACCAACAATTTTATCTCACCACAAAAAATATCAATCGCAAACGACACTTTGACTTTCATTACCGATTCCGTACAATCACAATTATTTTTTAAATTTTATCTTAACAGATTCAAACATATATATACCGACTGTGGAATAAACTATTCTGGAGATATTTTCTTATCCACACGCACTGGATTCAAAATTCCTATACAAACTAAAATTCTGAATAAATTAGAAATAGTTTTTGATAAACAACTTCAAGCACAACATCAGGCAAAAATAGAGGACCAACAAACCGAAGCTACAAAAAAACTGGTAGAATTTGAAAAGCAACGAAAAAGACAAGCCCTGATAAAAAAATACGGTACTCATTACGCACAATGCATCGAAGATAAAAAAATCGAATTAGGAATGCCCAAAGAAATATTCTTCGAAATCAAAGATAAAGATTTTATCTCTCGGATACAAGAAAGTTTGGTTCACGGAGTACGTGTCGAAATTTATCAGGAAATCCGAGCCGGGTCTGCCCTGATCTATGGATATAACAAGTATAATTACTACCGTTTCGAAAACGGAAAACTCGTTTCATATTTATATGATTAACCTAAATGCTATGAAAAGTAAAACCAAAGATGGATTCGTCTATGTAATGTCGAATCCATCCATGCCGGGACTGGTAAAAATCGGTATTGCACGGGAAAGCGTCGAAAAACGCAAAAAATCGCTTTCTTCGCCGTCGGGCGTTCCCACTCCGTTCGTGATCGAATATGCTTGTAAGGTCACCGACTGCAAAGCCGTGGAAGATGCATTCCACACGGCATTCACTCGCGACCGAATCAACATGTCGCGCGAATTTTTCCGGATCGACCCCATTCAAGCCATCGTCCTGCTGGAATTGATGAAAATCGAGGATGTGACCGAACAGGCCACCGCCGATCAGCCGGAAGCCAAACGCAATCCCCGGTTTGATTTCGACAAAATGGGCATTCCCGTTGGGGCAGAATTGGTGTTCGTACGCAACAACAACATAAAAGCTACGGTCGGCGAAAACAATAAAGTAAAGTACAATGATAAAATCTTGTCGCTTTCTGCACTTACCAAAAAATTGACCGGCTATATTGTCCGTCCCGTACAATATTGGACATATGACGATCGTAACCTGCTGAATATCTACAACGCGACCTACCCGTCGAAAGGATAGGTTGCCCGGCTAATTTTCACTGCGGAGCGTCCCGAAAGGACGTTCCGTTTTTTTGCTCCCGTCCCGCTTTTCACTATCTTTGTATCATGGAACCCGCTTCGGACAGGATATACGACACGCTGAAACGCTACTGGGGCTTCACGGAGTTCCGTCCCGTGCAGGAGCGGATCATCCGCTCCGTCATGGAAGGACGCGACACGCTGGCGCTGATGCCCACGGGCGGCGGAAAGTCGCTCACCTATCAGGTTCCGACCCTCGCCCGCGAAGGCGTGTGCATCGTCGTCACGCCGCTCATCGCCCTGATGAAAGACCAGGTCGATCGTCTCCGGGCACGGCGCATCCCGGCCGTGGCGATCCATTCGGGCCTCTCGCCCCGGGCCATCGACATCGCGCTGGACAACTGCGTCTACGGCGACGTGAAATTCCTCTACGTTGCGCCCGAACGACTGGCCACCGAGGCGTTCCGCCTGCGCGTCGTGCGGATGAACGTCTCGCTTCTGGCCGTTGACGAAGCCCACTGCATCTCGCAGTGGGGCTACGACTTCCGCCCCTCGTACCTGCGCATCGCCGAACTGCGCGAAAAGCTCCCCGGAGTCCCCGTGCTGGCGCTCACCGCCTCGGCCACGAAACCGGTGGCCGAGGACATCATGCGCCACCTCAAATTCGCCGAACCGCACATCCTGCGCAGCAGTTTCGCTCGCCCCAACCTTTCGTACAGCGTCCGCCGCACCGACGATAAGAACGGCCAGCTGCTGCGGCTGGTGCACAACGTTCCCGGCTCGGGCATCGTCTACATGCGCACCCGCGAGGGCACCGAGCAGACCGCCGAATTCCTGCGGCAGGAGGGCATCCCGGCCGCGGCCTACCACGGCGGACTGGGGCACGCTGAACGGGCGCTGCGGCAGGAGGAGTGGCTCTCGGGCAAGGTCCGCGTGATGGTCGCCACGAACGCTTTCGGCATGGGCATCGACAAACCCGACGTGCGGTTCGTGGTCCACTACGCCATGTGCGACTCGCTCGAAAGCTACTACCAGGAGGCGGGCCGCGCGGGCCGCGACGGACAGCGGGCCTACGCCCTGCTGCTGGTGGCTTCGGACGACAGCGACCGCATCGCGCGGCGCTTCGAACAGGAGTTCCCCCCGCTCGAAAAGGTCAAAGACATCTACGAATCGGTCTGCTCCTACCTGCAAGTGGGCGTCGGCGACGGCGGCGAAGCGTCGTTCCTGTTCAACATCCACGACTTCTGCGCCCGCGAGCACCTCTACTCGGGGACGGTCCTGAGCGCCCTGAAACTGTTGCAGCAGAACGGCTACATGACCCTCACCGACGCGCAGGACAACCCCGCACGGGTGATGTTCTGCGTCAGCCGCGACGAGTTGTACAAACTCCGCGTGCAGCGCGACGAGCTCGACCACTTCATCCGCACCCTGCTGCGGCTCTACAACGGGGTCTTCACCGAGTTCCGGCCCATCGACGAAGGCGAGCTGGCCACGTGGAGCGGCTACACCGTCGAGCGGG
>ERZ827186.2813-NODE-2813-length-11098-cov-4.761387_pt1 | contig 11098 bp, 6 predicted proteins | sample MGYA00519918_ERZ827186 | MGnify/ENA primary metagenome ERZ827186 (study PRJEB31778, sample SAMEA3449275) | human gut metagenome | biome: human gut; feature: human-associated habitat; material: faeces | place: United Kingdom | collected 2010/2012 ... | reverse complement strand
TTGTCAAGCTCCGCAAATACCTCGCGAACTATGATGAGAGCACGGGGCAATCTTCGGTCAAGTTGGGTCCCGAAAGATAGGCATTTCCAATTGCAGGGAATGCAAAAAATATAGAAAATTTTGAAACAAACTGCGTGTTGCATTGCGGCACGCAGTTTTGTTTTGGCGCAACCGCGTTTTTTACGGTCTGTCTTTTCTTTTTTCGTTGAACCTACACGCTGCAGCATTGTTGCCGTCATTGACAAAAAGCCAATATATGGTGTATAATTAAATATGTATGATACAAAATATGCGTAACAATCAGTCGGGGGATAACTCAATGGCAAAAGTCAAAAAGAGAGAAGAATACGGCGACGACAGCATTGAAATGCTCAAAGGCGCCGACAGGGTGCGGAAAAAACCGTCGGTTATTTTCGGCTCGAACGGTATCGAGGGCTGCGAGCACTCGGTGTTTGAAATAATTTCAAACTCCGTTGACGAGGCGCGCGAGGGCTTCGGCAACACGATTACCGTCACCCGTTTCGAGGATAAGTCCATAGAGGTTCAGGATTACGGGCGCGGTATACCCGTTGAGTTCAACCGCAGGGAAAACGAGTATAACTGGAAGCTCCTGTTCTGCGAGCTCTATGCCGGCGGAAAGTATAACACCAACGACGGCGGAAGCTACGAGTATTCACTCGGCACAAACGGACTCGGCCTTTGCGCCACGCAGTATGCCTCGGAGTATATGGAGGCGGAGGTTCATTCGAACGGCTATTGCTATCATCTGCAGTTCAAAAACGGCGAGCCGGTCGGCGATATGATAAAAGAGCCCTACAGCAAAAAGGACACCGGCACGCGCATAAAGTGGCGCCCCGACCTCAAGGTGTTCACCGATATAGACATACCTCTCGAGTATTTTCAGGATATGATGCGCCGCCAGTCGATAGTCAACGCGGGCATCAAGTTCGTGCTCAGGAATCAGAACGGCTCGAAGTTTGAAACGTTCGAGTATTTCTACGAAAACGGCATAACCGATCACCTCAAGGAGGTCGTCGGCAACAACGCCATTTCTTCTGTCTGCACCTGGAGCGGCGAGCGAGTAGGACGCGACAGAGCGGATCAGCCCGAATATAAGCTTAAAATAAACGCCGCGCTCTGCTTCTCGAATAAGGTCCAGCTCAAGGAGTATTATCATAACTCGAGCTACCTCGAATACGGCGGCGCACCCGATAAGGCCGTGCGCTCCGCGTTTGTGTCGCAGATAGACGCATATATAAAAAAGAACGGAAAATACCTCAAGTCCGACTCGAAGATAAACTTCCAGGATGTCGAGGACTGCCTCGTGCTCATCGTCTCGTCGTTCTCGACCGTAGCCGCCTATGAGAACCAAACGAAGAAATCCGTCACCAACAAGTTCATTCAGGAGGCGACGACCGAGTTCTTTAAGCATCAGCTTGAGATATATTTTATCGAAAACAAGCTTGACGCGGACAAGATATGCGATCAGGTGCTCGTCAATATGCGCGCACGTATCCGCGCGGAGACAACGAAGCTCAACATAAAGAGCAAGCTCCAGTCGAGCAACGATATGGGCAGCCGCGTGCAGAAATTCGTCGATTGCCGCAGCAAGGATGTGGCTGAGCGCGAGCTGTTCATAGTGGAGGGCGACTCGGCTCTCGGCGCCTGTAAGCAGGCACGCGACTCGTCGTTCCAGGCGATAATCCCCGTGCGCGGAAAGATACTCAACTGCCTCAAGGCGGAGTACAACAAAATATTTGCAAACGATATCATAACCGACTTGATAAAGGTTCTCGGCTGCGGAGTAGAGACAAAATCGAAGGCGATGAAGGATATGGTCGCCTTTAATATCGACCAGCTGCGCTGGAACAAGGTCATAATCTGCACCGATGCCGACGTTGACGGATTCCAGATACGCACGCTCATCCTCGCCATGATTTACCGCCTTATGCCAAAGCTTATCGAAAACGGCAAGGTCTATATCGCGGAGTCGCCGCTCTATGAGATAAACTCGAAGGACGAGACGTGGTTCGCATATAACGAGCAGGAGAAGCAGGATATCCTCTCTCAGCTTGAAAATGCCAAATTCACCATACAGCGCTCCAAGGGACTCGGCGAAAACGATGCGGACATGATGTCACTGACTACGATGAATCCCGCAACCCGCCGACTTATCCGCGTTGACCCGACCGACGCTCAGCAGACAGCGGAGATGTTCGACCTCTGGCTCGGAGACAATCTCGCCGGCAGAAAAGAGCATATCGCACGCGACGGCGCGGCATATATAGATATGGCGGATGTTTCGTAAGCTTAACTATTGAAAGGATTTTGATATAAATGGCGGGAAAAAGAGGCAAAAAAGAACCTCCGAAAAATGAGATAGATCCGCTCAAGAGCGGAGTTCATATTATCGGCGCGGGCGAAGTTGTCGAGCAGCCGATAACCCAAACGATTGAAACCAACTATTTCCCATATGCGATGAGCGTCATTATGTCCCGTGCCATCCCGGAGATAGACGGCTTCAAGCCATCGCACAGAAAAATACTCTACACGATGTATAAAATGGGTCTGCTCACGGGCGCGCGCTCGAAGTCGGCGAACATCGTCGGACGCACCATGCAGCTGAACCCCCACGGCGACGCCGCCATATATGAGACTATGGTCAGGCTCTCGCGCGGGTATGAAGCGCTGCTGCACCCGTATGTAGATTCAAAGGGTAACTTCGGTAAAGCGTATTCGCGCGATATGATGTGGGCGGCTTCGAGATACACTGAGGCCAAGCTTGACCCGATAAGCGCGGAGCTTTTCAGAGATATTGACAAGGATACGGTCGATTTTGTCGATAACTACGACAACACCATGAAAGAGCCGACGCTTCTGCCGGTCACTTTCCCGAGCGTACTCGTCAACAACAATACGGGTATAGCCGTCGGCATGGCGAGCTCCATCTGCTCGTTTAACCTCGAAGAGGTCTGCCGCACGACTATAGAGCTCATAAGAAACCCCGATCACTGCGTGGCGGATACCCTCAAGGCGCCCGATTTTGCGGGCGGCGCGAAGATTCTTTATGACCGCGCGAAGATAGAGGAGATTTACCGCACGGGGCGCGGTTCGTTCAAGCTCTACGCAAAATACGCCTACGACAAATCGAACAACTGCATTGATATAACCGAGATTCCGATGACCTCAACCGCAACGAGCGAGTCGATAATCGAAAAGGTCATTGACAGGGTCAAGGCGGGCGCGATAAAAGAGATAAGCGATATCCGCGACGAGACGGACAGAAGCGGTCTTAAAATAACGATAGACCTTAAAAGGGGAACTGACCCCGACAAGCTCATGCAGAAGCTTTACAGGCTCACGCCGCTCTCGGATTCCTTCGCCTGCAACTTCAACGTCCTGATAGCGGGCTCACCCCGCGTCATGGGCGTCAAGGAGCTGCTCGAGGAGTGGATAGCGTTTCGCATGGAGTGCGTCAGACGCAGGACATATTTTGAGCTCAAAAAGGCCAAGGACAAGCTGCATCTGCTCCGCGGACTTGAAAAAATACTTCTCGATATCGACAAGGCTATAAAGATAGTCCGCAACACCGAGGAGGAGGCGGAGGTCGTCCCGAACCTTATGATAGGCTTCGGAATCGATCGCATTCAGGCAGAATTTGTCGCGGAGATAAAGCTTCGCCACCTCAACCGCGAATATATCTTAAAGCGCACTCAGGACATTGAGGAGCTCGAAAAGCTCGTTGCCGACCTTGAGGATATCCTCGCAAAGCGCGGCAGAGTGGGCAAGATAATCATAAACGAGCTTGAGGATGTCATAAAGAAATACGGCAAGCCGAGAAGAACGGAGATTATCTACGCCTCCGACATAGAAGATGAGGAAGAGGAGGAACAGATACCCGATTATCCCGTCACTCTCTTCTTCTCGAAGGAGGGTTATTTCAAGAAGATAACCCCGCAGTCCCTGCGCATGAGCAGCGAGCAGAAGTTCAAGGACGGCGACGAGCTCGCTCAGACAGTCGTCACGGATAACTCAAAAGAGCTGCTGTTCTTCACGAACCGCTGTCAGGTCTACAAGGCGCGCGTCAACGACTTCAAGGAGACTAAGGCGAGCGCACTCGGCGACTATGTGGCAAGCACGCTCGGCATGGACGAGGGCGAGACTGCGGTCTATATGGCGGTCACGTCCGACTATTCAGGCTATATGCTCTTCTTCTTCGAAAACGGAAAGGCTGCCAAGGTCGAGCTCTCCGTGTATCGGACAAAGACTAACCGCAAGAAGCTCATAAAGGCCTATTCGGACAAGTCACCCGCCGCGGCAATGTTCCATATCGAAAAAGATACGGAGCTAGTCATAGTTTCCTCCGCCGGCAGACATCTTCTGATAAATACGGGAGCCATATCGCCCAAGACCACCAAGGACACGCAGGGAGTCGGCGTTATGAGCCTCAAAAAGGGTCAGAAGGTCATGACCGTGCGCGAGTACAGAGAGGGCGAGTTTGCCAAGGCGTACAGATATAAGACAAAGAATCTGCCCGCCGCAGGTGCATTGCTCAGCGCCGAGGACAAGGGCGAGCAGCTCGAATTGGGAATATAAAAAAAGACCGTCTGCAAGGCTTCCCCGCAAAACGGTCGGCGGGAAAAGCCCTGCAAACGCATTAACTTCGGACTCTTACCGCTGAGAGTAGTTTGCGCTTTCTCCGCGGGATAATACATCCGAACAAAGGAATTTTACGCATATTGCAAAACTTTTTATAAAAACTATTGAAATATATTAAAGTATATGCTAAAATATTTTAGCAATTTATGTTTGGAGGTTAACTTCATGGCAGTACATGAGATTATATTGGGTATAATCCTTCTTCTTCTTTCGGTCGCAATTATTGTTCTCGTCCTTCTTCAGGAGGGCAAGTCCGCAGGTCTTTCCGGCGCTATCGCAGGCGGCGCAGAGACTTTCTTCGGCAAGAACAAGAGCAGGACTATGGAGTCTAAGCTGGTGCTCATCACGAAGATTATCGCTATCTCCTTCTTCGTTCTTGCACTCGTTGCAACGCTGCTTCTCCTCTTCCTTTAATATTCGATATCGGAATCGGACAGGCAATATCTAAAAGCTGAACTTATGCGATCCTTCGGGGTCGCATTTTTTCATGCATATAAAAACCGCCCCGGGCTCAATGCTTTTACGCTGAGCCCGGGGCTATGTGTGCTTATAGGGATTGGCTTTTAATCAAGATTCAGCTCGACGCGCCCTTTCGGGATATACATTATCGTTCTGCATCCGTTGGCACGTCTGAACTCGGCAACATATCCGCCCGTGAGGTCGAATCTGTAGCCGTAGGCGTTTTCGGCGAGTGTGTTTATCGTGGCGCTGTCGGTGAATTCCCTTGAATTTTTCGGCATATAGTCGCCGCTTGTGTATGTGCTTATCTGTTCTCCTGTCTCGCGGTCGGTTTCCGGCTTTGATTTGCCGTTGTCCCAGAAAGCGTTGAATATCGGCGTGGTGTATTCAAGCGCGTCGACGGTGAGCTTGCCTATGTCCGCCACTCTGACGGCGACTATAGGCGATTCGTCAACGAGCAGGTCATAGAGCCCGTGGGCTTTTAGATATTCGACGGTGTTCGTCATTTCCTCGGTTATCGGAATAACGGATTTGAACTTGCCGAAATCTCCGTATTCCGAGCCGTTGGTCATCATCTCGCCGTAGTTGCCGGCTTTCCAGGCGTTGTTTATTGCATCCTCGGGCGTTTCGGCATCTTCGTCGTCTGTGTCGGGCGAGTAGGCTTGGGCTGCCGTCACGGTTTTGACTCCGTCCGACGCTATGTCGCGGTACAGAGCCGCCGCGCCGAGCCATTTCGAGTCGGAGCAGAGAATTCTGTCTGCGCCGAGAGAGGTTATGTCGTTATATATCGCGCGGGCGAGTCCGCGTGTAAATTTTTGGTCAACGACGGTCTTTTTGTCCATCTGTCCCGAGAAGAGAACGGGGAATACTTTTTCGCTGTCTATGTTCAGCAGCTCGTTTTTGATTTTGTTGTTCCAGTTCTCGGTGTTCTCTATTGAATAGAGCGAGAGATAGTCGCCGAGCCCGACTGTCTGATATTCTCTTATTATCTCGCGCCCGTTCTTGAGCTTGTATTTTATAATAACAGTGCTGCGCACGGCTCTTTCGGAATAATCCTCGCTGCTTGAAACAACCTTTCTGCCCGAGGCGATGAGCCTTTTGTGCAGCTCGAGCACGGCGTTAATGTCGCTTTCGCTTTTGAATCCGTCGATAATTATGCGCCTTTCGTCGGCGTTGCTGCGATAGTAGCAGCCGCTGTTTATGCCAACCGGGTTTCCGTCCTCGTCGAAGGCGAGATAGTAGCCGGAGTTTGCGTTGAATTTGAGCTCGTCTGCTCTTGTGCGGTAGCTTCCGAGAAGTATGTCCGGAGCGGATACCGATGCGCTCTCGATGCTGTCGGTATCAGGCACGCGGCTGCTGTAACCGAAGAACCCGGTGTAGAGCGAGAGCATAACGGCGACCGCGAGAGCCACATGGACAAGCCCGTATTTCCAATCTTTTTTGAGTGCCTTGAAGCTGAGGTTGAGCATAATATCGAAAACGACGAATATAACGGCGCTCAAAAGTACGGTTATTATGCCCGTTATAAGATATTGCTTGTCGGTGATTTGCGAAAAATAAAAATTAACGGCGACGATAGTCGAGCCTGCGGAAACAGAGAGCATGGCGGTCAGCAAAAAGTTTAAAGTCTTGCTCCTGCCGCTGAAGCCGCATATCTCCACCTTCCTGCGCTTTAGCATCAAAAGCCCGAAAACGAACAGCAGGGCGGTCAGTATCGCCCAGAGTATATAGGGCTCAAGAGACGGCGCACTCCAGCTATTCAGCTCGTCTGCGGTGATTTTAGAGAATCCGTCGGCCGAGACCAACGAGCCCGAGCGGATGAATACGTCGTTGTTGAGCGAGAGCAGATTTAGACGCGACAGCACGCGCCCGAAAGGGGAGAGAGCCATGCTGATATCCTGGTTGTGACTTGCCGACGGATAGAGTGCGTAGTTTGAATTGTGAGGCGCGCCGAAGAGCAGCTTCGGTACAGTGTTATTGAGAAAATATACAGCAGCGCTCGGAAACGCTATGAATGCGAGCGAGAACAGTACCGATTCGCCTGCGGTTCCCACGCAGACGGAGACTGCCGCCGCAACAGAGAATCCCGCAAGCGCCGTCACGGTCATGTGAACGGCGTAAAACAGCAGCGTGCGCCAGAGCATGACGGACGAGCCGAAGTAGATAAGGTTCAGCATTGCCGAAAAGGCGAGCGGGAGAAGCACGGCCGCTTCGAGCATGACCGCTCCCGCCAGCCAGTGCGCCGAAAACAGACCCGCGCGGCTGATGCCGAGGCTGAAATATATGTTGTTCTTCGCCCTGCTTGAGACGAATCTGAAAAGCATTATGCCCAGCGCCGCCGAGAGAATGACGAGCACCGCAGTATAGAAATAGAACCAAAAGTCAAAAATATCGGACACTGCGGAGCCGTTTCCGTCGGCGATTATCAGGAACTTTCCGGATCCGCGCAGAAGCTCCAACGTCGCCGAGCCGCCGCTCTTCAGCGCCGTAAGCTGTCTTATCTTGTCGCTGCCGAAAAAGCTTCTGAGGTAGAGCGCCAAGCTCATGACAAAGACCGCGAGCGGAAAAGCAAAGTTCTTTCTCATCGCGTGTGCGACCGTGAAGCCGAACGGATTTTTAAAGCCGTTTTTTGTTCTGTTCACCCTTTCTCCCTCCGATGCTGCTCAGTTCGGCGGCCGCACCGTTTCAGCGCAGCCGCCGATTTGATTTTATTTGCCCGTGCCGAGATTCAGCTCGATGCGTCCTTTCGGAACATACATTATCGTAAGAGCGCCGTTTTCGCGCTTGAACTCAACAAGGTATCCGCCCGTGAGGTCGAAGCGGTAGCCGTAGGCGTTGGCGGCGAGCTTTTCGACAATAGTCTTGTTTGTTATGGTTACGGCATCCTTCGGCATGAAATCGCCGCTGTTGTAGTTGCTCACCTGATAGGTGTAGCCGGTGGAATCCGTCTTTGAAACTGCCTTTGATTTTCCGTCATCCCAGAAGGCGTTGAATATCGGGCTACAATAGCCGTATCCGTATCTTGTATTCACGGAGTCGGTCGAGTGACCCATGTCCTTAACTCTGACGCTGACTATCGGGGACTCGTCTGTGAGCTTCTCGTAGAGTCCGTGCTCCTTGAGGAAGCTTATAGTGTTCGTCATCTCCGAGGTTATCGGAACTGTTGAGTAGTCGCCGAGTGAGATATAATGTCCGCTCGACTCTCCGTGTGCCGAAAGCTCGTTGACCTTATCCTGCCTTGACATATCAAGATCTTCCTCAATACCCGGTTCCGGCATAGCCTCTGTTACGGTAGTGGCGCTTCCGTAGTACGCCTCATCCTGTGTGTTTTGACGAGAAACATAGAACGCAACCGAGCCGAGATATTTCGCGTTGCTTGTCAGGAGCTTGTCGGAGCTCAGCGTGCTGATATCATTATATATCGCGCGCGCAAGACCTGCGGTCAGCTCCTCGTCAACAGCGGTTCTCTTGTCCATCTGAGCGGAGAAAAGTATCGGTATCATGCTCTTTGCGTCGATGTTGAGCAGCTCGTTCTTGATTTTGCTGTTCCAGTTCTTGGTATCCTCAAGGGTATAAAGTGTGGGATAGTCTGTCAGCGGAACATAGTTATAAACTCTGACAAGCTCGCGTCCGTTCTTGAGCTTGTATTTTATGATAACCTTCTGGCTCGTGACTCTCTTCGAGTAGTCATCAGGGTCGCAGTTCATTTTGTTGATGTTTCCTGCTTTTATCATGGCCTTGTGGATTTCGCGGACAGTATTTATGTCATCTTTGTCCTTGAAGTCCTCAACGAGTGAGTTCGAACGGTTGCCGACATAGTAGTAGTCCTTGAGTCCGTCCTCGCCGAAGTAAAGGTTGCTGTTATATCCGGACTGGAGCCCGTTGCCGAGCTTGTAGCTGCCCATCAGTGCGTTGGGCGCGGAGATGGATGCGCTCTCAATGGACTGAACATCGGGCACGCGGTTGCTGTAGCCGAAGAAGCCGGTGTAGAGCGAGAGCAGGAACGCCGCCATGAGGCCGACGTGGACAAGACCTATCTTCCAGTCTTTTTTAAGAGCCTTGAAGCTCAAATGGAGAATGACATCGAGTATAACAAATACCAGGAAAGCTGCGACGATTACCAGGGCTATCATTATCCATCTGCTTATCTGCGATGTGTATGCTATAAAATATATTATCAGCGAAGCAGCTCCGAAAGAGGCAATCATGCAGAGCACGAAGTTGAGAACGGCGCTTCTTCCGGGGAAACCGCATATCTCGGCTTTTCTGCGCTTGAACATGAAAAGTCCGAACACGAAGAATGCGGCGATGAGAACTGCCCAGAGAATATAGGGAGTCAGAGAGGGAGCAACCCATTTTTTTGCGGCCTCTTTGGTCATAGCCCCGACGGTTGCGGAATTGATGTAGGCGCTTCTGTTGAGAAGAAGCAGATTTATATGGGCGATAGCGCGGCCGAACAGGGTGCTGTTTGTCATATCCAGATAGTTCTCGCTGAAGCTCGAAGCGACGGGATATATGCCGTAGTAGGTTTTGGAGGGAGCGCCGTTGAGGATTGCGGGAACGCTGGAGTTGACGCACATTGTGACAACGCTCGGGAACGCCGCGAGAACTGCTGAAAAGCCTATCGACTCAATAACGGTGCCCACGCAGCTCGAGACAGCCGCCGCTATAGTGAGACCGGCGAGCACGGATATCGTGCAGTGCACGGCGTAGAGCAGGAAGGTTCTCCAAAGCATGGCGGACGAGCCGAAAAAGTGGAGGTTGATTCCGAGCGATACTGCGAGCGGGATGAGTGTTGCCGCGAGCATCATAATTATGCCTGCAACCAGACGCGCTGTGTAGAGATCGGCGCGCTTAATGCCGAGGCTGTAATAGACGTTGACGGTCTTTTTGTTGGTAACGAATCTGAAGAGCAAAACGCCGACTAACAGCGATATCACAACGAGCAGAGCGGGATAGAACGAGATGAGCGGTTCATATGCCGCGCGCTCCGAGTCGAAGATAAAGACCTCGTACGCTTCGCGCATTAACTTCATAACGTCCTGACCGGTGATAGCGGCCTTGTTCTTTGCTTCGCTCAATACATCCCAGCAGAAGCCGGTGAGATAGAAAATCATGCTGAGCACAAATGTTGCAAGGGGGAGAATGAAGTTTTTCTTTATCGCGTGAGCGACGGAGAAACGGAATGTGTTCTTATATTTCTTCATCTGTGACACCTCATTTCTTCTCTTCGGGCTTGCCGAAGATGTCCTTGAAGTCGTAGTCGCTGCCCTCCATCTCCTCGAGGAAGATTTCTTCGAGCGTGAGCGGGAACTTTTCGATCATCAGCGGATTCATATTTTGAAGCTTCTTCTCGTTTTCGTCCATGTCGCCGTTGGCGCTCAGGGTGATTATCTTTCCGTCCTTCGAGAAGTGCCTGATGTCGAGATCCTTGAAATCGCTCTCTTCGAGGTCGCGGTCAAAGACCAGCCTGAACTTGCAGCGCGAGCCGCTGATATCGTCAACAGAGCAGTCCATGACTATGCTCTTGCCGTTTATCAGCGCAATGTGGTCGCACATATCGGCGAGGTCGTGGAGATTATGAGAGGAGATTATGACGGAGCATTCCTCTTCGGCCATGTATTCGAGCAGGAGGTTCTTAATAAGATTCCTCTTTGCCGGGTCGAGTCCGTCGAAGCTCTCGTCGAGCAGGATAACCTCGGGCATAGTGGACATTCCGAGAATTATTTCGGCCTGTCTCTGCATTCCCTTTGAAAAGCCGCGTATGTTCTTCTTTGTGTCGAGTCCGAATACCTTTGAGAGCTTGTGCATGGTTTCGAAGCTGAAGCGGGGATAGTAGCCCGCATAGAATTTGCCCATGCTCTCTATTGTCGCATTGGGCTCGAAATAGAGGTCATCGGGGACATAGAAAAGTCTCTGCTTAACCTTAGGTCAGTTTACAAGGAACTACACGCAGACCACGAAACGGGGGCTGCTGACA
>ERZ827186.2805-NODE-2805-length-11129-cov-3.417013_pt1 | contig 11129 bp, 10 predicted proteins | sample MGYA00519918_ERZ827186 | MGnify/ENA primary metagenome ERZ827186 (study PRJEB31778, sample SAMEA3449275) | human gut metagenome | biome: human gut; feature: human-associated habitat; material: faeces | place: United Kingdom | collected 2010/2012 ... | reverse complement strand
CAATATATAATGAAGGCGACCGGAATAGTCAGACGTATCGACGACCTCGGAAGAGTTGTCATTCCAAAGGAGATCAGAAGGACCATGAGAATAAGGGAGGGCGACCCGCTTGAGATCTACACCGACCGCGACGGTGAGGTCATATTCAAGAAATATTCGCCCATAGGCGAGCTTAACACCTTTGCCGCTCAGTATGCGGAGACCCTGCACAAGACGTGCGAACTTGATGTTATCATATGCGACCGTGATGCCGTTATTGCGGCGGCAGGCGTACCGCGGCGCGATTATGCCGAAAAACAGCTCTCGGAGGAGCTTGAGGGTATAATCGAAGGGCGCGGAATGTACGTCTGGCGCGATGGGGAGGAGAAGATATCTCCCATACGCGATGATTCGTCGTATTATATAAGCTGTGCCATGCCGATAATCAGCGAGGGTGATATACTCGGATGTGTTGTTTCGCTCGCGCCGACGGACGGCGGCAGAAAAAGCACGCTTTCGTCAAACGGGGCAGAGGTGAAGCTCGTCGAAACCGCCGCGGGTTTCCTCGGCAAGCATCTCGAAGCCTGAGAAAAAGCGAATTCCGCATAAGCATGAGTGTTAAAAAACTCATATTGAGCTTTTCAACAGCACCCTTAAAACCGACCGGACCGGCGCGTATGCGCCGGTCCGGTTTCGTTATATCGTAAAAGACTGTCCTCAGTTTGCCTTGGCTGCGGTCGCTTCCGGAATATCCACAAGCGAAATGTCCGCGCCGATGCCGCGCAACTTTCCGACTATATTGTCATAGCCGCGCTCGATAAGCTCAACATTGCAGATCTCGGTCGTTCCCTCGGCGGCAAGACCCGCAATGACGAGCGCCGCTCCGCCGCGCAGATCCACTGCTCTTACCGGTGCGCCGGTGAGCTTTGCCGGTCCTACTATCGTTGCCGTTCTGCCGTCAACGGATATGTCCGCATTCATTTTTGCAAGCTCGTCAACATATTTGAACCTGCTTTCAAACACGCCCTCGGTGACGGTCGAGGTTCCGCTTGCAAGTGCAAGCAGTGCGCTGAACTGCGGGTGCATATCGGTGGGGAAGCCGGGATAAAAATACGTTTTGATGTTTGCGTGCCTGAGCGGAGCCTGGCGGCTCACGATGATGCTGTCATCGCACTCATCCACCGCTACGCCCATTTCAAGCAGTTTGGCTGTCACCGTTTCCATGTGCTTGGGAATGACCCCGCGCACGGTCACGCGTCCGCCGGCGGCAGCTGCTGCCGCCATATAAGTTCCGGCTTCGATCATATCCGGAATGATGGTATAGTTGCATCCGTGCAGGCGCTCAACGCCCTGGATCTTGATAAATGACGTGCCCGCGCCGGAAATACGCGCTCCGCACATATTGAGGAAGTTGGCAAGGTCAACGATGTGAGGCTCGCGGGCGGCGTTGTCTATCGATGTACGCCCCGGCGTCATGACCGCAGCAAGAATGACGTTTATCGTTGCGCCGACGCTGGCTATGTCAAAATATATTGACGCACCGGAAAGCCCGGAGGGACCGGTGACGATATGGTTGCAGCCGTTTTCTATGGTCATGACCGCACCGAGCGCCTCAAAGCCCTTTTTGTGCTGGTCTATGGGGCGTGTGCCGAAGTCACAGCCGCCGGAAAAACCTACGCGCGCTTCTCCGAAGCGACCCAGCTCTGCGCCGAGCAGATACGTTGAACCGCGCAGCTTGGAAACGAGCTGATACGGCGACGATCCGCCTACGAAATGCGTTGTGTCGATCTCGACCGTTGTGCGGTTTATCATCCTGACCGAAGCTCCCATTGCACGAAGTATGCGCAGTGACAGTGAAACATCGCTTACCTCGGGCAGATTTTCGATAACGCACTTGTCTTTTGTGAGGATGCTTGCAAAAATTATCGGTAAAGCGGCGTTTTTCATGCCGCTGACGTTGATATCGCCGTAAAGGGGATGCCCCCCGCTTATTACGATCTTTTTCATGGACTTTACCATGCCTTTCCGGGTGCTTGACGCTTTTTATATATAGTATTGCTCGTTGTGAGCCGACAGATTCCAATTCATCTAATTATATCATATAATTGCTCAAAAGAAAAGAGGCGAAGGAAAAAAAGCGAAAAAAATTGTAAAGTTTTTTTCGTTTCTTTCCTTCGGTGATCTTTTTTCTCACAAATGCGGAGCATTTAATTGAATTTTAAGTTCACGCAGATATAACAGAACAAATGTGTAATGAATTACCTCGCAGTGTCCTCTGTTACAGTTTATTCCCCGCGCCGGTAATATGCCACTGCAAGGTCCACCACAAGGCCGTAGCTTTTTGATCCCACCGTGCCGTGTATCTGAAGATAGGAATTGTTTACTGCCTCCGAAACGTCGGCGACCACGTTTTCACGGTATTTATCAAAGAATGCCGAGTATGCCGCCATTTCGGCACGCACATTTGTTTTGAGCGAGGAGTAAACGGCGGAATAGTAATTTTTGTCCGCCGAGTACAGCGACGACGCAACATACTCGTATACCTCAAGATATCCGCTGTAACGTATATAAGGATCGTCCGAGGAGATGCATACCAGAAATGCAATGAAGTTTGCCTCGTCCTCACGTGCGATACCGCGTTGATGCGCCATTTCGTGCGCCGCAGTGTATGGGATAGTGTAATCGGGGAAGTTTGTGTTGATGTTCGCCTCTCCGGTAAAATAAGTGTAAACTCCGGAGATGTGAGTGTAGGTCCACGGTTCGCTCAGCATCACCGGCTTTACGCGCGAGTAAAGACGCGGTATAAAATCGTATTCATCGCATAACTTGTCGTAGGCGGCGACAAGCCGGCGGCTCATTTCGTCAAACGTATATGGCATGACCGAAAAATCGTTGTATTGATACTTTACGTTTTCGGCTTCGCTGTTGACGTGCGCCGCAAGTGTTGCCGCTGTGTAGTACAGCTCCTCCGGGGACACGACGGAGCGGTCAAGCCCGAGCTTTTCATCCACCGTAGTTCCGTAATAGCCGGTACCGAATCCAAATACGAATACCGAAAACAGCAACGAAACGACAGACAGCACCGAGCCGAGATAAACAAATACCGAGCGCCAGCTGTCCGAATATTTCCGGCAGGCGCGGACGATCATGAACACGGCGGCGACCGGCAGGAATATCACCATTGCTTCGCCGAGCGAAAAGGGTATCCAGCCCGTGAGATGCGCCAGAGCGCCTCGTATTACCGCGCCGACGTATCTGTTGAAGGTATCCGCAAATGCGGGCGAGAGGCGCGCCGCCGCAAGAATTGCAAGAGCCGCAACGGCTATGCCGTACAGGACAAAAGCGAATACCGGCAGTTGTTTTTTCAGTGCCGGCGGGGCAGCTTCCGCACCCGGCGCTTCATCCGGACGCGTTCCTTCGGCAGACGTGTCTTCGGGGAGCATTGTATTTTCAGTGTTTTCCATATCGGTGTTGGGCATTTTTGGTTCCTTTCCGGGTCAAAAGTCTTCCTTTATGACCCTCAGCATTTCCGCCGGGAGCGGTGACGACATACGGATGAGCTTGCCTGTCGTCGGATGATCGAATTCAAGCCGCACGGCGTGCAGAGCATGACGCGCGATCATTTCGGGGCATTCCCTGCCGTAAAGAAAATCACCGATGAGCGGACATCCGATGTGTGCCATGTGTACGCGTATCTGGTGTGTTCTGCCGGTCAGAGGACGCAGCGCGACAAGCGCATATTTGCCGTCACGGGATGTACGCATAACGCTGTAATCCGTTACCGACGGCGCGCCGTCATCGCGCACGACGCGCATAAGTATGCCCTCGTCGGCGCGTGCTATGGGCGCGTCCACTCTGCCGCTTGCGGGGGAGGGAACGCCCTCGGTTATTGCAACATAGGTCTTGCGGATGACGCCGCGCTTCATTTCCTCATAAAGGCGCGAGGCGGCAAAACGGTTCTTGGCGAGCAGAACGATGCCGCTCGTGTTCCTGTCAAGCCTGTTGGCAGGCCGGAAAACAAACGGCTCGCCGCGCACGGCGGCGCGGTATGCAAGGGCGTTTGCAAGCGTATCGTCAAGATGACCGTGCGTGGGGTGAGTCGGCATTCCCGCCGGTTTGTCAGCAACTATGATGTCGTCATCCTCCAAGAGGACAGACAGGGGGAGTTTTTTCGGAATTATTTCGGATGTCCCCGTCTCGTCTTTGTCGGCGAGGTCGAGCGAAAGCCGCTCGCCGGCGGAAAGGCGGTGACGCACGGTCACTCGTACGCCGTTCACCGTAATACCGGTCGGGGAATTTTTAAGAAGAGTAAGTGTGCCGGTGGAAATGTGCATCCGTCGGCGTAAAAGATCGAAAACGGTCAGACCGTCAAGCTCGGGAGTAATGTCAATGTTCATATCAGCACCGCTACATAATTAATTATAATAAATAGAATTTGCAGAATCACATAATCATTATACTATCAGCTTGCGCTATTTTCATTAATAGAGCAAAAACAAAAATGTAATTTTGCGGAACACAGCGCTGCAGTCATATCGCGTGGGCAGTCGGAGTATAATTTAATGATAAAATCGTTTAGCGGAGGTCCTGAAATGATAAGGGCAATATCATTTTTACTTGCATTTTTCATGTCTTTTCTGTCGGCGCAGGCAATATTGCCTCAGCCTACGGGAACCATGGCGTCGCGCGCCGCATCGGCGGAGGTCACCGAAAAGGGCGCTTTGCTGTCGCCGGGCATTGCGGCTGTTGCGGCATCGGAGAAGATGGCTGTTTCCGCCAGGGCGGGCGGCGAGGCGGTGTTCGAGGCAGAGGATTTTGAGGCTGCCGTGGGCGTGTCTGCGCTTGAATACATCACGCTCACCTCGCTTCCCGAGTCCTCGGACGGCAGGCTTCAGATCGGCTCGCTTGCGCTCGCCAAGGGACAGAGCGTGTCTCGGCTCAACATTTCCCGCATGGCGTTCGTGCCTGCCGGAGCGGAGGTCAAAAAGACCGAGTTCTCCTTCAGCGTGAACGGTGCGGCGCACAGCTATACCTGCACGGTGAATTTTACCGACGGCAAGAACAGCGTTCCCACGCTTGCATCCGCCACTGCGGCGGCGCTCGGAAATTCAACATATTCCGGAATGCCTGCCGCCGGACGTATGGCTGCCTATGATGCGGACGGCGACACACTTTTCTTCTCGCTCTCATCCTATCCGCGGCACGGCAGTGTTATCATTACGGACCGCGCGGCGGGAAGTTATGTTTATATACCGAGCGACGGATTTTCCGGACGTGACAGCTTTTCCTACACCGTGCGCGACGAGTGGGGAGAACGCGCCGAGGGAGCCGCGACGGTCAGCATAACCGTAACGCGGCGCGGCGGCAGAGCCGGCTTTGCCGATATGAGCGGCAGTGTGTTTGAGGGTGCCGCGCTGCGCGTCTCGGAGGCGGGCATAATGGGCGGGACAGAGGTCGGCGGTAAAACATATTTTTATCCCGACCAGACTGTCAGCCGCTCCGAATTTATCGTAATGGCAATGAGTGCGGCGGGCATCAGTGACCTTCCCGCGTGCTCCGCTACCGTTTTTGCCGACGACGGCGACATTCCTGCTTCCGCCAAGCCGTATATAGGGGCGGCATATAAGCTCGGTATCTGCGACGGATGGATAAAGGACGGCAAGCAGTGCTTTCTGCCGGATGAGGCGGTGAGCGTTGCGGAAGCGGCGGTGATAACTGCTGGTCTGCTCGAAATAAAAACAGACAGCGCCACCGCCGCATGGTGTGATGACGGCGGCGTGCCGGCATGGGCTTCAGCCGGATTCGGAACGATGAAGGCGGCGGGCTTTGTCGGGACGGTTCCTGCGTCCACGGCGCGGTCCGATCTTGACAGACGCACCTGCGCCGTGCTTATGACTGCAATAATGCGGTATTCCGCCGCCAAAAAATAAGCGACAGCGGTTCGTAGGGAATATCGGTATATATGCGTCCAACGGAGGTGTTGAAAAACTCAATTGGTTTTTTCAACACCTCCGTTTTGACGGGAACATATATATCCTCCATACCGGCGTAAGCATAAAAAACGCGTGGTATATATTGGCATATGACACCAACAACGGCATGAAGGAAATGCTTATCGGTAACGGTGTGACGGTAACATGGTGATCCCCCTGTGATAAGAAAAAGCGGAGATTCAAAAAAATCGGTCAAACCTATTGCATTCCGCACTGTTTTTTGATATAATATATAACGTGAAAACTTGTTTCAGGCTTCGGCTGTGAAATAAGGCCATACCAGCCGGGGAGTTAGCGGTGCCCTGTACCCGAAATCCGCTAAAGCGGGGGTGCATTCCCCGAACGAGGGCTGAACCGACGCGGTCTGAGACGGTGTTTGTGTGTTGAGGAGTGGGTCCTGCGCAATTCGGAGCTGTGAACCATGTCAGGTGGGGAACCAAGCAGCATTAAGCAGTTTACCGGATGTGCCGCGGGGACGCCTGCTCTGAGCATGGATAACGAGTAACGCGCGGCGGCGATGTTCGACTTTGGGGTGTATGGTCTTATTTTGCAGCCGATTTCTGCAAATTCACTTTTTTGATTCTTATCAGGGGACGTGATGAAATGCATCAGGCATTATACCGTAAATACCGTCCGCGCACATTTGACGATGTGTGGGGGCAGGAACACATAACCCGTGTCCTCAAATACGAAATTTCGCACGGGCAGATAAGTCATGCCTATCTTTTCTGCGGCTCGCGCGGAACCGGTAAAACCTCATCGGCGAAAATACTTGCTCGCGCCGTGAACTGCGAGTCTCCCGTGGACGGCAGTCCGTGCGGAAAATGCGCGGCATGCCGGCTGATGGATTCGGGCGGCGAGACGGACATTCTCGAAATGGACGCTGCGTCAAACAACAAGGTTGACGATATACGCGCGATACTTGACGAGGTGGTCTATACGCCGTCAAGCCTTAAGTACCGTGTTTACATTATCGACGAGGTACACATGCTGTCGCAAAGCGCCTTCAATGCGCTCCTTAAAACGCTTGAGGAGCCGCCGGCGCATGTGATATTCATACTTGCCACAACAGAGCTGCAAAAGTTGCCGGCTACCATCGTTTCACGCTGCCAGCGATTCGATTTCAGACGTATACCTGTGCCGGTGCTTACTGCACGGCTTGAGTATATTGCAAAATGCGAGGGTATAGACCTTGAGCATGATGCCGCGCTGATACTTGCAAGACTGGCGCAGGGCGGAATGCGCGATGCGATAAGTCTGCTTGAGCTGTGCGCGGGCGGACGGGAGCGCATCACGCCCGAGGTGGTGAACGATGCGGTAGGCTCTACGGGACGCGAGAGCGTTTCACGCACCGTGCGCGCGCTTGCCGCGCGGGACGCCTCAACGCTTTTCGATATTGTTTTTGAGACCGATTCATCGGCAAAGGACATAACCGTTTACTGGGGAGAGCTTATCTCATATTACCGCGATATGCTCGTGATAAAGACGGGAGCGGATGCGGTAAAATATCTTGATCTTACCGAAGCGGAGGCGGAGACGCTGCGCGCCGATGCTGCTTTATTTACTCGTGAGACGCTGATGTATCACAGCCGTCTGCTTGACGAGGCATATCTTGCAATGCAGCGCGCGGGCGCTATAAGACGCTCGGTGGCTGAAATGACGCTTCTGCGCATGGCGGACGAGCGGCTCGACACACGACCCGAGGCGCTTCTTTCCCGTATTGCGGCGCTGGAAAGCGCAATGGCTGGCGGGGTGGCGGTCACGCTTCCGTCATTTGACGAGTCGCGCCCGGTCGCTGATTCGGAGGTCACATTGGGGGACGTCCCTGCGGTGCCGCCGGAGATCGTGGGATATCCCGAGCCTGTTGCCGCGAAGCCGGCAGAGGAGAAAAAGCCGGAGCCTGCCGTTCCCGCGCGCAAGCCTGTGCGCAGCTTTGCCGAGATCGCCGAGCGTATCGCGGAGGCAGATCGCGGTGTGGGCGGATTCGTGCGCAAATGCCGCGCGTATTCCGACGGAGACGGCGGGATGCTCATCTACTGCGAGACGCAGTTCACAAAGAATCTGCTTTCGCGTGAAAAAAACCTTGCTCTCATCGCATCGGCGGCATCGGCTGTGCTTGAACGCCGCATAGCGCCGAATGCAGTGAAAATAGAGGTTTTGCCGGAGTCGGAGGACCCGGACGCTGCGGCGCTGCTCGACAGCGAGCTCAGCTCGCTTGCCGACGGCGGTTCGGATAGATAAGAAAGGGGCAGATAATGAAAAGCGTAAAGCCGGGACGCGGTCCCTCGTTTTTGGGCGGTGTCGTCTGCCTGTTCATGGCACTGTTCGGCGTTTTGTGGACAGTGGCGGCTTTTTCAATTGACGCTGGACTGAGCGGCGTAATTTTTTCCCTTTTCGGGATCATATTCGTGGGATTCGCCGTAGTGAATGCGATATATAATTTCAAAAATGCTACCGGTAAGAACCGTTATTCGGAATTCGACATAACCGACGGAGACGAGGAGCCGGACCCGCTGAACGAAAGATTCGGCAGCCGGAGCGCATCAAAGCCGACGGAAAGCAAGGACGATAAAAAAACAAAAAATAAATTCTGTCCGTATTGCGGAGCGGAGGTCGGCGGCGACTATACGTTCTGCAACAGCTGCGGCAAAAAACTGCCGTGACGGGAAACGAAAGCTTAAAAAATAAAATAAACGCAGTCTTGTAAGCAGGCTGCCCTCAACCACCGTTTGTGCCTGCGGGGTCAATACCCGGTTTGCCTTCAAAAAGGCGGCACGAACGCAAAGAAAGGAATGGATATAAAATGAAAGCAAGAATACCCAAGGGAATAGGCGGGGGCGGACCCGCGAACATGAACACTCTCATGCGTCAGTATGAAAAATTCCAGAACGATATGGCGGCGCTGACCGAGGAGCTTGAAGCGCGCGAGTATGAGATCTCCGCAGGCGGCGGAGCCGTAAAGGTAAAAATGAACGGTAAAAAAGAGCTTGTGTCAATAGAAATGGCGCCCGAGGTGGTCGATCCCGACGACACCGAAACTCTTGCTGATATACTTATCGCCGCGGTCAACGAGGCTATCAGAAAGGTCGAGACCGTTTACGACGAGGAGACTCAGGCGCTTACCGCCAAGTCCGGACTGCCCAGCGCAGGCGGACTCGGATTTTAAGCATGGCTGACTATATTGCGTCCCTTGAGGTGCTTGCCGAGCAGTTCGGCAGGCTTGCGGGCGTCGGAAAACGCACGGCTATGCGCCTTGCGTTTTCTGTGATAGATATGAGCCGCGAGGAGGCGGAGAATTTCGCGCGCGCGATAATCGAGGCAAAGGAAAAAATACATCTTTGCCCGGTGTGCCAGAATCTTACCGACCTTGAGGTGTGTCCGATATGCGCCGATCCCACGCGCGATCACAGCACGATATGTGTCGTACAGGATACAAAGGCGGTAATGTCAATGGAGCGGGTGCGCGAGTACCGCGGGACTTATCATGTTCTCCACGGAGCGTTGTCGCCGGTAAACGGAGTAACGCCGGACAAGCTGCGTCTGCGCGAGCTTATGGAGCGCATAGGCACTAACGACATAAGCGAGATAATCATTGCCACCAACCCGACGGTCGAGGGCGAGGCAACGGCAATGTATATTGCAAGACTTCTCAAGCCTACGGGGATAAAGATCACCAGGCTTGCCTACGGTATACCTGTGGGCGGCGAGCTTGAGTATGCGGATGAAGTGACCCTTTCCCGGGCGCTTGAAGGAAGACGCGAATTCTGAACTCAATTTGGGGGTGTCACGCCCGGGCGCGACACCCGTTTAATATTTTCCGCACAGATGCGGAACAGGTCTATAAAAGCGAAATGAACAAAACCGAAACGTATGAATTTCTGAAAAAAGAAAATATTGATTTTGAAGTGACGGAGCACCGCGCCGTGTGACATTTTATATTGACAGCGAATTCTGCGATGCGCCGGGCATTATCGGCGTGCATCCCAACGACAATACCGCCACCGTGTAGCTGAAGACTGCGGATCTGCTGCGTATTATCGGTGAGCACGGAAATACCGTGCATATAGTCGGGATACATGACAGCCGTAAGATCGCAGGAGGTGAATAAAAACGAAAGGAGCATATGAAAATGAAGGAGACAGATCAGCAGTTTTTTACCGGGGAGCGGGCGCTGTTCGCTTCGTCCGATCTCAGGATATTGAATTCAACGTTCGATGACGGCGAGTCGCCGCTCAAGGAGAGCCGCAACATCGAACTTGCTTGCAGTCTGTTCAAGTGGAAATATCCGCTCTGGTACTGCAAAAATATAAAGCTTGACGGGTGTATGCTTTTTGAGATGGCGCGCGCGGGAATATGGTATACCGAGGATATATCGGTGCGAAATACCGTAATCGAAGCGCCGAAGAATTTCCGCCGTTGCCGCGGCGTTTCGCTTGAAAATGTGAATTTTCCGAACGCGGCGGAGACGCTGTGGAGCTGCCGTGACGTTCATCTTGAGCATGTTACGGCACGCGGCGATTATTTTGCCATGAACTGCGAGGACCTTGATATCAACGACCTGACGCTTGTCGGCAACTATTCCTTTGACGGCGTTAAAAACATGATCATAAGAAATTCGCGCCTGCTTTCCAAGGATGCCTTCTGGAATACCGATGGAGTGACGGTCTATGATTCCTTTATTTCGGGCGAATATCTCGGCTGGAATGCAAAAAATCTCACGCTGGTAAACTGTACTGTCGAAAGCCTGCAGGGAATGTGCTATATCGACGGTCTTGTTATGAAGAACTGCCGTCTTATCAACACAACGCTTGCGTTCGAATACAGCAAAGTCGAGGCTGATATCGTCGGAAAGATAGACAGCGTTCTCAATCCGTCCGGCGGCAGTATAACGGCTGACCATATCGACGAGCTTATCATCGAGCCGTCCCGCGTTGATCCTCATGCGGTGCATATCACATGCAGGGAGGGAGAGAAAAGTGGAAAATAAAAAAACGGTATACGATTTCGATGCGCCGACCGAAAGGCGGCACACCGGTTCGCTAAAGTGGGATATAGGAGATAACGAGCTTCCCATGTGGGTGGCGGATATGGATTTCAAGACCGCGCCTGCGATAACAGAGGCTTTGACGCGCCGTGCCGCCGAGGGAATATTCGGCT
>ERZ827186.2801-NODE-2801-length-11137-cov-2.485472_pt1 | contig 11137 bp, 9 predicted proteins | sample MGYA00519918_ERZ827186 | MGnify/ENA primary metagenome ERZ827186 (study PRJEB31778, sample SAMEA3449275) | human gut metagenome | biome: human gut; feature: human-associated habitat; material: faeces | place: United Kingdom | collected 2010/2012 ... | reverse complement strand
GGCCATCTGCTTCCAAAACGGCGTGGGGTCAAAATCGGGCGCGAAGCCCTCCTTCGAAAAGCGCATGACCAGGTCGGGATGGGCCATCACGTCAAAGTTGAGCGAGCTTTCGCAGGCGTGACACCAATCGTCGACGTAGCGCTCCCATACGCCACGTACCCCCAGGTTTTCCCAGACGTGCAGGTTGGTGTCGTCGTCGATCCAACCGCAGAGCGAATCAGGAGTATCGGGGCGAACGACATCCTCCGTTCCCGCCGTGCCCGCCGCGCCGGCCATGATATCGCCGGGGTTGCCAATCCAATGCACGCTGCCCAGGCGTACCATGGCGCCATCGGACCAGCGCTCAACCAAGGGCTCGCAGCCTTTGTACCAATCGCATTCAAATCCATAGATAAAGCTGAGCTTCGGCGCGATTTGCGCGGCGAGCTTGCGAGCGTCCTCAAATGCCAAGCGATGTGCCGGCAGATCGCCCTCGACAACCTGCACCTCACAGTTGGCATCCATGCTGGCGGGCAGGGTGAGGTGGTCGGTCGAGACCATGACCTCGCAACCGGCCGCCGCAGCTGCGCGAACATTTTCCTCAAACGAGGCATGCCCGTCCGAAAACGAGGTGTGGGTATGGCAATCGACCAGCGGACATGCGGACATGGCGGCTCCTTTGCATTTGGCGAATCCGCTCCATTGTAACGGCGTGGTCCCCGACGCGCCGGGTACGCTGCGAGTCGAAATCGAGCGGAAAGGGCGGACGGTGTGCGGTGGCGCCTCGCTTGCACTCTCAAAACGTGTACGTCAGCCTCCAAAACCGACAAAAAATGACGTGTTTGGAGGCTGACGTACACGTTTGAGGCGAAGGCAAGGGGCGGCAACGGCGCACGTCAGCTCCAGTGCTACTTGCTCCGCTTCGCCGCCCGCTTGGATTGCACGGTTACCATTGCGTGTCGCACGGCGGTGATGGGGCGATAGAAGGTCATGCGCGGTCCCGACCAGCGCATGACCTCGCGGATCTTCTCGCGCATGGCAGGCCGATAACAATGCGAGGGGCAAGCCGAGCAAAACGTCTTGGTGCCCATATGCGGGCAGCGTTCAATGCGTGCGACGGCGTATTCTCGCAGCTCGGCGCATTCGGGACAGAGCGTGATGGCCCGGAATCCGAGCTTTACGCGCGCGGTCGCATCGCCGCCGGCAGCCTGCTCGCCCGCACGCCCGCCGCCATGATGCCCGCGACACCACAGCGCAATCATCTGCGACACCATCTGGGCCTCGCGCGCACGCTTTTCCGCCAGCTCCGGCGTGTCGGCCGGGCGCGCCATTAGCTGAGCCTCCCGTGTTCGACCGAAAGCGAGCAATCGGCAAACGCGCAGGTGCTGGCACGGTGGCTCACCAGCACGATGGTCTTGCCGCGGCGCTTGAGCTCATCGACCGCCTGCATCACGGCCGCCTCGTTGAGGGCATCGAGCGCGCTCGTGGGTTCATCGAGCAAAATGAAGGGCGCGTCGTTGAGGAAGATGCGCGCGAGGCCGATGCGCTGACGCTCGCCGCCCGAGAGCGAGTCGCCCAGCTCGGCGACGGGGGTGTCGAGGCCCTGCGGCAGGCGGTCGATGAGCGCGGTGAGCGAGGCGGACTGGCAGGCGTCGAGCAGCTCGGCATCGGTGGCGTCGGCACGCGCGACGAGCAGGTTCTCGCGCACGGTGCCGCAGAACAGGTGCGTGTCCTGGGTCATATAGGCCTCGTGGCCGCGCAAGCTCGCCGTGTTGATACGACGGGCATCGACGCCACTCACCGTGATGGTGCCGGCGGTGGGGTCCCAAAAGCGCATGAGCAGCTTGAGCAGCGTCGACTTGCCCGAACCCGAACGTCCCATGATGCAGGTCATGGTACCGGGCGCAAAGGTGCAGGTCACGTCGTCGAGGATAAGGCTTGCGGCCGTCTCGCCCGCCGCCTGTCCCGCATCGTCGGCGCTCGCACCACCCGCATAGCTAAAGCTCACATGCTCGGCAGCGGCGCCAGCGAACTCCACATCCTGACCGTCCGCGACCTCGGCACACTGGGGCTGCTCGTCGAGCAGGTCGAGCACGCGTGCGCCCGAGGCGAGCGTTTCCTGCAGCGAGGCACCCAGACGATTTACGGCCATCACCGAGCCAAAGGACGACACAAAGGTAAAGACGGCAACAAACGCCGCGGCGATATCGATGGCCCCCGCAGCTACCAACTGCAGCGCGCGTCCGAGCATCACCAGGTTGGCAACGAGGATGAGCGCGTCGGCTGCGGCCTCGCTGGCTGCCTGGCGGCGCTTGAGGCGTGCGTCCACGGCGCCGACCTGCTCAGTCAGCTCGCCCAGGGCGCGGCTGCGATCGGTGCCTCCGGCAAACTGGATGGTCTCGGATGCGCCACGCAGGCTGTCGAGCACAAAGGCGCCGAGCTTGCCTGCGCCCTCGCGGCTTTGACGACCGATGGTGCCACATGCCTTGGCCGAGACCAGAGGCAGCAGCACGCCCAAGACCGCATAGGCCACAAGCGCGATGCCGGCGAGCTCAGGGCTCACGGCCAGCAAGAAGCCCTCAAAGACGGCGGTGCAGACCAAGGCGATGGCGATGGGCGAGATGGTGTGTGCATAGAAGACCTCGAGCAGCTCGATATCCGAGGTGACGAGGCTCACGAGCTCACCCTTGCCGCGGCCCTCGAGTTTGGCGGGCGCCAGCTGGCGCAGGGCCCCAAACACCAGGTCGCGGATGTGCGCGAGTAGGCGAAACGCGATGTAATGGTTGCAGAGCTGCTCGCCATAGTGGAGTGGCCCACGTGCGATGCCGCAGACGGCGCAGGCCACGCATGCGCCAACAAAACCCAGCCCCAGGGCGTTGTGACCCAAGGCGGCCATAAGCCCAAAGGCGCCAAACGCCGGAACAAACGCGGCGGTAAGCATGCCGATGCTGCCCAGGGCGACGGCCAACACGAGCCATCCGGCCAGCGGACGCACGAGCCCCATCATGCGCCACATGATGGACGGAGCCGAGCGACGGGCGTGGTCGGAGCCGGATGCCGCGGCGGCTGCAGCCACGCCGGCGTTGTCGTGGCCGTCAGCGCAAACGCCATTGCCCTCGACAGCCTCTGCCGCAGCAACATCCTCAGCTCCGTCCTCGGCATACGCATACGCTGCTCCTGGCTGTCCCACATGCGTGCATAGACGCCCGCGTCTGCCAGAAGCTCGCCGTGAGTCCCGCGCTCGGCAATGCGACCGCGCTCCAGCACCAGAATCTGGTCGGCGTCCACGATGGTCGACAAGCGATGTGCCACCACGATCACGGTGTGATCGCCGGCAAGCGACGCGATGACCTCGCCAATCGCCGCCTCGCTTGCAGCGTCTACGTTGCTCGTAGCCTCGTCAAACACATAGATAGGCGAGTCGTGCAGCAGGGCGCGTGCCATGCACACGCGCTGGCGCTGACCGCCCGAAAGGTTGGTGCCGCCTTCGTTAATCACCATGTCGAGTCCACCGTTTACCTGCACAAAGGCCGCAACGCGTGTGCGGTCGAGCGCGTGCAAAAGCTCGGCATCGGTGGCATCGGGCTTGGCGAGCAGCAGGTTTTCGCGCAGGGTGCCGGCGAACAGATAGCCGTTGGTGGGCACCAGGGTCACGGCGCGCATAAGCGAGGCGGCCGTGGCATCGCGCAGCTCAACGCCGCCGATACGAACGCTACCCTGGTAGGCGTCCTTACGGCCCGAAATAATCCCCGCGAGCGTGGACTTGCCGCCACCGCTTTCGCCCACGAGCGCCACGAGCGAGCCGCGCGCGATGGTCGCATCGGCGCCATCCAACACGGTGCGGTCGCCGTAGGCATAGCCCACGCCGGAAAGTTCGATATCGCCGTGGCCGTCAAGCTCAACATTGCCGCGCTCGGGCTCGGGCGTATCCAAAATGCCGAACATGCGGCGCGAGGCTGCCATACCGTTCATGGCCGTGTGGAACAGCGACCCCAGACGGCGCATGGGCAAAAAGAACTCCTGCGACAAAAAGACGATGAGGAAGGCGGCCTCAAAGCCGATCTTTCCGCTGGCGAGTTGCAGCGCCGCCACGATAATGCCGAGCGCGGCGCCCATGTAGACGACCAGGTCCATAACGCAAATGGAGCGCAGCTGCATCACCAGCAGTCGCATGGTCGCCCCGCGAAAACGCTCGGACTCGGCGTTGATGCGCTCGTGCCAGTCGCGGTCGGCCTGGTAGACCTTAAGGGTGGTGAGGCCCTGAACGGCCTCCAGGAACATGCCGCCCAGATCGACGTAGCTGCCCCAGTACTCGGCGCCGATCTTTTTGGCGTTGCGCATGACCATCATGATGGAGACGGGGATGACCGGAACGCAGGCGAGCAACAGCGCGGCAGGGAGGCCCGCTTGGCCCACGAACAGTACGAACAGTGTGATGGGCGCCAGGCCGGCAAAGAAAAGCTGCGGCAGGTAACCGCCAAAGTACACCTGGAGCGGCGTGGCGCCCTCGACGCTGGTCTGCACGGCCTCGGCGGTGGGGACGGTCTCGGTGTAGGAGGGGCCGAGCGCGGTGAGCTTGTCGTAGACGAGCGAGCGCACGCGGCGGACGGCCTCGAAGGCGGCCTTGTCGCCGGCGCGCTGGGCCAGATAGATGGAAGCGGCGCGCACGATGATGGCGGCGGCGAGCGGCAGGGCGGCCTGCATGAGCGCCTCGGCGGCGAGCGCGGTAGGGAGGCCGCCGGTGAAAACGCCGCCCAAGATACGCGCGAGCACCCACATCACGGTGATGTTCGCCATGAGCGCGATCCACTTAAACAGGACGCTCGCCACAATGTAGGGCGTTGCCTGCGGAACAAGGGAGAAGAGCCGCTTCTCGAACATGGAACCTCCGGTGTCGTGACGGTGCCGCGCAGAATGCTCGGCAGCCGTTTAGTTAGCCAAATGCAACTAGAGTAGCATCTGCGGGGGCGCAAGTATGCCGAGGGTAATTTTTGGCCGATGAACTGCGTAGAATGTTCAAAATTGTTGAGCGTGGCGAACTTAAGGGGTGGGTGTGGGCGGCGTGAGTTTGTCCTAGGCGTTGCCCGCTCCAAAACGTGTACATCAGCCTCCAAAACCGACAAAAAATGACATGTTTGGAGGCTGACGTACACGTTTTGATGGGGGCGGGGACGACGACGGACGAAAGTCGCGCCTATCCCATGACGCCGCCCCTGCACCGCCCGCGATGTGCTAGCGTTTGGGAGAACAAAACGAGCCCGTGCGGAAAGGATCCGGACCGTATGCAACGTGGAAGTACATCTCCGCTGTCGCGCGAGACCGAAGCGCCCGAAACCATCGTCAAGCTGGAGTGCGACATCGACGACGCGTCGCCCGAGGTGCTCGCCTACGCCGCCGACCGTTTGCGCGAGGCTGGTGCCCGTGAAGTGCACTGGCTGCCCCTCTACTGCAAAAAAGGTCGCCCCGGCTGGCAGCTGCAAGTGATTTGCGCCCACGAGGACATTGACCGTCTGCAGACGATCATCTTTTTGGAAACCACGACCAACGGCATTCGCCGCCAGATCATGGAGCGCGTTTGCCTGCCGCGTCGCTTTGAGCAGGTGGTGACGCCTTGGGGCGAGGTGGCCGTCAAAGTAGCCACCCTGCCCGACGGCAGCGAGCGCGCGGCACCCGAGTACGAGGACTGCGCTCGCCTTGCCCGCGAGCGCAGCGTGCCGCTCCAGCGCGTGATGCAGTCAGCACAAGCCGCGGCGCTCCGATTTGAGTAGCGCGGCCGGCGACACGCCGCGCCCGGCCCCATCAACCCCACCCGAAAGGACCACCATGAAATACCTCATCGCCTCCGACATCCACGGCTCGGCATACTGGACCGAGCGCCTCGTCGCCGCCATCGAGCGCGAGAACCCCGATCGCATCGTGCTGCTGGGTGACCTGCTCTACCACGGCCCGCGCAACGACCTGCCGCGCGATTACGCCCCCAAGCGCGTGATTCCGCTGCTCAACGCCCTGGCCGACCGCATCATCGCGGTGCGCGGCAACTGCGACGCCGAGGTCGATCAGATGGTGCTCGACTTTCCCGTCATGGCTGACTACGCCACCCTGTTCGACGAGGCCGGCCGCGAGCTGTTCCTGACGCACGGCCACGTCTTTGGCGCCGGCATGCACAACAGCGTCGACCACGCGCCCGCGCTGCCCGAGGGCTCCGCGCTCGTCTACGGTCACACGCACATCAAGGTCAACGAGGCAAGCGAGACGCACCCGGGCCTGTGGCTCTTCAACCCCGGCAGCGTGAGCATCCCCAAGGACGGCTCGCACAGCTATGGCATCTACGAGGGCGGCGCGTTCCGCCACGTGATCCTGGAGGAGGAATAACCATGGCGCATCACATGACTCAGCAAAATGCCGAGGGCTCGCGCGATCTGTCCACGCTGGTCGACGCGTCGGCCGAACTTCAGCATCTGGTACAGACCATCTGGCGCCTGCGTCAGCCCGACGGCTGCCCGTGGGACCGCGAGCAGACGCATCAGAGCATTGGCAAGAACATGATCGAGGAGGCCTACGAGGCGCTCGATTGCATTGAGGCCGATGATGCGGCGCACCTGCGCGAGGAGCTCGGGGACGTGCTCATGCAGGTGGTGTTGCATGCGCAGATTGCGGCGGACGCCGGCGAGTTTACGCTTGCCGACGTGGCGCGCGATATCGATGCCAAGCTCATCCGTCGCCATCCGCACGTGTTTGGCAATGCGGATGCCGATAATTCCGCCGAGGTGCTCAAGATCTGGGACGAGGTTAAGCTTGCCGAGAAGGCCGCCAAGGACAAGGCTGTGGCGGCAGGCGAGGCCGCGCCCGAGGGCCTGCTTGATGGCGTGCCCACGCATCTGCCGGCGCTGATGCAGGCCCAGAAGGTGTCGCGCAAGGCGGCGGCCGTGGGCTTTGAGTGGGAGACGGTCCAGGACGTGTGGGACGAGGTCGCCGAGGAGCGTGCCGAGTTTGATGCCGAGGAGCCCGGAACGCCCGAGCGCGAGATGGAGTTTGGTGACCTGCTCTTTTCCCTGGTCAACGTCGCACGCAAGGAGGGGATCGACGCCGAGAGCGCCCTGCGTGCCAGCACGGCAAAGTTCCGCCGCCGCTGGGCCGCGATGGAGCAGATGGCCGCCGACGCCCACGTGGATCTGGCCGAGCTTTCGACCCACGGCCTCAACGACCTCTGGGATGCCGTCAAGGCGGAGGAGTAAGACTGCGGGAACGACGGGGCTGACGAGCCTCATCGTTCCCGCTAAATTTTTCGAAAATCAAGTGTATCCCTCGGCTAACTTAGGGCATAATGCAAAAAGTGCGACATGGCTAACTTACGGAGGCACACCGATGGTGCACGGTCGGCCAGTCGTTTGCATCCACTACGTTTCCAAGTGAGAGGGAGACAACATGAGCGATATTTTGGATGTCTACGGTCGCGAGGTGCTCGACAGCCGCGGCAATCCCACCGTCGAGGTCGAGGTCGTGCTCGAGGACGGTAGCTTCGGCCGCGCGATGGTGCCTTCGGGCGCTTCGACCGCGCCTTTGAGGCATGCGAGCTGCGCGATGGCGACAAGGGCCGCTACCTGGGCAAGGGCGTTTCGCAGGCCGTCGAGCACGTCAACAACGAGTGCGCCGACGCCGTCGTGGGCCTCGATGCCTTCGATCAGCGTGCCGTCGATGCTGCGCTGATCGCCGCGGACGGTACCCCCAACAAAACCAAGCTCGGCGCCAACGCCATCCTGGGCGTGTCGCTGGCCGTCGCCCGCGCCGCGGCCGAGTCGGCGGGCCTGTCGCTGTACCAGTACCTGGGCGGCGTCAACGCCCACCTGCTGCCCACGCCTATGATGAACATCCTCAACGGCGGCGTGCATGCCGACAACAACGTGGACTTCCAGGAGTTCATGATTATGCCGGTGGGCGCCCCGAGCTTTGCCGAGGGCCTGCGTTGGTGCGCCGAGGTCTACCACACCCTCAAGGGCGTGCTGCACGAGGCCGGCCTGGGCGGCGGCGTGGGCGACGAGGGCGGCTTCGCCCCCAACCTCAAGACCAACGCCGAGCCGTTCGAGTACATCACCAAGGCCGTGGAGAAGGCCGGCTTTAAGCCCGGCGTCGACTTCATGTACGCCATGGACCCGGCATCGACCGAGTTCTACAACGCCGAGACCGGCATGTACGAGCTCAAGGGCGAGGGCGTTGAGTACACGAGCGCCCAGATGGTCGATTACTGGGAGAAGCTCGTCGACACCTATCCCATCATCTCTGTCGAGGACGGCATGGCCGAGGAGGACTGGGACGGCTGGGTCGAGCTTACCCGCCGTATCGGCAACAAGGTGCAGCTGGTGGGCGACGACCTGTTCGTTACCAACACCGAGCGCCTCAAGAAGGGCATCGAGCTGGGCGCCGCCAACGCGATCCTGGTCAAGGTCAACCAGATCGGCACGCTCACCGAGTCGCTCGAGGCCATCGAGACCGCCAAGGAGGCCGGCTACGCCTGTATCGTGAGTCACCGCTCCGGCGAGACCGAGGACTCCACCATCGCCGACCTGGTTGTGGGCGTCAACGCCGGCCAGATCAAGTCGGGCGCCCCGTGCCGCAGCGACCGCATCGCCAAGTACAACCAGCTCATCCGTATCGAGGACGAGCTCGAGGGCAGCGCACGCTACGCCGGCAAGGCCGCGTTCTATAACATCCGCTAAGGCAAGTGGTGCTCGCGGGGACGGGGTTGACTCGGGCCCGCTCTACTTCTGCTTGCCGTCATTGGGCGCTGAGCCGTGTGGCTCAGCGCCTTTTTTATGTCGAGCAAAGGCTGCCGAAGGCGTTGTGCGCGCTCGTGCTATAACTAGAATACTTAGCGCAAACAAACCTCAACCGCACAAGGCGCACATGGATCAGATTTACGACAACAGGTACTATTCCGCCGGTTCGCGTGAGCCGTCGTCTCGCCGCGCGCATACGGTGCAGCTCGGCGGGTCCGATTATGCCGGTGCCGCCCGTCCTACGCATCGTGCGGCAAGTGCCTCGCACTCCAATGCTCAAATGAATATGCCGGAAAACAACCCGGTGCGTCCGTCGCGCTCGACGCATGCATCGCGATCTTCGGCTCAGACACATGACAGGTCGAGCAGGCCGTCGAGCCGTCTTTCGGGCTCGGACTTTATGCACTACGCCAACGATAACGCGGTGGTCAAGGCAATCTACGACTTTACCCACGGACCCCAGCGAGGGCTGTTTATCGGTATCGTTGTGGCCCTGGCGCTCGTGAGCCTGTATTTTCCCGTGCGCGATCTGTATGTGGCAAAACGCTCGAGCGATATCTTGGCCAAGCAGGTCGAGATTCGTCAGCAATATAACGATGAACTGCAAAAAAGCGTCGACAAGCTGCTCTCGGAGGAGGGCATCAAGGATGCGGCATCCGAGGACCTGGGCTTGGTAATGCCCGGCGAGACGAGAATCGACGTGCTGGGTTTGGATGACGATTCGGACGCTTCGTCGAGCAAGAAGTCGTCGAATGCCAAGAAGGCCAGCGAAGTTGCCAAGGAAATCGAAGAGGTCGGCAAGGACGCGCCATGGTATATCCAGACGCTCGACATGCTGTTTGGGTTTAACGGCGTCGAGGGCCAGACGGTCACGTCCAGCGGCGAGTAGGCGAGTAGCGCCCGGAGGGGAGCCCGCAATGGCAGATTGCAAACGATATAAGGTGGCGGCGATTGACCTGGGAACGGTGTCGTCGCGACTGGTGTTGGCGCAGGTCGAGGCCGGGGCGATCGTGGAATCGTCCAAGCATACCGAGATTACCGACCTGGGCGAGGGCGTCGACGCGACAGGCCGCTTTTGTGAGGCAGCTGTCGAGCGCGTGCTCGCTGCGTGCCGTATGTTTGTGGATGAGGCGTGCGACTTTGGGGCCGCGTGCATCTGCACCACGTGCACGAGTGCCGCGCGCGATGCGTCCAACGCCGCGCTACTGCTGGATGGCCTGCGCGAGCTGGGGCTCGAACCGCAGGTGATTCCGGGTGAGGTCGAGGCACGCCTGACGTTTTTTGGCGTGGCGCACGACTTTGCCGGCGAGCGCATCATCGTTGCCGATTCGGGCGGCGGCTCCACGGAGCTTGCGACGGGCGTCTACGCGCCGGAGCGCGGAGTCTTTGCGCTGGAGGGGACGCGCTCGCTGGACATTGGCTGCCGTCGCGTGACGGAGCGCTTCTTCTCCGCGCTGCCGCCCACGGATGGCGAGCTTGCGACCGCCGCTGCGTGGGCGGGCGAGCAGTTCGCCGCCTACTTTGAGAGCCTGCCCAGCGACTTTGAGCGCGCCGAGCGCCTGGTCGCCGTGGGTGGCACCGTCACCACGCTCGTGGCGCTGGTCCACGAGCTGGAGCCGTATGACTCGAGCTTTGTGCACTTACGCGAGCTTTCGATGGAGCAGATTTCGGCCGCCATCGAGCGCATGTCCGCGCTGGACGTGGAGGGCACCGCCGCGCTGCCGGGCGTACAATCCAAGCGTGCAGGCGTGATCCTGGCCGGTGCCGTGGTGATCCGCGAGCTCATGCGAGCCGGTGGCTACAAGACGCTCACCGTAAGCGAGAACAGCCTACTCGCCGGCATGGCTGCCACCATCAACGAGGTCCTCGACGGCAAAGCCCCCACCATCACCTGGACCCCAAACCTCAGCACCCTCTAAAAGCGGCACCTGGGGACGTTCCTTTTCTGCCGGCAGCTTGGGACACTCCTTGAGTCGATATCGGTTAGGCCGTCCGAACGTTTCCCTCGGAAAATGTGGGAGTGAACCACGTTTTTCCATCGAAAAATGTGGGAGTTACTATATAAGTTGCGGTGAAATAGTTCCTGTTTGTGCTGGTAAACGGACAAAATCGGAATTATTCCACCGCAACTTCTAAAGGGGATCGAGGTAGTCTTTTAGCCCCGTCCCAAATGAGCTGCTTTGTGGCGATGCGGGGCGGTGGGAGGTCCAAAAGAAACGAGCCCGCATCCCTGGGGGATACGAGCTCGTAAGCGTCATATGGTAGGGGCGGCGGGACGTCTGCGTATTTGCTGCGCAAATCCGCACCGGCTTCGGCCGCCTGCCGGCGCCCTCGCCGGCTCGCTACGGACGCTGCGCGTCCGCTTGACGCTCGCCCCCTCGCGG
>ERZ827186.2800-NODE-2800-length-11139-cov-3.748466_pt1 | contig 11139 bp, 10 predicted proteins | sample MGYA00519918_ERZ827186 | MGnify/ENA primary metagenome ERZ827186 (study PRJEB31778, sample SAMEA3449275) | human gut metagenome | biome: human gut; feature: human-associated habitat; material: faeces | place: United Kingdom | collected 2010/2012 ... | reverse complement strand
TTGCCGTAACCGGGATCAGACTTAACGCGGAAGTAGACATCGCCGTTGTGGGCAACGTAAGCATGTCCGGATTCGACCAGGTCCTTGACGATCTTGATGATCTCACCGATATGCTCGGTTGCACGGGGGCGCACGGTGGGGGTCTTAACGTTCAGGCCCTCGGAATCTTTGATGTACTCGGCCTCGAACTTGCGGGCAACCTCCTGCATGGTGGTGCCGTTCTCCTGGCCTTTTTTGATCAGTTTATCGTCAATATCGGTGATATTGGAGACATACAGCACCTTGTTGCCAAGGTACTCCAGATAGCGGCGCAGCGTGTCAAACACGATCATGGGGCGCGCATTGCCGATATGGATATAGTTATACACCGTAGGGCCGCAGACGTAAATGCGATAAACGCCCGGCTCCTGCGGGATAAAATCTTCCTTTTTGCGGGTCATGGTATTAAAAATCTGCATGGACAGGAACTTCCTTTCCCAACTTTGCTGGTACGGCGCGGCTAAACCTGCAAACCGTTCAGATTTATTATAGCCGCCCTGATAAGCGGTTGCAAGGGGGCAGCATCATTTTGCCTGCATAAAGCAGGAACGATTCTGCCACAGGTAGATGCAGCCGGACAGCAGCGTAGCAGCGCCGCACAGCCAGCACAGCACCACGGTCACCAGGCTGACCACGCCCACATCGGTAGGCCCGGCCAGCGCAGCGGCAAAGTAATAGAAGATGATGGTGACCATCTGCAGCACGGTTTTGACCTTGCCCCACATGTTTGCGGCAATGACGGTACCGGACTCTGCCGCAATCATGCGCACACCGGCCACAGCAAACTCGCGGAACATGATGATGGCCAGTACCACGGGGGAGCAGACACCGTCCACCACCATATAAATAATGGCGGCGGTAGTGAGCATTTTATCAGCCAGCGGGTCCATAAACTTGCCAAAGTCCGTTACCAGGTGGTTCTTGCGGGCCAGGTAGCCATCCAGGAAATCCGTAAAGCTGGCCACAGCAAACAGAATGCCCGCTATCAAGGCATACGTTGCATTGAACTGGGGCGTGCCCATATGGCTCATGGCAGCAAATACCATAAAGAACGGCACCATGATGACACGCATCATCGTTAATTTGTTAGGTAGATTCATGGTTTATTCCTCCACTTTGCTTTCCGCATAACCATAAAGATCATAAGTATCGGCATCGGTGATGGTAACGTTATAGAACGCGCCGGCTTCCAGCGGGGTATCTGCCGGGGTCATGATGCTGCCATCAATTTCCGGGCAGTCTGCTGCGGAGCGCAGCAGGTACATGCCGGTTTCATCGTCCACGCCATCGCAGATGCACTCATAGGTCTTGCCGACCTTTTCTGCTTCCTTTTCCGCGCTGATCTCGGCCTGCAGCTCCATAATGTGGTCTGCGCGGCGCTGCTTGACTTCCTCGTCAATCTGGTTGTCCATCTTGGCGGCCACGGTGTTTTCCTCGGCGGAATAGGCAAAGCAGCCCAGGCGGTCAAACTTGACGGTTTTGACAAAGTCGCACAGCTCGCTGTACTGTTCCTCGGTCTCACCCGGGAAACCTGCAATCAGGGTGGTGCGCAGCGTGATGTTGGGGATGGCCGCGCGCAGGCGGCGGATGGCATCCTCAATTTCTTTGCGGCCGCCGCGGCGGTTCATGTTTTTCAGCACCTCGTCATCGCAGTGCTGGATGGGCAGATCGAGATACGGCACAACCTTATTGTTGCGCACAAGGGCTGCGATGAATTCATCGGAGATACGCTCCGGGTAGGCGTACAGCACACGGATCCAGCGGATGCCCTCAATGGTGTTCAGCTTATCCAACAGTTCGCAAACTGCGCCGGGTTTGCCCCAGTCCTCGCCGTAAGCGGTGGGGTCCTGCGCCACCAGGATCAGCTCTTTCACGCCCTCCCCGGCCAGCCAGCGAGCTTCGGCAACACAGTCGTCAATGGGGCGGCTGCGCAGCGGGCCGCGGATGAGCGGGATGGCGCAGTAATGGCAGCGGTTGTTGCAGCCTTCGGCAATTTTCAGGTAAGCATAGTGGCGCGGCGTGCTGATAACACGGGCACCGCCCAGCTCCATATCGCATTTGGGGCCATAGCTTTCCACCTGGCCCGCGCCGTTGGCGGTCAGGCGCTCCACAATGGCGGGCAGAGCGGCGTTGGAGCCAATGCCCACAACGGCGTCCACTTCCGGCATTTCGCTCACAATCTGGGTTTTATAGCGCTCAGCCAGGCAGCCGGTCACAATCACCTTCAGGTTGGGGTTCTGCTGCTTATACTGGCAGGCCATCAAAATGTTTTCAATGGCTTCCTCTTTAGCGGACTGGATAAAGCCGCAGGTGTTGACAATAATAATGTCCGCCTGTTCGGGGTCCGCAACCGTCTGGTGGCCCGCCTTGATCAGCGCGTGGCAGAATACATCAGCATCGACCTGGTTTTTGGGGCATCCAAGGGAAATAATTGCAATATTCATGTATGGTTGTTCCTGTCTCTCTTTTCAGTATGTTATGTTGGACTCTGCCGCTTGCTTGGGCAAAATTCAGGCAAAGCTATCCGTTCGGTGCATTGATACCACAATGCCGCAGGAGCATTTTTTGCCCCTGCGGTGTGTACTTTTTTGTGTTACGCTTCGGTTTCTTCTGTCTCGGCATCTGCCAATGCCTGGCGGATCACGCTGTGGGAGAACCCGCGCCGTGCCAAAGCGGCAGCTACCTGCTGCCATTTGCCCTGTGCCAGCTTTGCGGCATAGTGGCGTTCCACCAGTGCGCGGGCATTGGCCAGCTCCGGGTTTTCCTCCTCGTCCTCCTCGCTTTGGGCAAACAGAGCTTCCACCGCTTCGGCGGCCACGCCGCGGTCAATGCCTTTGGCGTGCAGATCATCCAGAATTGCACGGCGGCTCTTGCGCTTGCGCAGCAGCTCCGCCGCACGGCGGCGGGCAAAACCGGCGTCATCCAGCAGGTTCAGCTCCTGCATTTTTGCCACAGCGGCGGCAGCGCTGTGGGGGTCAAAGCTGCGGCAGAGCTTTTGATAAAGCTCCCCGGCTGCATGGTCCCGCAGGGCCAGCAGGTCCATGGCTTTATCCACAGCCTTGCGGGTGTCGCTTTTGGTCTGCAGGTCATGGATCTGCCATTCTTCCAGCTCATCCCCGGTATGCAGCCCCGCCATGGCAAAGGTGTCCTCGTCCAGCGAAAAGGCAAACTCGCCGTCAAAGAACAGCGCATAGCGGCCTCTTTTTGTTTCCTTTACCTGTGTCAGCTTCGGCATCGCTTATTCATCAACCATGATGTCGAGGTCCATCTCGCTGCCGGTGGTCTTGGGTGCATCCGCCATGGGAACGGCAGGGGCATCTTCAGCAGCAACGGGGGTAACAGCCGGCTTCTCCAGCGGCTTCACGGTTCCCTTTTTGCCAGCCGCCAGCAGACGGTCCGCATTTTCGCGCACCTGCTTTTCAATCTCAGCAGCCACATCAGGGTGTTCTTTCAGGTAGAGCTTGGCGTTATCGCGGCCCTGGCCCAGGCGGATATCGCCATAGTTGAACCATGCGCCGCTCTTTTGCACAATGCCCAGCTTAGCACCCAGATCGATCATTTCGCCCAGTTTGGAGATTCCCTCGCCGAACATGATGTCAAACTCGGCCTCACGGAACGGGGGTGCCACTTTGTTCTTGACGATCTTGGCGCGGGTACGGTTGCCGATAAAGGAACCGCTGGCGTCCTTCAGGCCCTCAATGCGGCGCACATCAATACGTACAGAGGAGTAATATTTCAGGGCGCGGCCGCCGGTGGTCACTTCAGGGTTGCCGTACATCACACCGACTTTTTCGCGCAGCTGGTTAATAAAGATGCAGACGGTGTTTGTTTTGCCGATGATGCCGGTCAGCTTACGCAGAGCCTGGCTCATCAGGCGGGCCTGCAGGCCAACGTGGGAATCGCCCATTTCGCCTTCAATTTCGGCTTTGGGCACCATGGCAGCAACAGAGTCCACAACAATAGCGTCAATCGCGCCGGAGCGTACCAGAGCTTCGCAGATTTCCATGGCCTGCTCGCCGGTATCCGGCTGGCTGACCAGCAGGCTGTCAATGTCAACGCCAAGGGCGCGGGCATAGGTGGGATCCAGGGCGTGCTCAACGTCGATAAAGGCAACCTCACCGCCCAGCTTCTGGGCTTCAGCCAGAACATGCAGGGCCAGGGTGGTTTTACCGGAAGATTCCGGCCCATATACCTCAATGATGCGTCCGCGTGGCAGGCCGCCGATGCCCAGCGCCAGGTCCAGCCCCAGGCTGCCGGTGGAAATGGCATCCACCTGCATGGCAACGTTGGTCCCAAGCTTCATCACGGCGCCTTTGCCAAACTGCTTTTCGATCTGGGCCAGTGCCGTCTCCAGCGCTGCCTTTTTATCCCCTGCCGGGCCGGCGGGGAGCTGCTTGGATGAACTTTCCTTTTTTGCTGCCATAAGTTTATATCTCCTTATCTGAGCGATCGTACGTTGTATCCCATATGCACCACAGGCAACTGCGGTGCTGTTTTTATTTTGTACGGCAGGTGCGCCGCTATCCAAATGGCCGTCCTGCGTTTATCAGGTATTATTATACCCAATCGCGGCACGAATTACAACCATTTGTTGTCATCTTTTCAAAATTTTCTTCGCATTTTCCACATTTCAGCTGCAAAACGTTGAAAATCAGATTCATTTCACCCGTTGGGCGTACACCACACGGTCGTTGCCGCCGTAATCCTTCCTTGCCTGCACTTGCTGCCAGCCGTTTTGGCGGCATATCTCCATCACATCCGCCCGCTGGGCACAGCCAATCTCAAACACCAGCCACCCACCGGGGCAGACAATATCACGGTAGTGGGTGGCAATGGCGCGGTAAAAATCCAACCCATCCGTTCCGCCGTCCAGCGCCATAGCTGGCTCGTGGGCGGTCTCCGGCATCAGGGCCTGCATCTCTGCCCCGGTCAGGTACGGCGGGTTGGAGATGATCAGCTGCACGCTTTGGGGCATAAGCTCTCGCCAGTATTGCAGCACATCCGCTGCCTTTGCCTGCACACCGGTGCCATGTACGTTGGCTTGCAGGTATTGCAGCGCCTGCGGGCTTTTTTCCACACAGGTCACGCTGGCACTTGGCACAAAATGGCGGATGCCAATGCCCAGGCAGCCAGTTCCGGCGCACAGGTCCAGCACCCGGGGCTCAGGTTTTCCCATCTGCTGCAACAGCTCAATGGCAGTTTCGCACACCACCTCGCTGTCTGCGCGGGGGCAGAGCACACCGGGGCCGACTTTGAAGGTCAACCCCAGAAAGTCCCACTCCCCTGCCAGGTATTGCAGCGGCACCCTCTGCATGCGCTGAGCCGCCAGTTCCGCCAGGCACTCAGCCTGCGGCCGGGTAAGCGGGTCAAACAGCAAGCGCGGATCTTTTCCAGCGGCAATGCGCAGCAGTTCGCGGGCGTCGTAATCAGCATCGGGGCAGCCTGCGGCCTGCAGAGCATCCTGCACCATGCGCACAGCCTGGCGCGGCAGAATGCCCGCCAGCTGCTGTGGGGCAAGCGGCGTTACCATTGGCCGTCCTCCGGCTTTTTGGGCAGTACGGGGGTAACGGCGGCGATGGCCACTTCAATCATGTCATCTTCCGGCTCAAAGGTCGTCAGGTGCTGCAGCCAAAGCCCCGGCACCGAAACAGCCCGTGCCAGCAGCGAGTTGGAACGCCCTGCCCACTTCAAAATCTCATAACAGATGCCCACCAGCAGCGGCAGCATGGCCAGCTTGTACAGCACGCGCAGCATGGTACCCCTCCACGGCAGCACCGCATACAGCACAATGCTGACCAGAATGACCAGAATCAAAAAACTGGTGCCGCAGCGGGGGTGGAACCGCGTATGTCTGCGGATGTTAGCAACCGTCAATTCCTCACCTGCCTCATAGCAGGCAATCGTTTTGTGCTCAGCCCCGTGGTACTGGAACATGCGGTGGATTTCCTTCATGCGGGTGCAGAGGAACATGTAACCCAAAAAGATTGCCAGCTTGAGCACTGCTTCCAAGATGACCCGCGGCCAGCGCCCCATGGGGATCACTTTTGCCACCAGCCCAGTCAGGAACGTAGGCAGAAAGGTAAACAGAAAAATTGCCAGCACTACACCTGCGCAGGCGGAAAGGGTCATCAGCGCACTTTGTACCTTGGGGCCGGCGTGTTCGTCCAGCCAGCGGTCCAGCTTGCTCTCGTTCTGCTTTTCTTCCTCTTTTTCCTCTTCCGTCATGGCAATATCGGCGGAGTGCATTAGGTATTTGTACCCGTTCATCAGGTTTTCCACCATATTGCACACTCCGCGCACCAGGGGAACTTTATTGTACCAGTGGGTGGTCACATCGGAATAGCTCAGATCAATCGTGCCGTCCGGGCGGCGTACCGCGCAGCAGATTTTTTCAGGGCCGCGCATCATAATGCCCTCCATCAGGGCCTGGCCGCCCACAGAGGTACGGAATTTTTCAGTTGGACGTTGTTCTTGCGGCATGGGTTCTCCTTTATTTTTGCGGTCAAATCGGCGCGTGCAGATGTTCCTGCCCAGCGTGGTAGATGGGCAGGGTGATGGTAACAGTGGTACCCTGCCCCAACGTTGAGGTGATATCCGCTGTACCGCCCAGTGCTTTGGTGATCTCATCCACCACCGCCAGGCCGATGCCGGAACCACGCACGGCGTTTTTGGCTTTGAAGAATTTCATCTTTACGTTTTGCAGGTCATCCGGCGCAATGCCGCGGCCCTGGTCCCGGATGCTGGCCGTTACGGTGGTGGCGGTGCGGGTCAGAGTAAAGAAAATGGTTCCTTCCGGCGGCGAATATTTGATGGCGTTATCAAATACGTTGACAAACACCTGGCGCAGGCGGGCGGGGTCAGCCCAAACGGGATACGGCTCCGGCGGTTCGTCATACACAAGGTGCAGCCCCTCCTGCCGGATGCGGGCTTCCACAAACAGGGCAGCGTCGGTGGCTTCGGCCACAAAATCCAGCACCTCGCAGTTCAGCTTGATGCCGTTTTGCAGGCGGGAAAAATCCAGCAGTTCCTCCACCATATCATACAGGCGGTCGGTCTCACTGCGGATAATGGTAATACCCTTGCGGTAGTTTTCGTCATCGGGGTCACGGATGTTGGCGATGGTTTCCACCCAGCCTTTGATGCTGGTCAGCGGAGTGCGCAGTTCGTGGCTGACAGAGGAGATGAACTCGTTTTTCATCCGTTCCGTTTTTGTCAGGTCCTCGGCCATCTGGTTGATGGCTTTGCACAGGCGGCCGATCTCATCGTCATACGGGGCATCCGGCAGGCGGGTGGTCAAATCGCCGTGGGCAATGCGATTGGCGGTGGCTTCCACCTGGCCCAGCGGCCGCACAATGGTGCGGATAAAAAACAGGCCGCTGAACACCGCAAACCCCAGCACCACCGCCGCCACGCCGAACGAAACCATCAGCGTGCTGTACCACTGGCGGTCCACCAGCGTCAGGCTGGTAACAAGGCGCATGGCCGTCACATTGCCCGCCGCATAAGGCACCAGGCTGGTAACAGCCATCACGTGTTCGCCGTCCGCTGTGCGGAAAGTGACCATGCCGCTGCCGGTGGAGCCGGTGACAGCCTGATAAAAATCCCTGCCCTCGCTCAGCAGATTCTTGTTCATGGTGCCGCTGGAGGTTGCCAGCACCACGCCGGAGGAATCCAACAGCATGAACTCGAACTTATCTTTTTCATCAAACTGTTCCACCGTGCGGCGCAGGGACTGGCTGCGGCTTTCAGACGTTGCCTGGCTGCTGCCGGCGGTGCCGGTTGCCTGCAAACGCCCCTCCACGGTGGAAAACCGCGCCTGCATGGCACGCTGCACCCCGCCGTACAAATTCTGGTGGCTGTAATACAAAAACAGCCCCAGCGCCGCAGCCAGGATGCAAATGGTAATCAGCAGGCTGCCGCGCAGCCAGCGGCGGGTAATGCTCTGCACAGGCGGCAGCCCCCTTTCCATAAAAATGCGGTAATTATGCGTTCCAGCGGTAGCCATAGCCCCAGACGGTCAAAACATGCTGGGGGCTGCTGGGTTCATCTTCCACTTTCATGCGCAGGCGGCGGATGTTGACATCCACGATCTTGACATCGCCGAAATATCCCTTGCCCCAAACGCCTTCCAGGATCTTTTCGCGCACCAGGGCAGTACCGGGGTTGCGGAAAAACAGCTCCATGATCTGAAATTCCACCTGGGTCAGGTCAATGGGCTTGCCGGATTTGTACAGCACGCGGCTTTTTTCATCCAGCACAAAGGGGCCGCTGACCAGCTGATCCGGCTCGGAGCCTGCCTGTTCATCGTCCGCAGTGGCGCTGCGGCGCACTCGGCGGGCCAGCGCTTCCACGCGGGCCATCAGCTCCGACACCGAGAACGGCTTGGTAATGTAATCATCCGCGCCGATGGAAAGGCCGCGGATCTTATCGCTCTCCTGCCCTTTGGCGGACGCCATAATAATACCGATGTACGGGTCGCCGTGGCGGATGGTTTCGCACAGCGAAAACCCATCCATGCCCGGCAGCATGATATCCAGCAGCGCTACATCGCAGGGGGGATTTTTCTGGATCAACTCCAGCGCACGTTCCGCGCTGGGGGCTTCCAATACTTCCCAGCCTGTCATTTTCAGGTTCAGTGCCACAAGTTCGCGGATGCTGGCTTCGTCTTCTACGACCAGAATACGTTTCATTGTTTTTCCTTTCCCGGTCGGGATTCTGTTTCCCGCCGCCTGATTGTTATGGCGCACCGCCCGCAGATAGACATGCGCGTTTTACCGTATATTTTTAGTTTTTTTTTAACGGAACACGGTTGTTCCGTGGATGATATCGTCAATACTCAGGCCATAATACGGGGTCACCACGCGGGCCTGCAGCTGCTGGCTGCCAATGTTGGCAATGCGGCTGTACTCCCCGGCTTCGGTCTGTTCCCCGTCGATGTCCGGGGTTTGGGTTTCTTTGGCGGGGTCGGTCAGGCGCAGTTCGCAATAAACTGTGGTACCCTCGCGGTTGCACACCATCCAGCCGCTGCCATCCCGGTTGGTGCGCAGCAGCACCGAGCCGTGCATGGATTCCGGCAGCGCCAGAAAGAAGCTGTACTCGCTGTCATACACACCAAAGTGGCTGCCGGTCTCATCCTCCGCGGCAAAATCCCGCCACAGGATAAAGCGCAGCCGCTTGTCCATTCCGGTGGAAATTTTGCCGCCGTCATCGATCATCGTGGGAATCTCGATCGTTCCGTTGCCGTCCAGATCGGTGCTGACCAGTGCGGCGTCATACCGCAGGGTCGCTTTAGTCAGGTTGGCCACGCCCGCCGGGCGGTAGGTCTGCAAAAATCGGGTTTCCGGGTCATACACTACAATAGAGCTTGCCAGGCTGGTGCCGGAAGCACCGGTCCAGCCATCCACCACCAGATAGTTGCCATCGTCCGCACCAATGCCCGCGTGCAGGGCCGCACAGCCGCTGTAATCCCCAATCGCAAGGGTCTGGGCAGAGCGGAAGCCATCCTCGGTGTTGGTCAGCAGCTGCAGGTTCAGGCCGCCGCCCTCCTGCTCAGCAGGCAGGGCCAATACCAAATCCTGGGTGCCCTCTCCGCCCGTCAGGTTGGCAAGGATCATTTCGGTGTATGCCTGCTTGATGATGATCTGCAGGCCATCCTCGGTGTACAGATACACCACCATATAACGGTCGCCCTGGGCGCTGGCATAGCCGACAAGGATCTGCAAGGAATTTTCATCCCGCAGATGGGCGGTGTTCACGCTTTCCACCTCGCTGGAAAGCCCTTCTGCCGTCTGCGTCACCCGCCAGCCGTTTTCCTCGGTCGGTTCCAGAACAGCCAGGTACACATTGCCCGCAGAGGCATCCAGCGTGTACAGCACGGCGGCTTCATCCTGGCCGTCACCATCCCAATCGCCAAACAAAAGAGGGGAAAGAAAATCGCCGCTGGCAGGGTATTTCAGGGTCGCGGTTACACCAAGGGCGCTGTTGAGCGCCTTTTGTACGGCGCTCGTCTCGCCGGAAGCCTGCGGCGCGCGCAGCAGGGATTCCACATCGCTGCCGGTTACGGCAGAACAGCCGGAAAGCAGCAGCGCGGCTGCCAGTGCGCACGCGGCGCAGCTGCGGCGGTATGGCATGGATATTTTCCCTCCCCTGCATGGTTTCCAGGCACTATTTGCACCCCAGACAAATACAGGTTATAGTATACCACAATCAAGCCAACGCTGCAATGCCAAGAATCATCATCAGCACCCCCGCGCAAAAGCCTGTCACCCCCATTTTACGCCACGCCGGTTCAAACGCCGCGGGCAGCAGCTGGGCAGCCGCCACCCACAGCATAATGCCCGCCACCACAGCCACAATGCCGTTCAAAAGTCCCGGCGTCAACAGTGGGGCCAGCACCAGTGCCGCCAAAACGGCCCCTGCCGGTTCCGCAAGGCCGGATACCAGCGCAGCCACGGCACCCTTGGCCCGGCTGCCGGTGGCGCAGGCAAAAGGCACCGCAACAGCCAATCCCTCCGGGATATTGTGCAGGGCAATCGCCAGTGCCGTGCGCGCCCCCAGCTGCGGGTCCGAGACGTTGGTCAGCAGGGTCAGGATGCCCTCCGGCAGGTTATGCAACAGCAGGGCTGCCCCCGTTACCAGCGCAGCCCGCATGGCAGAGCCCTGGGTGCGGGAGCCAAAACGGTCGGCCAGTGTATCCTCGTCCGGCAGAGCACAGGCCAACAGCCAGGCTGCCAGCATACCACCCAGCAGCAGTGCCGCAGCCGCAGCCCCACAGCCAAAGGGTGAAAGCAGCGCCCCGTAAAAATCCAGCAGCGCCGGAGCCAGGTCCGCCAAACTGACGGTCAGCATGACCGCCCCGGCAAAGCCACCGCAGAACGCCATCAGCCTTGGCGTTGGCCGGAACAGCGCCGCAATCAGCCCGCCCAGACCAGTGGACAGACCGGCGATGGTTGTCATGAGGAGAGGAAGAAGCATAGTGAACACCCCAGTTTTCGTTAGGAGGGAGGAGTTCGGAGTTGGGCGCAAGCAATTAGAAATTAGCAATGAGGAATTAGGGCAATACCGCATAATTCTAAGTGCCGATACGGCGAGCGAGGTGCG
>ERZ827186.2794-NODE-2794-length-11168-cov-3.722397_pt1 | contig 11168 bp, 8 predicted proteins | sample MGYA00519918_ERZ827186 | MGnify/ENA primary metagenome ERZ827186 (study PRJEB31778, sample SAMEA3449275) | human gut metagenome | biome: human gut; feature: human-associated habitat; material: faeces | place: United Kingdom | collected 2010/2012 ... | reverse complement strand
TGGTGGAGATTACCGGGATCGAACCGGTGACCTCTTGCATGCCATGCAAGCGCTCTCCCAGCTGAGCTAAACCCCCAGATGCTTTGCCGTGGTTGGCTTTTCAACCGGCGACAGGTGTTATTATAACAGGGTGTTGGGTATTTGTCAACTAATTTTTTGAAAGTTTTGGGGGTTTGGCTCACTTTTTTGCTTTGCCGGGCATAGCATGGGCTGCGCGGAAAATAAAGCGGCGGGAGGTGATGCCCCATGCGCAAGTGCCGCAGTGCCGGGCACCGCAGCCGCCATGCCGCGCTTTGGCGGCGGCTGGCATTGGCAGCGGCAGTTTTCTGCCTTTGCTGGCACCTGGCCGACTGCATTGAAGATGCCATGTGGCCCGCCATGCGGGAAGTTGCCCAGCACGAATGCCGCAGCCTTGTGGTGCAGTGCCTGAACACAGCGGTCTATGGCGAGCTTTCCGCCAACCCGCAGCGGTATGCCGGGCTGTACACGCTGAACGGTGGCTGCCTGCTGGGGGACAGTGAACGGATCAACACCGCGCGGGCAGCCCTGGTGCAAACCGCCCAGCAGGCATTGAATACCATGCCGAAAAATGACATCAGCATTTCCTTAGGCAGCTTATCCGGCAGCATCTTCCTGTTGGAAATGGGGCCGGGCTGGACGGTGCACCTGAACCCGGACGGGTATGTGGAGGGACGCATGGAAGAAACCATGGAGCCCGCCGCCATCAACCGCACCCGATTTACGGCGGACCTTGTGCTGGAAACCACAGTGAATGTTATCCTGAACGGCCGCGCCGCGCTGACCCAGGTAGAAGTACGGGTGCCGTTGGCCAGCTTTTTGTTGGATGGCGATGTGCCCGCTTATTATGGCAGTTGAATGATAAAAGCCGCAGCCCGCGGCAGGCTCCCCCCCTGCTGCGGGCTGCGGTTATACGGTTTTAATGATGGTTGTGGCCACGAATGATGCGGTATTCCGGTTCCAGCTTATCCGTCAGGAACAGCTGGCTGTGGTAAAGCCCGGCATAACCGGAAAGCGCATAGGTAATGCCGCACACGATGGCAAAGTACCAAAGCCCCTGCGCACCGAACAGCTCGATTGCCAGCACCAGTGATGCCACCACGCAGTTGCTGGCACCGCAGAACACGCCAGCCAACCCAAGGGCTGCGCCAAAGCCCGCCGGGATGCCCAGCAGCGGCGCGGCCACACAGCCAAAGGTTGCCCCCACAAAAAAGCTGGGCACGACCTCACCACCCTTAAAGCCAGAACTGAGGGTAAGGGCGGTGAGCAGGATCTTGACGATCCAGTCCCACGGCAGGGCCTGGCCCTGTTCCACCGCAGCGGCGATGATGTTCACGCCCGCGCCGTTATAGCGCATGCTGCCATACAGCAGGGTGAACAACACCACCACACAGCCGCCCAAAAAGGCCCGCACCCACGGGTTGGGCAGCAGCTTGGGCAGGCCGTGCGCAGCGCTGTGCAGCACAAAGCAGAACAGATGCACCACCACCGCGCAGGCCAGCGCCAGCAGCACGACCCGCACGACCATGGCAGGTTCAAACGCCGGGGCTTCCACCGCAAAGCGCGTAGGGGTAACGCCGATAAGCCGAGCAACGCCATAGGCAATGATTGCCGCCGTAAAACACGGGATATACGCCGCATAGAACACAACGCCCACGTTGACAATCGTCATGGCAAAAAAGGTTGCGGCAAGCGGGGTGCTGAACAAAGCGGAAAAGAACGCCGCCATACCGCACTGCACGGCCATGCGGCGCTCGTGCTCATTCAGGTGCAGCACGCCGCCGGCCCACCAGCCGATGGTGCCGCCCATCTGCAAAGCAGCGCCCTCGCGCCCGGCACTGCCGCCGCCCAGGTGGGTAAGCACCGTGCTGATAAACATGACCGGCAGCAGCCAGAACCGGATGGGCTTGCCATCCTTGACGCAGTCGATTATATCATCGGTCGAAACGCCCTCCAGCTTTGCCGCTTTATAAAATGCCACGATGACAAGGCCGATGACCGGCAGCAAAAACAGGATGGCGGTGTGTTCGGTCCGCAGTTCGGTTACATGCTCCACAGCCAGATCAAACGCCGCACCAATGATACCGCAGGGCACGCCGGTAATCATGGCCAGTGCCAGCCATTTCAACAGCTCTTTTGCGCAGAACCATACGCGGCCCGCGCAGGATACGATTCTTTCCCTGATGTTTTCCATCCGATAGTTTTTCCCTTCTACTTTGCAATAATTCCGTTACTTCATCGCCTCCAGCTGCGCCTGCAATGCGTCGCGGGTATACAGCGTATTGAGTACCTGAATGATCTCTTTTTTGCTCAGCCGCGGCGGCAGGCCCAGAATGCGCAGGAACGTGCGCCGCCGCTCGCTGGCGTTGGCGCTGCCGCTTAAGCCCCACTCATACAGATCGGTATAGGTAATGGGGTCCGTGTTCTGCTGCTGGGCCTGCAGGGGGGCCGCGGCCAGGGCGGTATGCAGCCCCTGCAGAATCAGGGCATCGTCCACACCTTCCACGCCAAGCAGGCCCTCCTTGCCGGGTTCCGGTTTGCGGGGTTCCTTACCGGGCACGGCGGGGATATAGGCCTGCAGCACGTTTTGCGGCCCCACAAGGCCGGTGATGTAGTGGCGTATCTTAAAGCCTGCGGCGTCGGAGTCCGTCAGCAAAATCATGCCCTGGGCGGCGGCAATGCGTTTGAAGAGCGCCTGCATGGTTTTATCCTTAAAGATAGCAAAACCGTCTGTTGTCAGGATGGTGGCATCCACAAGGTTGGCCAGGCGGGCGGCATCGTATTTGCCTTCCACCACAAGGGCCTGGGTCAGGTTCAATTTATTCTGGTTCATGCACGGCTCCTTGCCAGCGAAAGTTCGCAGATGGCTTTTTGCATCAACAGCGGGGCATCCAGGCGGCTGCCTTTCAAATCCAGGTCCAGCTTTTGCAGGATGCGCAGGCTTTCTTCGATCTGGCTGCGCTGAAAGCGGGCGGCAGTCTGATCCGCGTTGCCAAGGCGGTAGTTCCATTTGCCGGTATACTTAAAATCCTTGGCCAGGTCCGCCAGCGGGCGGCGGCTCTTTTTAGCCAAAAAAGCCCGGTAAATATCCAGATAGTTGCCGATCAGCGCGCCGGTAATAAGGATCGGCTCATTTTGCAGTTCCAGCAGGGTTTGCAGTTTGGCCAGAGCCTGGCGGGTGTTGCCCGCCGCCACCAGCTTGACCATATCAAAGGTATCAGCGTCCAGCGTGACGGTGCCAAGCTGCTGAATCATTTGGGTAGTGATGGTGGTATAGCCACTGAGCGCTGCCAGCTTGGCGATCTCATTTTGCAGCAAAAACTGGTCGTCGCCGCAGCGGTCCAGCAGGGCGGCTTCGGCACCGGGGGCAAAGGTGGTGTGATACTCCCCTGCCCAAGTGCGAGCCATCTCCTGCAAGGCGGCGCGGCCGGGTTTCGCGATCTGTACACAGTAGCCCAGTTTTTCGCATGCGGCGATGAGCTTTTGCTCCCGCTTGCCAGGCTTGATTTTGCCGTATTTTTCTTCCAGCAGGCTGGTCAGCACAAAGACGGCGTTCTCGGTATCGGAAAGGGTATCGCAGAGCTCCTGCAAATCTTTATCCGAATAGGCAGACGGACGAATGAGCGGCAGCATAACCAGCCGGCGGCCGCCAAAGAACGAGATGGTGCCCGCCGCCAGCACAATATCCTCCACACTGGGGGTGGGGCCGTCCAGCGTGGTGGTATCGGGGGCTTCTTCGCTCAAATACTTTTCGGCTTTGGCGGCGGCGCTGCGCACCAGAGCTTCATCACTGGCATAAAAGTAAAACACCGGGCAGCCGGACTTGAGGCGTTTTTTCAGCTCGGTTTCACTGTACAGCAAGGGGCTGCACCTCCTCATACACAACACTTTTGCCGGGGCGCACCACGGCAGTCGGGGTTTCGGCATCGTAATAAACAGGGGTATCCCCCGCTTTGGACAGCCATTTGGGTGTTTGCTGGTTGCACAAAATTGCCTTTGCCTGAATGGCTTCCGGGCAGCTGCCACCCGCGCAGTACAGATCCACTTCCACCGGCTCGGCCAGGATCAGCTTGCCCGCACTGGCCGCGGCGTGCCAGCCGCCGACATCCAGTACCGCAAGGGCTGCGGCGTTGGTGTGCAGCAAATCTACTTCCACGGTATCCAGCAGCTGCAGATGGGTCAGGCCCTGCGGCAGGTCGGCAATGGTCAGCAGCTGCGCGGCCTGCAAAGGCATTTCGCCGGGTTCGGTGCGCAGGTCAATCACCGCGGCAAGTTCCGGCGCGCCGTTCTGGGTCAGGTACTGCTGCACCGCACGGCCATTGGCGGCGCTGCCGCGGTAGAGCACCACGGCGCGGTTATTCTGCACCGCCACCACGCAGCCATTGCCCGCGGTGCCCACCATGGCCAGGCGTACCACATCGCGCTGCATGGTGCCGCCCAACATAACGGCTGCCGCTGCACACACAAAGCCAACGGGCACAAAGCGGCGCAGCTGCCGGGTGCGCCAGAAGAGCGCCGCCAGCACAGCAAAAACAGCCAGCACCCACAAAGTATACCGCACCGGCAGGGCAATGTGTGCCACCGGCAAAGCCGCGCACCAGGCGGCCAGGGTGGTCATCAGGCGCAGCACAATGCCAAGCAGCAGGCTTGCCCCGTGGAACAGCGGGTCCAGCACCGGCACAAAGGAAAGCACCAGCGCCAGGATCCCCAGCCGCAGCGCCGGGCCAAGCAGCCACACCACCAACAGGTTGGCGGGCACCGCGGCACCACTGGCTGCCATGCCGTGCAGCAGCAAGACCGGTAAGGTTGCCAAAGTGGCCAGTACCGCAGCCTGCACCGCAGCCACCGCGCGGAGCACGATGGCAAGGGGCAGCGGCAGGGCGGTTTGCCGCCTTTGGTTATGGCGGGCCGCATAGCGCACCTGCACAAACTGTGTTTGCCGTTTGGCCAGCGCCGAAGCTGCCAGCACGCCCAATACCCCGCAGACGGAAAGCTGGAAGCCGATATCACACGGGGCAAAAGGCTGCTGCACCCCAATGATGATGGCGGCCAACGCCAGCGCGGTAAGGGAATCTGGCGGCTGGAGCAAAAGGCTGCCCACCAGCATGATGAGGAACATAACGCCTGCACGGAACACCGAGAACGGCAGCCCTGTCAGCCCCATATAGAGCAGCAGAACCGTGATTTGCAGCAGAACCCGCGGAACCGAGAACCGGCTGCGCCGCCCCTGCCCCATGGCAAACAGGCCGCACAGCAGCGCCACATGCAGGCCGGAAACCGCCAGCAGGTGGGCAATGCCCGCCGTGCGGAAGGTATCACTCCATTCGTCCGTCAGTTCGCTTTTCTCGCCCAGCAGCATGGCAGCTTCCACCCCGGCAAGATTTTGTGGCAAGTAGGTGGTTAACCGTTTGGCAAACGCCTGCCGCAGGTGGTACAGCCGGTACGGCAGCGCATCCGAGGTTCCCTGCCAGATATAATCCGCCTGATAGGATGCCCCCAGCCAAGTACCCTTGGCATAGCGGGACATGCGGTAAGAGTCCGCCCGCAGGGGCTGCAGTTGGAACTGCCCGGTAATGATATCCCCCGCCTCGGAATACGGCAGGTCTGTGCAGTATACTTTAAGCGAGGTTTTGCGGCCATCCAGCCGGGTGATAAGCAGCGTTGCCCGCACATTGCCAGGCTGCCAGGAGGTTTCGGCGTCCGGCTGCACAATGGCGGTGCAGGCATAGGTTTGCCCTGCCAGGCTTTGGGCCGGTTTTACCACGACCAGCTGGTAAGCAGCGCTCCACACCAGGCCAGCCAGCAGCCCTGCCACGGCGGGCAGCGCAAAGCGGGCTGCCCGGCGCTGGGTAAAGGCAGCAAAGAGGAACAGCGATATAAAAAGTGCCGCCGTCAGCAGCGAGGCCAACGGCGGCAGGTACGCCGCGGCCAGCTCTGCCAATGCGAAGGCAAGACCAAAGCCAGCCAGCTTACGAGTCATGAGTTTTTAGTGGGCAAACAGGGGCAGCGGCTCAAGGAAGATGATATCCTTGCGCTCGGCTGCATCGCCTTCCGCCAGAACAGCTGCCTGGGCCACAATGGTGCCGGAGCTGCGGGCTGCCAGTGCATCCAGCGCATGCAGGCTGCCGCCGGTGGAAATCACGTCATCCACAACCAGGATGCGCTTGCCGTTCATATAGTCAAGGTCTTTTTTGTCAATGACCAGGGTCTGCTTGCCGGCGGTGGTGATGGACTGATCCTCCACGATGACAGGATCCGCCATGTACCCCTTGACACCCTTGCGGGCGGGGATCCACTGCTTGCCGCTCTGGCGGGACATTTCGTATGCCAGGGGGATGCCCTTGGCCTCGGCGGTCAGGATGACATCAAAATCCGGGCACTTTTCCAGCAGGGCCTTGGCGCAGGCAATGGTCAGCTCAACATCGCTGAACATGATGAATGCGGCAATGTCCAGATGGTCATTGATTTTGCAGATGGGCAATTCACGGGTCAGGCCTGCCACATGCAAGGTATAGGTTTTTGCCATAATAAACAACCTCTTTTCACATTTCGGTGCAAAGGAGCCTGCATCAGCCCGGAGGCCATGCAAGGCTGCGCTTTGCCAGCACATGGAAGTGCAGGTGCTTCACGCTCTGGCCGCCATCGGTGCCAACGTTGGTCACAACGCGGTAGCCGCTTTCGTCCACGCCAAGCTGCTTGCACAGGTTGGCGATGGTAGCGTAAATATGGCCCAGCAGTGCAGCGTCCGCTTCGGTAAGCTTTGCCGCAGATTCAATATGCTGCTTGGGGATCACCAGAAAATGCACCGGTGCCTGCGGGTCAATATCATAAAATGCCAGCAGAGTGTCATCCTCATACAGCTTATTGGACGGGATCTGGCCCGCTGCGATTTTGCAAAACAGGCAGTCATCCATCGGTTTTGCCCCCTTTCCCAGGGTGCGGGGCGGTTGGCCCGGCACCCCAAAATTGTACAGTTGTATTATAGCACGCTCAGTTTGCTTTTTCCAGGTTTTCTTTCACAATGCCTTCCACAGCGTTCAGTGCATCGTCGATCTTGGAAGTATCGCGGATACCGGCCATGGCGAAGTCCGGCTTGCCGCCGCCGTTGCCGCCTGCAATGGCAGCGATCTGCTTAACCAGGGCACCAGCCTTCAGACCGCGGGCCAGGGCGTTTTTGCCAACGCCGACAGCCAGGGTGGTCTTGCCGCCATCGGTGCCGATCAAAGCGCCGACTGCGTTGGGCTCTTTATCACGCAGTTTATCCATCATGCTGCGCAGGGTATCAGGGGTGGTGCCGTTCAGATAAACGGTAACAATGCGCACGCCGTCAACCTCGACAGCATTCTGGAACAGGCCGTCGATCTGGCTGGATGCCAGCTTTGCCTTGGCGATCTCCAGCTGCTTGTTGGCCTCTTTCAGCTCAGCGGTCACAGCCTGGGCACGGGCGGCAACATCCTTCATGTTGTTGGCCTTCAGGGCAACAGCGGTGTTGGCCAGTTCAGCGGTACGGTCGTCCAGCAGGTTCAGCACGCCGTAACCGGTGGTGGCCTCAATGCGGCGGATACCGGCGGCAACGCTGGCTTCGGACAGGATCTTGAAGCAGCCGATCTGGGCAGTGTTTTTGACATGGGTGCCGCCGCAGAACTCGGTGCTCCAGCCGCCGGCGTCGACAACGCGGACGACACTGCCGTACTTCTCACCGAACAGAGCCATAGCGCCCATCTTCTTGGCTTCCTCGATGGGCAGGTTCTTGACGGTGACGGGCAGAGCCTCGTAAATCTTCTCGTTGACGCGGCGCTCGACCTCGGCCAGCTCGGCGGGGCTGACGGCGCTGAAATGCGTAAAGTCGAAGTGGGTGATCTGGTCGTCCTGATAGCTGCCGGCCTGATGGACATGCTCGCCCAGGACCTCGCGCAGGGCCTTCTGCAGCAGGTGGGTGGCGGTGTGGTTGCGGCAGATGGCGGCACGGCGCTTCTCATCGACGGAAGCGGTGACCTCGTCGTCAACGTGGATGGTGCCGTCCAGCAGCTCACAGGTATGGACGAAATAGCCCTTCGGGGTCTTTTTGACCTGGGTAACCTTCAGCTTGGCGTCGCCGCTGACAAGATAACCGTGGTCAGCGACCTGACCGCCCATCTCTGCATAGAACGGGGTACGGTCCAGCACGACCAGCACGCCGTCCTTGGCCTCGCCCGCCTCGTCGGTGGCGATGGCATCGACGAGCTCCTCCCCGTCGGACAGAGCCAGAACCTTAGCCTTCTCGGACAGGGTCTCGTAACCGTCAAACCGGGTGGGCTCGGCGGTCAGCTCACCGAACAGGTCAGCGCTCCAACCGGAAATATCCTTGGCCAGGCGCTCGGCGCGGGCGCGCTCACGCTGCTTGGTCATTTCGATGTGGAACGCGGCCTCATCGACGGCAAAGCCTGCCTCGGCGGCAATCTCACGGGTCAGGTCGAGCGGGAAGCCGAAGGTATCGTTCAGCTTGAACGCCTCGACACCGGACAGGACCTTCTCATGGGCCTCCTTCAGGCGGCCCATCATGCCGGTCAGGATGTTCAGACCGGCATCGATGGTGCGGCCGAAGCGCAGCTCCTCGGTGCCGATGACCTTCTTGATATAAGACTCATGCTCGCGCAGCTCGGGGTAACCGGCCTCGCTGGACTCGATGACCGTTTCGACCAGCTCGGTCAGGAACGGGCGGTTGATGCCCAGCATACGGCCATGGCGGGCGGCGCGGCGCAGCAGACGGCGCATGACGTAGCCGCGGCCCTCGTTGGACGGCAGGATGCCGTCGGAGGCCATAAAGACTGTGGCACGGATGTGGTCGGTAATCACGCGGATGGAGATGTCATCCTTCTCGTTCTCGCCGTACTTCTTGCCCGAGATGTGCTCGACGTGGTGCAAAACGGCGGCAACGGTATCGACCTCGAACAGGTTGTTGACATCCTGCATAACGACGGCCAGACGCTCCAGGCCCATGCCGGTATCGATGTTGGGACGTGCCAGACGCTCGTAGTGGCCCTTGCCGTCGGCGTCGAACTGGCTGAACACCAGGTTCCAGATCTCCATATAGCGGTCGCAGTCACAGCCCACGCCGCAGGTCGGCTTGCCGCAGCCGTACTCGGGGCCGCGGTCAAAGTAGATCTCGGAGCAGGGGCCGCACGGGCCGGAGCCGTGCTCCCAGAAGTTGTCCTCCTTGCCCAGACGCACCATGTGGTCCGGGGCAATGCCGACCTTCTTGGTCCAGATATCGTAGGCCTCGTCGTCCTCCTCGTACACAGAGATGTGCAGACGATCCTTGGGGATTGCCATCCACTCATCGCTGGTCAGGAACTCCCAAGCCCAAGGAATGACCTCGTCCTTGAAGTAATCCTGGAAGGAGAAGTTACCCAGCATCTCAAAGAAGGTGCCGTGGCGGGCAGTGATGCCCACGCGCTCGATATCCGGGGTGCGGATGCACTTCTGGCAGGTGGTCACGCGATGACGGGGCGGCTCCTCCTGTGCCAGGAACCACTTCTTCATGGGAGCCATACCGCTGTTGATCAGCAGCAGGCTGGGGTCGTTCTTGGGTACCAGGGGGAAGCTGTCCAGACGCAGATGACCCTTGCTTTCAAAGAAGCTCAGGTACTTTTCGCGCAGTTCATTCAAACCGGTCCATTGCATAGATCTTTCTCTCCTCAATCGTTTTTGGCGCTCAGGCGCCGTTTTTATGCTGTTATGGCAGAGGGGCGGCACGGAGAAAAAACAAAAAACAGCCCTCATCCCAAAAGGGACGAAGGCTGCTTGTGCATCAAACTCCGTGGTACCACCCAAATTGCAAAGGATCACTTGTCCCCTGCCGCTTTCGGCGCATTAACGCTGCGCAGCGTCCGGTTTACATTCGCCGGAAGCTCCGGGGTGGCGCGAAATGATCCCGACCGGAGCACCTTACAGCCGTGGGCGCTCTCTCTGGACGGTGGTGTGTGCATTTCTGACCCCATCATTGCCATCTGTCATAATTTTACATTCCGCAAGGCAGGCGAAGTGCCCCTTTGCGTACAGCTAAATTATAGCATACGCAAAGCGTTTGTCAACGGTTTTGAGCAAAATTTACGGCACCCAGATGCGGCGCACCTCCAGCACCTTGCCGCCCTGCACCACCAGCGTGGTATTATAGGTGGTCCAGTTATCGGGGTCTGCATTGATCGCTGCTGCCACCGCATCCGCGCCCGTAGTCTCCACGGCTTCGGCCTGCGGGTCGGCAGAACTGTCCTTCAGCACTACATCCTCTGCCAGCGGCATCGTCTTTTCTCCCATCTCGTAATAGAGCGGGTAATCGTCAAAGGTCATCGTCCGGTAGGTGTCATCATCCTCCAGCTTCAAGTCCAGCCCGCCGGGCTGCTCCATGCCGCCGTTGATGCTTACAAGATGGTATTCGTCATTTTTTTCGATGCTCGTCACCGCATCGTTCACGACCTGATTCCATGCCGCACCCTCTTCGTGGAAGGTGATCTTGTCGCCAACGGCAAGGTTTTCAATATCCTCTTTCTTATAAATGTCGTAACCAAACACCTTTGCAGTCAATTTGCCGTCCTGTACGCCGGAGGTAATGGAGGCAGAAACAAATGTGGTGGTCTGCGTGTCATCAAGGTCATCCAGTGTCCATGTCAGCAGATTGATTGGCTCTGTAACGCCTTCTTCTGCCACATGGGACGAGGCCGGCACTGCACTGGATGCGGGGGTGCTGGCGGGGGTGCCGGAGCCGCCGCAGGCCGTCAATGCGATACCCGCAGCCAGAACAGCCAGAATCTTATATTTCAGGTTCATAAAAATATCTTCTTTCTTGACGCGGTAGATTTATTCCGCTACAATAAAAACGAATCAAGAACCCATTCTATTGCAACTGATTTTAAGATAGAGAGGAATTTCCCGTGAAAATTTTAAAAGTAAAATGTCTGGCCCCCACCCGGCTGGACAATTATCTGACCCAGCAATACCCCGCCCTGACCCCCGGCCGCCTGAATAAGGCGCTGCGGGAAAACAAGATCAAGCTGAACGGCAAAAAGCAGCCGCTTTCCACCCGCGTGATGGCGGGCGATGAGATCAAGCTGTTCATTCTGGACGACGTTCTGGACGCCGACCGCCGGGTGGAAGGCCCCGCGTGGAAGAAC
>ERZ827186.2787-NODE-2787-length-11186-cov-3.030905_pt1 | contig 11186 bp, 7 predicted proteins | sample MGYA00519918_ERZ827186 | MGnify/ENA primary metagenome ERZ827186 (study PRJEB31778, sample SAMEA3449275) | human gut metagenome | biome: human gut; feature: human-associated habitat; material: faeces | place: United Kingdom | collected 2010/2012 ... | reverse complement strand
CGCTCATGGCGTCGAAATATCCGTTGGCATTCACGCGGCTCATGTCGTACATGGTAGAGGTTACGGTAGCTTTGACGCGCGGATCGTTGGCCGCGGCATTGAGCGCGAACCCGCCCCAGCCGCAGATGCCTAAGATTCCGATACGTTCCGGATCGACGTCCTCACGGGTCGAGAGATAGTCGACCGCCGCGCTGAAATCCTCCGTACTGATTTCGGGCGACGTGAGATAACGCGGCGTACCGCCGCTTTCGCCATAATAGGAAGGATCGAAAGCGACGGTCAGAAAGCCCTGCTCGGCAAGAGTCTGGGCATAGCGGCCCGACACCTGCTCTTTCACCGCCCCGTAAGGACCGCTGACAGCGACGGCAGCCAAAGGCTCCCGTCCGTTTTTCGGCTTATAAAGGTCTGCGGCAAGCGTAATGCCGTAGCGATTGTGGAACGTGACTTTCGAATGCTCCACCCGATCGCTCTGCGGAAATGTCTTGTCCCACTCCCGCGTCAATTCCAATGCCTCCATATCCGTCGATTTAACAGTTGTTTCTTGCGCCGCGACATGCGTCAAGGTCAGTAATGTCAGCATGACGATTGCTTGTATCCTCATAGTTATCCTATTTAAACATTATTCATACAATATCCTTCGCCCCGCATTTTCAGTTTCAGCCGGTACGAATCGTCCCCGCACAGACACACATTCGAGCGCAGTCATCGTCCGTTCCGCCAACCTCGCACAAGGGCCGCGCTTTTGCAATGCCACACAACACCCATCCGCCCCCGATCGTCCGACCGACAGAAGCCGGCGCGGCCGACGCCGGCATCATGCGGCGATAACGCAATACCTTCCGCTATTTTCTTCTATGCAAAGATAAGGGCGCATTCCGTCCGGACGGTAGACCGATTCCGGATAATACTACCCTTTTTACAGATTCTTTAGCAGCCTGCCTGCCGCTGCTGCTCGGCATCGTACCGGTCTCCGACGACGGAAATGACAGCGACGGCATCTTCCGGCGCTTTCCATGCCTCCGGACGCAAGAGAAAATTGCGGCGCGAACAAGGCGACCGATTTCTATTATTACGGAAGTAATCTTCACCACCATCCGTATTTTCTGCTATCTTTTTGCGAATGGCAGCACAAAGAAATGCCGTGAATTTTCGTCCGTCAATTATATTACCGACGAGATATCAAACGAAGAATCTCAGACTGATACTCTCGCAATTGAACAGTCTATCAATGCCTATAGATTCGGAAGCCATACCGAGAGTGCCGCTTCCGACGCAGAAAATCCGGGGAGGACACCCAACCGGGATAAATTTCCTCGCTCGTTGACCAAATTACCTGCAAATCTGTTTGCAGGTATCGAGATATTTTTGAATATTGCATACAGGTCGTGCATACGGAGAACGCCAACGGGGCCATATCTGTTTTCAAAATATGAAGAAATCTTTCTTTATTATTAGGGGTCTTTACGATTCCGATTTACTGTCAACTCCCGGCCGGTTTTGCGATAGTAAAAATAAATAAAAGCATCAAGGACTTCAAGCTAGACTCTACAAATCTGTCCAGCCCGCTTAATAACTATTTATCAAGGACTTGGATTCGCATTAACGGCAAACCAAAATACTGGTCAGCCATTTCAACCTTTCAATTTAACCTTTCACAAAACCGTCCAGACGAGGACATTAGCGATCATACCAAACAATATATCTTAAACGAACAGATCAAAGGCATTATAACTTATTGTGATTCCGCAGCATCGGTTATCTCATACAATGAATCGGATAATTTGTTTTTTATCAATTACTGCTGGATTGAAGATGGGAAATGGGTAAATGGCGGTCAAAATCTGGCATCTACCGAAGATGAGGTTTTGGATATAGTTATAAAAGACTTACCCATCCAATATGCCAATATTCCCCGTATAGCTCTGATTAAACAAAAGCCATCCAATGTCAAGCCATTCTATGACTTTATATCTGCAATCAGGCAGTCGGAAATATTCTTATTTCTAATAGCATAGCATCGCACGCAACCGATAGCCCGCAAGCCGTCGGGGGATGCATGTCCCGAACAAAAAGATCTCGGACACAGGCAAACTTACAGTCTGCGCAGCTCGACCTCGCGGCGATCGACGTAATTGGGAAACCGGAAAGCCGGCATGCCCATCGCCATGCCGGCATGGATCTTCCCGTCGATTCCGAGCAGCTTCTCGAGACCGTGTCCGGCCTGCCCGGCAGCCGAGCAGACGAAGCCCGTGTAGAACTGGCTGACCCCTAAGCTCTCGGCCATGAGCGAAGCGTTCTGATAGGCCAGATTCGAATCCTGACAGCCGAAGCGCGAGCCGTCGGGCGTGTGGATCAGCAACACCGCCGTGGCACCGCGCAGAATCAGATCGCGCCCCTCGCCGTACTCACCGATCAACCGGTGAAAGTTAGGCAGGTACTTGTAAGCTCCGCCGACAAGAACTTTCAACAAAGGCTTCAGCAGCGGATTCTCGAGCTTGCGGACCACCGAAGCGAAAGTCTCGACCGTAAAGGCGGTGATGCGCCTCAGCGTATCCGGATCGGTGACCAGCGTAAACGCCACCTGTTGCAGATTGCTGGCCGTCGGCGCGCGGTGGGCCGCCTCAACGATCATCCCGAGCGCCCGCTCGGGAACGGGAAACGACGTGAACGCGCGGTTCGAGCGCCGGGAGCGGCACAGCGCCAGCATCTGCTCGGGCGAGGGAAGCCCGCCGCGATCCACGGGATGCACTTTTCCCTCGGGAAAGTCGCCGTGCCGGACCGAGCCGGTCGGACAAGCCGCGACGCAATGTCCGCAGACGATGCAGGTGTTCGGGTGCTGCACGCCGACCGGCCGCTTCGGGGCGGCTTGCGTGAAAATGACCGACGGGCACACCCGCACGCACCGGCCGCACCGGATACAGGTCTCGTCGTCTATGCTCAAAGATACTTCCATAACGATATTATATCAATCTCAATCCTCGCGAATCAACCGTATGCCGCCGAAATCCGGAACCATGAAGCGCAACCCGTTTCCGACCCGCTCCGAGGTCGAACCGGAAGCCGCTATAAACGGAGGACCGAAACCCGCTGTCGGCTCATAGGATTCCGCGCAAAGACGCTTTCCCCGCACCGACGCAACATCCGGCAGACATCCGACGGGAAACGGCATACCGCGTGCCGATCCGCCCCTGAAGACTAACTCTCGGCGTCTTTCTTTCTCTCCTCCCTGCGGGGTCCCCGGCCATGACGGCGCCCTCGGGAACGTCCGGCGGAACCGCCGCCTTGATCCGGGCGCGACTCGAGTGCGGGACGGGAGTCTCCGCCACGGTCCCGGCCCCGGTTGCGGCCTCCGCGGCCCGATCCATTCCGGCCGCCCCGGCCACCGCGACGCTCTCCGACTCCGGGATCGTAAGCGGGACCCGGCCCCAGCTGCTCCGGCAGCGCGGCCTTGGGAATTTCCCGCTCGATGAAGGTCTCGATCCGGTGGAACTTGCCCTGCTCCTTCTCGTTGACAAACGTAATGGCCGTGCCGGTCGCCGCGGCCCGGGCCGTCCGGCCGATGCGGTGAATGTAGTCCTCGGGGTCGTGCGGAACGTCGAAATTAATTACCGTGCCGATGTCCTCGATGTCGATGCCGCGCGCCACGATGTCCGTAGCCACCAGCACGTCGATCTTGCCGTTTTTGAAGTCGAGCATGACCTCTTCGCGCTGCTCCTGCTTCAGGTCGGAGTGCATCGGTGCGACGTTCAGCTTCATGCGCTTGAGCGAAAAAGCGAGCTCCTTGACCTTCTGCTTCGAGGAGGAGAAAATGATCGTCTTCGTTCCCGCAGGCTTCGAAAACAACTCGCGGACGATACCCATCTTCTGGTTCTCGTAGCAGACGTAGGCCGACTGCTCGATCGCCTCGTTGGGCTTCGACACGGCGATATTGACCTCGGCCGGATCGTGCATGATCTCCTTGGCCAGCTTGCGTATCTTGGGCGGCAGAGTGGCTGAGAACATGATCGTCTGACGCTCGGAAGGCAGCTGGGACACGATCCGCATGATGTCGTCGAAAAAGCCCATGTCGAGCATCCGGTCGGCCTCGTCGAGCACGAAGTATTCGACATGGGAAAGGTCGATTCCGCTGTTCTGGATATGCGCGATCAGCCGGCCCGGCGTGGCGATCACGATATCGGTTCCCATCAGCATGCCCTGCTTCTGCTCGCTCCACCCGAACCCGTCGCCGCCGCCGTACACGACCGTAGTCGAAAGCGGCAGGAAGTAGGAAAATCCCTGAAACTGGACGTCGATCTGCTGCGCGAGCTCGCGCGTGGGCACGACGATCAGCGACTTGACCACGTTGTCGGGATTGCCCTCCCGCAACAGCCGCTCGAGCAGCGGGAGCGTATAAGCCGCCGTCTTGCCCGTTCCCGTTTGGGCGCAGCCGATCAGGTCGCGCCCCTCCATAATCACCGGTATGGTCTGTTCCTGCACGGGAGTCATCCGGTCGAAATTCATCGGCCGGATTCCTTCCAGAATATCTTCATGAAGCCCCAATTCTTCGAATTTCATAATCTTGCTTGTTGATTTCCGGGCGTAAAGATACGGAAAGTATCGGATTGTTTCCAATGCCTCGGGCAATCGATACCTCGAAAACAACGCATGAAGCGGCCATGTCGCCGAACGCACGCTTCCCTACGGGAAATCTATCCGGACTTTCGGCGCGACTCGGCTGCGCGGGCGACCGAACCGTACCGCCTCCGTAGTGCGTTGAACGTTTCCCGGGAAATCTCGTAACGCCTGCATACGTCGGCGATCGACTTGCGGCAGCGCAGCATCCGTACGATCTCCCGACGGTTATCGATCAGTATCCGCAATTTCGTGTAGCTCCCTTTGCGACGGCCGAGTTTCACGCCCTCGGCCCGACACAGGGCCAGCGCCTCTTTCGTTCGCATCGAGATCAGGTTCCGTTCGATCTCCGCCACGAGACCGAAAGCGAAGCACAGGACTTTACTGTTGATCGTATCGTCAAAGGCATAACCGTCCTTGGTCGAATAAAGGGTAATCCCTTTATCCAAACAATGTCCCATGATCGTCATAATTTCCGTAAGCGTTCTGCTCAACCGCGAAATTTCGGTAACGATCAACGTATCGCCGTTTTTCAAACGCCGCAGAATACTTCCCAGCTTGCGGTCCTTTTGATCTTTCTTGCCGCTGACCACCTCCGTCACCCAACGATCGATTTCCATATTCCGGGTCTGGGCGAATCGAAGAATCTCATCTTGTTGATTTGACAGGTGTTGCTTCTCCGTACTGACTCTCAAATATCCAACCACCATAAGTTTTTATTCCAATAAATTTATTTCCACATACCCAACGGGGAAAGCCGGTTTAAATATAGCAAAAAACGGCGTATATACATTACAAAAAGATCGAAATACGGAGGAAAAGACGTTCATTTTTAACTGGTCGTTTTTAATTATCAGATAGATATTTATACTCGCATCGGTAGGTTTTCAACACGCTGATCTGTATTTTTTTATAAGAAATCTATTTTTTAATAAAAAAATTTGTATCTTAGTGGTTAAAGATCAACGTTTGAATCTGTTTGATTGCGATTAACAATCTAAAAACAAGGACATTAAAACATAAATACAAAAACTACTTGCATGTCACACGACTAAAAACAGTATCGGAAACTAATGAAAAGGAAGCGGACGCATGGCGAATAATTAACTTTCAAGGAGTAAAATTTGCCGTATTTTAAACAAAGAAACGATAAGCCGAAGCGATTAAGGGAAGAATGATGTGTCAAGGGTGGAGGATATCGGCATCTTTTATATTCTTTACGTACCGGAAACAAAGAAACTACACATACACTTGTCTAAATATTTCTTTTAACTTGTTTAATTATGAAAAAATTAGTCTTTTCGATTCAAGTATTCATCGTCACACTGCTGGCCGTACAGTTGACCAGTTGCGAGGGTTTCCCCGGACCGGAACCGATCTCGGAGCAATACGCCCGGCCCGAAGAGGTCATCGTACCGGGAGTTCCGGTAGTCAAAGGCGATGGAAAATCGATCTACCAACCCGCCTCTTCGAGCGATTTCCGTTATGCCGCAGCGATGATCGCCAATTCGAACGGCACGATGAGCGCCTGGTTCTCCACTCCGGGAGGAACGACCGGCTCGCTTCCCGCCGCTACCAGTCTGAACGGTTCCGGCGACGGAGGCGGTCCGTACCCCATGCACAGCAACGGCAACAGCGGGGCGATCAAATACACATTCAACCAATCGTTCTACGGATGGATCGTGGACTGTCCGGGATGGAGCACGAATACGGCCTGCTTCCACTGGGAGCTTTACCAATGGAATGACAACTACATTTCAACGGTAAGCGGAACCCCGATCGCCCAATACGACCACATGAACTACGCAGACAACAGCTCGCTGGAGATCAATACGAACAACAGCGGTTACGCCGACGAGACCGGGAACGTCAAATTCCCCGCCGGCACCTACCTGCTGTATATGGAACGCATCTCCGGAACCCCGGGTTGCTGGGGCGCCGGCATCGGGGAAAACATGACCGTATGGCACAATGGCACGGAGTTGAGCGGAACGCAGGCATTCAGGACAAAAGTCCAGTACGTTTCCCCGGCCGACGTAGGTTATTCGGCCCAGATCAGGTATTACACCGCATCGTCGGTAACGAACGATCTCACCTGGTCGGAAGACGATATCGTAGCCGTAGCGCCCACCGACAAAAAAGCCGACAGCTATTATGCAAAAGATCCCGCAGTGGTTAAAATCGGGGACTACTATTATATGGTCTACACGGGCTCGACGACCGTCGTGGAAACCACCGACAACGAACTGTTCGTTGCCCGCAGCGCGACCCCGGACGGGGAAAACTGGGAGAAATGGAACGGAACAGGTTGGGGAGGCGATCCCGCGGCGATCGTAAGCGCTAACCTGACGGCCGAAGAGACCTTCTTCGGCGTGGGAGAAGCCAGCCTGATCGTCAAAGACGGACAGATATACCTGTATTACACTTACAACGATCAGGCTATCGACGTCTACGACATCCACCTCGCCACGGCCAATGCCAGCGATTCAAACTGGCCCGCGGCACTCTCCGACAAAGGGAAAGTCATCGACCGCAATAAATTCGCGGCAAATTCCGTGAGCGGTTGCGATGTCAAATACGTCGAAGAGTTGAACTGTTTCCAGGCCATTCATGGAGTAAATGTCAACGAAGTGAACACCTACCTAGCCATATGGCAATCGACGGACGGCATCACCGGATGGGAACAGATCGGCATCGTCACCGACAATACCCGCGTCCGCCTGAAATATCCGCGGGTCGTAGGCAACGACCAGGGACATGTCACTTCCGCAGTACACCTGCTTACCTATCAGTACGGGATAAGCAGATCGAGCTGGAGAACTTGGATGAGTTCCTATCAATATGCCGAGTAAATCGGACAACCAACAGGGTAAGTGAAGTAAATTAATGGACAGTAGTTTTCGTTTTCTCTTCGGGTAAAAAATCCGGGATTCTCCCCCCAGTAATTCCGGGAATACCCTGTTTATCCGGAGAATTTAAAAGCCGCCCCGAGTGATTCCGGGCGGCTTTTTCATGAGTCGGGCGAACAGGCGTTTCGCAAAACCGGCCGTTGCCGGCAGCGGTTCGCCGTTCGCTCTTTTTTGTCCGGATGCCGCCACCGCCGTTGCACGATAATTGCAGCGCCTTCCGGTCTCAACCGGAGACTTATGAAAAAAAATCTCGCATTCGCCGTTCCGATACTGGTTTGCCTGCTGCTGGGCTATTTCGCCGGACTGATCCAGGCGGATTCCATCCGCGAATGGTATCCGACCCTGCGCAAACCGCCGCTGACGCCGCCGAATATCGTATTTCCCATCGCGTGGGGAATCCTTTACCTGTGCATGGGCATATCCGCCGGACTGATTTACCTTTCCAGCGCTCCGCAGAGAGACTTTCTGATCCGTCTTTTCTGCGTTCAACTGTTCTCGAATTTCATCTGGAGCTACCTGTTCTTCTACCTGCGAAATCCGCTGCTCGGTATGATCGATATTCTGACGCTCGACATATTCGTCATTTACTACCTGATCAAAAGTTATCCGGTCAGCAAAACCGCATCCGTCCTGTTCGCTCCTTATGCGCTGTGGGTACTGTTCGCCACCTACCTGAACGGCTACATCATGCTTACCAATTAGCAGTCCGCGCGCAAATATCCCGCGTCGTCGGGTCGGCGACGCGGGATATTTGCTTTTTATCGAACGACTTACAGGCCGGGATTGATCGCGGAACCGTTGACGTTCGTCCAGTCGGTAATCGTCGGATTGGAGATCGTAATGGCGGTACGGGCAATGCTGACCGCATAAGTGTATTTGGAGCCGGCCGCAAATGTCGTCGTCGTCAGCGACGCCGGCGGAACCGCAATGGCCGAAGTTCCTCCTTCGTTGAGATTGATCGCCAGAGTCGGCGCCTGGCTGTAAGTGCCGGGGAGCACCAGCACGTAAACCGAAGCAGACGTCGCGCTGAGCGTCACGGTCGCGCCCGGCGTCATCGTAGTCGTATTGGTCACGCCGCTGCCCGGCGTGATCGCACCGGTGGAAAGCGCGATGGTCGAATTGCCGTCGGTCGTATAGACCTTATCCGAACTTCCCGCAGCGACCGTAAAAGAGGTCAGCGTCGTGTTCGCCGCGATACTGCTGTTGATGGTGATATCGAACTCGAGCAGCGAGAGCGCATGGGTAAAAACAAGACCGACCGCTCCGGCCGAGCGAAGCACCCCGGAAGAAGCCAGGTTGTTCGAGATCAACAGGTCGAGCGCCGGGTTGACGGTTCCCGTCTGCACATTCAGCGCAGGCACCTTCACCGCCGAAGCCGAACTGTTGCCCGAGGCATAAGGCGAATAAGCGAGAAAAGTATGAGGAGTGGTGGCCGGAGCCCCCCAGTAAATCGGACTGTCGGCGCTCCAAGTCGCGCTCGCGCCGTTCCCGGTCGCGGAAAAGGGAACGTTCACGGCAGCGGGAACCGACTGCGTGCAAAACAGCCCGAGCTGGTCGCCGCTTTTCCACGCCGCCGTGCTGCCGGTAATCGTCGTTTTGGATTCGGGGATAACGTCGGAGACCGGCTTCGAGTCGGCGATTCCGGCCAGGATCGTAATTTGTTGCCCGTCGTCGGCCGTGGGCCGGCATTCGTCGTCGCGGTCGCAGGCGATCCACGCCGCGGCAACCGCCGTCAGGAATAACATCTTTTTCATAACCGATTAATTTTAATGGATAAAACTTTTATTCGATAAATTTATCACCGTGTCCCGCTCGATCGTTACGGGCAATTTCCCCGCAGCGCCGCACGGCTGCGGAACTTTCGTGATGATCCCGCCGATTTTGACATTGTAAACATATTTGGTTCCGGCCGAGAAGGTGTTGTTCGACAGGTTCGCGTAATCCGTATCCTGATTGCTGCCTATCAGCGGGGCAACGGTGAACTTGACAGCCGGCACGGGATTGAGGTATTGTCCCGGAAGCGCCAGCACATAGACCGTCACGGGAATGCTGCCGATCAGCCCGGTCGAAGGGATGCTTTTGGTCAGGGTCTGCGCGTAGACGGAGCTGTTGTTCGCCGCCGCCTGCACGGCGCCGGTTACGAGGTTGTAACCGATCTGGGCGACCGTATTCACGGTATTGACGATGCCGTAACCGGACGATCCGCTCGCCGTATTTCCGCCCCGCAGCGTCAGGCTCTTCAGCGTATAGGTATTGATGACTCCCATCGTAATGTTGAACTGCAACACCGAAAACGCATGTGAAAAAACGAACGCTACCGAGGAACCCGCCGGATAGGCCTGTTGCTTCGGCCCCGTCACGAGCATGTCGCAGGCAACGTCGACCGCCGTCGATACCTGCTGGTTCGCCAGCACCGGCATCGGCACTACGTTGGACTGATTCGACGCATTGTACGGATAGTAAGCATAGAAGGTGTGCGTGGCGGTACGGTTGTACCAGTACATCGGGGTCGTCGTACTCCACGCGCTGCCGTTATAAGAAAAAAGCACGTTACTGCGGCCTGTCAGGGTCTCCTGATGCCGATCCGGTCGCCGGAAACGAACGAAACGGCGCTGCCACTCGCGCTGGTTTTAGATGCCGGGGCCGCCGGGCGAACTCCCCCCGACACTTCGACAGCCAGCTCCGGCACCGGCGGATCTTCCTCCGTCCAACCGGTACATCCCGCCAGGAAAACAACCGAAAAAAGCAGTGCGCGCATCATCCGAGTGAATAACCATGTATTATGATTATAACATAAACGCTGCCAAACCTTACCGGACGACCGCCCCGCCCTCCGGCGGGCTTCGTTGCAAAAAACAATATTTTGAGCTAAATTTGCGGAAGCATACAGAGTACAATTCAATTCAACCGAATCCGGCATGAAATCAAAAATCAAAGTCAATCATCCCGTTGTGGAGCTCGATGGCGACGAAATGACCCGCGTCATCTGGAAATTCATCAAAGACAAGCTGATCCTTCCCTACCTCGATCTGGATATCAAATATTACGATCTAAGCATCCAAAACCGCGATGCCACCGACGACCGGGTTACCGTAGAAGCCGCCGAGGCGATCAAAAAATACAACGTCGGCATCAAGTGCGCCACCATTACGCCGGACGAAGCGCGCGTCCGGGAGTTCGGTTTGAAAAAGATGTGGAAGTCGCCGAACGGCACGATCCGCAACATCCTCGACGGAACGGTCTTCCGCGAACCGATCATCTGCCGCAACGTGCCGCGCCTGGTGCCCGGATGGACCCGTCCGATCTGCATCGGGCGTCACGCTTTCGGCGACCAATACCGCGCGACGGACGTCGTTACGAAAGGTCCCGGCAAACTGACCATGACCTTCACCGGCGAGAACGGAGAGAGCCGGTCGTGGGAAGTGTACGATTTCAAGGGCGACGGCGTGGCGCTGTGCATGTACAACACCGACGCGTCGATCCGCGGTTTCGCTCACGCCTGTTTCAACATGGCCCTCAGCAAGAAATGGCCGCTGTACCTGAGCACGAAAAATACGATTCTGAAAAAATACGACGGCCGTTTCAAAGACATTTTCGAAGAGATCTACCGCAACGACTACAAGCAGCGGATGGACGAGCTGGGACTGGTCTACGAACACCGGCTGA
>ERZ827186.2783-NODE-2783-length-11200-cov-3.006819_pt1 | contig 11200 bp, 7 predicted proteins | sample MGYA00519918_ERZ827186 | MGnify/ENA primary metagenome ERZ827186 (study PRJEB31778, sample SAMEA3449275) | human gut metagenome | biome: human gut; feature: human-associated habitat; material: faeces | place: United Kingdom | collected 2010/2012 ... | reverse complement strand
CCTGGTCGATGTAGATGTCGATCGCCTTGACCATCGAAGGAGCTTCGGGCGTCGGGGCCTTGATCTTGACGGTCAGTCCCGCCTCGATGGCGCAGCGCAGCGTCGCCTCGCCGAAGGCGGCGATCTGCGGCATCGGCTCGGTGCCGGAGCGCATGCCCTCCTCCTGCCCGCCGCCGAGAATGTGCGCCGGGAGCTTCAGCCCCTGCCGGATATACAGCGCGCCGATGCCCTTGGGCGCGTGGACCTTGTGGCCGCTCACGGATATCATGTCCGCGCCGAGCGTTTTGGCGGAGAACGGCTCCTTCATAAAGCCCTGCACCGCGTCGGTGTGGAGAAGCGCCCTGGACTTTGCCGCGCGCAGCGCGCGGGCCACGCCCGCGATGTCCGTCACGGCGCCGGTCTCATTGTTGACCATCATGAGCGTTACGAGCGCCGTATCCTCCCGGAGCGCGGTACGCACCGCATCGGCGGATATCGCTCCGGTGCTGTCGGGGGAGAGGAGCGCTATCTCCCAGCCATCGCGCGCGAGCTTTTCGAGCGGCTTTCGCACGGCGTCGTGCTCCACGGCGGAGGAGATGATGTGCCGCCCGACGCGCCGCTGGAGATATGCGCCCTCCAGAATGGCCCAGTTGTCGCTCTCCGTGCCGCCGGAGGTGAAGTACACCTCTTTGGGAGCGCACCCGAGCGCGGCAGCAAGCTTTTTGCGGGAATCGTCCAGCACGGCGCGCGCCTCGCGCCCCAGCCTGTGCGTCGAGCCGGGGTTGCCGTACACTTCCGTCATCACCTTATACGCTGCGTCCGCCGCCTCCGGGCATACGCGGGTCGTGGCGGCGTTATCGAGATAAATTTCCATATCCATACATCCTTTGAGGAGCGTCTTTCTATGAAGTACATTATAGCCACTCTCGGCTGCAAGGTCAACCAGTACGAGTCCGAGGCGATGGAGCAGCTTCTCCAGAGCCACGGCCACACGCCGTGCGCCGAAGGGGAGAGCGCGGACGCCGTGATCGTCAATACCTGCGCCGTCACAGCCGAAGGCGCGCGCAAGGCGCGCCAGACCGTGCGCCGTCTCCGGCGCGAAAACCCCGATGCGCTCACGGCGCTCTGCGGCTGCTGGAGCCAGGTGGACGCCGCCGAAGCCGCGTCGCTCGGCGCGGACGTCCTCTTTGGCACCGGCGACAGGCAGGGCTTTGTCCGCGCCGTGGAGACCGCCGCGGCGGAGCGCGGGGCAGGAGGGAGCGTAACGAAGCTCGACGATCCCTTCCGGCGCACCGGCTTTGAAGAGCTGCCCGCCGGAGCCTACGCCGGGCATGCGCGCGCATATCTCAAAATTCAGGACGGGTGCGACAATTTCTGCACCTACTGCATCATTCCGTTCGCGCGCGGGCGCGTCCTCTCCCTGCCGGAGGACCGGTGCGCGGCGGAGGCCGCGTCGCTCGCCGCGCAGGGCTATAAGGAGATCGTCGTCACCGGCATCGAGATCGCCTCGTGGGGCAAGGATCTCAAAAACGGCAAAACGCTCATCGACGCGCTCGAGGCCGTCGCCGCGGGCGCTCCCGGCGCACGCATCCATCTCGGCTCGCTCGAGCCGACGGTCGTGACGGACGAATTTGTCGCCCGCCTTGCCAAACTCAACGTCTGCCCGCACTTCCATCTCTCCATGCAGTCCGGGTGCGACGCGACACTCTCGCGCATGCGCCGGAAGTATACGACCGCGGAGTTTTTCGCCGTCACCGAGCGGCTGCGCGCGGCCTTCCCCGGCTGCGCACTCACGACCGATCTCATCACCGGCTTTCCCGGCGAGACGGAGGAAGAGTTTTCCAAGACGCTCGCCTTCATCGAAAAATGCGCCTTCGCGCAGATGCACGTGTTCCCGTATTCGATCCGCCCCGGCACAAAGGCGGCGGGTATGCCCGGCCAGATCGAAAAGAGCGAAAAGGCCGCGCGCGCCGCGAGAGCCGCGCATATTGCGGAGCGGATGCAGCGGGAATATCTCACATCCTGCGTCGGCAAAACGCTCGAAGTTATTTTTGAAACCGAGTCGGACGGCGAGAGCCGCGGCCACGCCGAGAACTATACCGAGGTCGCCGTGCCGGGCGACATGCCGCACGGCGTTGTGAGAAAAGTAAAAATCACCGGCGTGCGCGGTGAAATGCTTGTCGGTACGGCACTTTGACAGACTAATTCGTTGGGTATATAATAAACTAAATCGCTATAACCCCGCGAGCCGGGGAAAACCGGAAAGGAAATCCAGCCATGAACCGCGAGGACGTATTCAATTTCTCCGCCGGGCCGTCCGTGCTGCCGACGGAGGTGCTGCAAACGGCGGCAGCCGAGCTGCTGAACTATCACGGCAGCGGTCTCTCCGTGATGGAGATGAGCCACCGCAGCCGGGAATTTATGGATATATTTGCCGCGACAAAAGCGAAGCTCAAAAAGGCGCTCTCCGTGCCGGACACGCACGAGATCCTGTTTTTGCAGGGCGGCGCGTCGCTCCAGTTTTCGATGATCCCGCTCAATCTGACCGCCGAGGGCGACACGGCCGATTACGCCGTGACCGGTAATTTTGCCAATATCGCCGCGAAGGAAGCGGGAAAGTACTGCCGCGTGAATATCGCGGCATCGAGCGAGGCTACCGGCTTTGACCGCATCCCGGCGCAGGAGGAGCTTTCTCTCTCGCCGGAGGCAAAGTATTTTTATTACTGCGCCAACAACACGATCTTCGGTACGGCGTGGAAGTATGTGCCGGAGACCGGCGGCGTGCCGATCGTGTGCGACATGTCCTCGGAAATCCTCTCACACCCGGTGGACGTGTCGAAATTCGGCATTGTCTATGCCGGGGCGCAGAAGAACATGGCCCCCGCGGGGCTGACGGTCGTGATCATCGACCGCACGCTCGCCGGACACGAGCGCGCCGTTACGCCGCTGATGATGAGCTATCAGCGCATGATCGACAAGGACTCCATGTACAATACGCCCCCGTGCTACAATATTTATATGCTCGGTCTCGTGCTCGACTGGCTCGAGAAGCAGGGCGGCGTCGCGGGCATGGAAAAGCGCAAGAGCGCCAAGGCGAAGCTCCTCTATGACTATCTGGACGAGAGCGCGCTCTTCCGTGGCTGTGCCGAGCGCACGAGCCGCAGCGACATGAACGTAACGTTCCGCACGGGAGACGCCGGTACAGACGCCGAGTTTGTGAAGTTCTCGCTCGAGCGGGGGCTGCGTAATCTCAAGGGCCACCGCGTCGCGGGCGGGATGCGCGCGTCGCTTTATAACGCCATGCCGGAGGAGGGCGTCCTTCGTCTGGTGGAGACTATGAAGGAATTTGAGGCGAAACACCATGTTTAATATAAAAACCATGAACGCCATTGCGGAAAAGGGGCTTGACGAGCTGAAAGCGGAAAATTGCGCCGTGAGTCCCGAGATGAGCGCGCCCGACGCGCTTCTCATCCGCTCGGCCAAGCTGCACGACGCCGTATTCAATAAGGAGCTTCTGTGCATCGGCCGTGCCGGTATCGGCGTAGACAACATCCCCATTGAGCGCTGCACCGCCGAGGGCATCGCGGTGTTCAACACCCCCGGCGCGAACGCCGATTCGGTCAAGGAGCTGCTGCTGTGCGCTCTCACGATGGCCTCGCGCGACATTGTCGCCGCGGTCGAGTGGGTGGAATCCCTCGCCCCGGAGGGCGATAAGATCCCTGCGCTCGTGGAGAAAGGGAAGAACGCCTTCGCCGGGCCGGAGGTGTCCGGCAAGCGCCTCGGCGTCATCGGCCTCGGCGCGATCGGCTCGCGCGTGGCGAACGCCGCGCTCAAGCTCGATATGGAGGTGAGCGGGTACGATCCGTATCTCTCGGTCGATTCCGCGTGGAACCTTTCGAGCAAGGTCGAGCACGTCACGGATCTCAACGTTCTCTTCCGCACGTGCGACTATCTCACCATGCACATCCACTCCACGCCGGAGACGTTCCACTACCTGAACGCCGAAACGTTTGCGAAGATGAAGCCCGGCATGCGCATTTTGAACTTTGCCCGCGGCGAGCTTGTGGACGACGACGCGCTCCTTGCCGCCATTGAGAGCGGGCAGGTCGCGCGCTATGTGACCGACTTCCCGAACGCGAAGCTCGTCGGAAAGAAAAATGTCGTGTGCTTCCCGCATCTCGGCGCCACGACGCCGGAGGCGGAGGAAAAGTGTGCGGTCATGGCCGCGCGCGAGATCGTGGATTATCTCCGCAACGGCAACATCCGAAACAGCGTCAATCTCCCGAACGCGACGCTCGACCGGCTCGGAAAGAGCCGTCTGTGCCTCATCCACCGCAACCGGCCCGGCATGCTCAACCGGTTTCTCGAGATCATCGCCGCGGGCAACGTCAACGTTGAGCACATGCTCAACAAGGCGCGCGGCGAGATCGCCTATACGATCTTCGATACGACCGAGCATCTGGACGAAGCGGCGGCGGAGGAGATGCGCGCCATCCCCGACGTAACGCGCGTGCGGCTGCTGGGCTAAACGAACAGCATAAGAAAAGAGGAACGGTTTCGCCGCGGCGAAACCGTTCCTCTTTTCTTCTTATTCCCAAGCGAGCGTGCGGGATTCTTCCCGGCATCCTGCGATCATGCGGAAAAGCTTCTCTGCGGCGACACGGCCCATCTTTTCCTTTGGGTGCGGATAGGAGACAAAGGAGAGTATATTGCTGTCGATGGGGAGCGCACGGTCAAAGCTTGCAACGGCGCGGACGGCATAGTCCCCGTTGGTTTCAAAAAACCGGAGCACTGTAGCGGCGATCTGATCGTTGTAGCAGACGACGGCGGTGCAGGATCTGTCAATACCCATAAGAAAATCGCCGATGCTGCGGAGCAAAAGCTCTTTGGTTTCTGTGGAAAACCAGATGACGTTATTATCCCTCACGGATGCGCCCATCCGTACGATCGCGTCCATGTATCCGGAATACCGGTTGGTGCCCTGCGTATCGTCGCTTTTGAAAATACCGCAGATATTTCGGTGTCCTTCGCGGATCAGCGTCTGCGTGGCGGTAAAGCCGCCGGAATAATCGTCCGCCACAATGTGGATCACGTTTTCGCCGACAATGTCCGGGTAGTAGCTGTTGATGAAAACGATCGGCACTCCGTTTTCTGCCAGCGAATGATAGAATTCCCGGTTCGGATTCGGCAGCGCGGTTTTCGTGCCTTCCACGATGATCCCGTCGGGCGGGTTGTCCCGGAGCTTGGAGAGAATGGCACGCTCTGAGGCAATGCTGTTGTTAGTGGAATTCATCAGAAGCTGATAGTCGTTTTCCTTTGTGACCTGCTCGATCCCGCGCAGGATAGAGGGAAAGATGTATTCACTGATATAAGTGCAGATAACGGCGATCTGTCCGGTCTTTTTGCGGCGCTGTGACGGATGATTCACATAGGATCCGCTGCCCTGAACACGTCGGATAACCCCCTGCTCCTCGAGGGCAGCGAGCGCCTTACGCACGGTCTGACGGCTGACACGGAAAAGCTCGGAGTACTCCGCCTCCGTCGGCATGCGGCTACCGTCGGCGTATCGACCGCTTTGAATGTCCTCCATAATGTGAGTCATTACGGTCGTCTGTTTGACTGGCTGCTTCATAAAAATTTGTTCCTTACAAAAAAATTGTACTTTATACGCTCATTATATGCGAATACAAGAAAAAGTCAAGACAGCACTTCTATTAAAAGGCCAAATACGCATGAATATATAAACAAATAAAATACAAATACGATATGCAAAGCAACAATTTGTTGTCTTACATATTGACATTTTGCTGTTGCATCGTATATTTAATATAGTACTGCATAAGCAGATATTTAGAAAGAAGGGAGAAAAATGAGCGAAAACAAGCGAAGGAAACGGGTTTGTTTTGCACTTATTCTAACGATGACCGTTTTTCTTGCGGCATGCGGAAATGGAAACCTGCGTATGTCGGCTGGGGAGGGGGCGGAGAATGTTGTGTACAATGAATCCATGGTTGGTGTGAGCGGGACATTAAATAAATATTTTGGAAAAAAGATAATGTTCAACAACGATGACCCCAACAGGGATAAGTACATGACAAACAACGTGCATTCAGGCATTACCCCGGAACTGGACATTGATTTTGTTGAAGGAGCATATTACGAGGCATTTGTGGATATTAATGGCATCGACTATGCCAGAGCAACGGTGGCAGCTGTTCAGTTTGAGACGCCAGAAGCGGCACAGGCGGCATATCCAATCATTGAGAACAATTTGAACCTTTCCCCCAATGAAGATGGAACATGTGATTTGGAGTATGGCAAAGTATCAATTCGTGGCAATATTATTTTTGTAGTAGCTACTTACGAAAACAACACCCAACTTGAACTAACCCGAGTATTCAATAACAAAAACTATGTAAAATAAGTGCGTTTTCAAACTTGAAATTAAATAAAAGGAGAGATTTCTGTGAAAGCGAAAAAAGGAATAGCAATCTGGTTGGTTGTCACTTTGATTGTAACATTTATTGCATTTGCTGTATCCAACATTACTGAGACGGATTGGGGAAAAGTTGAAGTCAAAAGCGGAAGTACTTTGAATGAATGTGGGGATACCCTGAAGTATAAAGCGTATATTCCCAAAACTGCATCGCCCGAGAATCCCGCTCCGTTGGTTATTTATGCGCACGGCGGTAGTGACGGAATTAGCGTTCAGACGGCCTATTGTATTGAACTCTCTCGCCGTGGTTATGCCGTTGTTACTTGGGATGCCAGCGGTGCGGTAGAATCGGAAAACAGCAGATCAAAAACAAGCGGCGCTGAATCCATTTATCAGATGGTCAGCAAGTGGGATTTCGTTGATACACATAATATTATCACAGCCGGACATTCTGCAGGTGCCAATTTGACAATGGCAATTGCACAGGCTCATCCGGAAGATGTCCTTCTTCAGATGAACATAGGCTTCGACATGTATGGTGAACCAGAACTCGGCTACGGTTTTAACTTTGTACTTCTTATCAGTGAGTGGGATGATTCCTGCATTGCGAGAACGACGAACTCTGGTACTATTTCTGAAGTTTTTCAGGCAAAAAAGCTGAAAGATATTTTTGGCATTTCTGAAGATGAAACACTTGTTGTAGACCAGCTCTATGGTGACTGGTCTGCAAAAACTGGACGCAAGGTTGTTCCTGTGCACTGTGCACATATGTACTATCCGATTGATTCTGAAACGCAGACTCGTTTTGTTGAAACGATTGATGCGGTTTCTCCTATGCCAGTTAAAATCGCACCAAGTAATCATGTGTATGGATTCGAGCATGCTGCTTCAATTGTCCTTTACCTTTGCCTTGCCAGTTACATCTTCCTTATTGCAACGCTTCTGTTCCGCCTGAAGATTTTCGAGTCACTGAGGCTTCCTGAACTGCCTGAAGTCGGCTTTAAAAAGAACAGCTGGCAGTGGTGGCTGAGTATTATTATTCTTCTCATTTTGCCGGTCATAACATTTCGTTTGATGGTGACTACTGGCCTTTATACTAAACTGAAATGGTTTATCACGCTCAAGTCTAAAGAATATGGCCTCTGGATGGGGTGGTCGCTGATTACGGCTGCGGCATATCTTGTGTTCTTCTTCATCTTTCACTTTACCTGGGGCAAAAAACACGGTGGGTCGCTTCGCGCTTACGGATTCTGCACAAATGAAAAGAATAACCAATTTACATTTAGCTACATTCTGAAGTCCCTCCTCTATGCCGTAGCACTTATGGGCAGTGCTTATATTATTTTCTTCGGAATGAAGTATGCTACTCAGAATAACATTCATATTATTGCCTTTTCCATAAACCCCATTGAACCGCACAGATGGTTTGTTTACCTCTTTTTCTTCTTGTTTCAGATTCCGTACTTCGTTTGTGGAAGCCTTGCGGCAAGAAGCGTTAATATGAACAATGGAAACAAGGACAATGTGAAGGGACTTATTGAGTCTGTCGCTCTTGGCGGCGTGATTGGTGCTGTTGGGCTTGTTGCGCTGCGTGTTGTTCTGATGATTTGCCTGTATACCATGCACAGAAACGTCCTGTTTGTTGACCTTTACTGGTTGCTAGGCAGCAATGGCATCTGTGCAATGTTCCTAACGTTCCTTGTAAGCAATGCTGTAAACTGTTATGTGACAAACAAGACAAATAGCATCTATGCCGGCTGCCTATCTGCGCTGATGTGGTCTACGTGGATTATGGTTGCGGGAACTCGTGTGGTGAACTATTTCCTTTAATTTCCACAAGCAATACTTGAATTGACATAGCATGCTGATATGACAAGGTATTGGGTCTGGTGTATATCAGACCCAATACGGTATCATCGGAAGAAGGATAGATAGTATATGAAAAACTACGAATTCTGGTTTATTGTCGGCAGCCAGTGCCTGTATGGGCCGGAAGTGCTGGCAACTGTGGACATGCGGGCTAAAGAGATGGCGGAAACGCTCTCCAAAACTCTGCCATACCCGCTTATTTATAAAGTGACGACTAAAAGTGCAGACGAGATCACCGAGATAATCAAAGAAGCCAACTACTGTGATGAGTGCGCCGGACTCATCACGTGGTGTCACACGTTTTCCCCATCAAAAATGTGGATCAACGGCCTCGTCATGCTTCAGAAACCGTGGTGTCATTTTGCCACGCAGTACAATCGTGAGATCCCGAACGAAGAGATCGACATGGATTTCATGAATCTCAATCAGGCGGCGCACGGCGACCGCGAGCACGGCTTCATTGGCGCACGGCTGCGTACGCCGCGCAAGGTGATCGCGGGATACTGGCGGGACGAGCCGGTGCAGGCGCGGCTGGGAAGCTGGATGAAGGCGGCGGTCGGTGCGGCGGTATCGAAGAACATGAAGGTCATGCGCTTCGGCGACAATATGCGTGAGGTGGCCGTCACAGAGGGCGATAAGGTCGAAGCACAGATCAAGCTCGGCTGGCAGGTCAATACCTGGCCCGTGGGCGAGCTTGTGCACGAGATGGACGCCGTTACGGATCCGGATATTGACGCGCTCATGGACGAATACCGCGCTTCCTATGATTTCGTTACGGACGATATCGAGACCGTGCGCTATCAGGCACGGGAGGAGATCGCCATCCGGCGCATGATGGACCGCGAGGGATGCGCGGCTTTCTCCAACACGTTCCAGGATCTGTATGGCATGCGGCAGCTGCCGGGGCTGGCCTCGCAGCATCTCATGGCGCAGGGCTACGGCTACGGCGGAGAAGGGGACTGGAAGGTCTCCGCACTTACGGCGATCCTCAAGGCCATGGGCGAAAGCGGCAACGGCGCGAGCGCTTTTATGGAGGACTATACCTACCATCTTATTGAGGGGCAGGAGTATTCTCTGGGTGCGCATATGCTGGAGGTCTGCCCCAGCGTTGCGGCAGAGAGACCGCGTATTGAGGTACACCCTCTCGGCATCGGCGACCGTGAGCCGCCGGCGCGGCTCGTTTTTGAGGGAAAGCCTGGAAGGGCGGTCGTGGCGACGCTCATCGATATGGGCGGGCGTTTTCGCCTGATCGTGCAGGACATCGAGGCCGTAAAGCCCATTATGCCGATGCCGAATCTTCCGGTGGCTCGCGTTATGTGGAAGGCAAAGCCGGATCTGACCACGGGGCTTGCATGCTGGATCACGGCGGGCGGAGCGCATCATTCGGTGCTCTCGTATGATGTGACCGCCGAACAGCTGCGTGACTGGGCTCGCATCATGGATATTGAATTTGTCCATATCACCGACGGCAGCACTCCGGAAAAGCTCGAGGAGGAGCTGCTGATAAAAGATCTTGTCTGGAAGCTGAGGTGAGCTTTGTGCTGAATTTTTCCCGAACGGTGCTCGGCATCGAGCTGGGGACGACGCGCATCAAAGCGGTTCTGCTCGACGAGAACCATGCGCCTGTTGCTTCTGGCAACCATGTATGGGAAAACCGGCTGGAAAACGGTATCTGGACATATTCTCTGGAGGATATCGTCGGCGGCGTGCAGAGCTGCTATGCCGATCTGCGCGCCGATATCCGGAAAAGAACCGGAGAAGATCCGACGACATTCGGTGCCATCGGCGTATCTGCCATGATGCACGGATATCTGCCGCTGGACAAGACCGGCGTGCCGCTCGCACCATTTCGCACATGGCGCAACACCGTTACCGGTGAGGCGTCCGAGAAGCTCACGGAGCTCTTCCGCTTTCATATCCCGCAGCGCTGGACGATCGCGCATCTTTATCAGTCCGTGCTCAGCGGCGAAGAACATGTGGCACGCATCGGCTATCTCACGACGCTGGCGGGATATGTCCACTGGCGGCTGACCGGCGAGAAGAAGGTCGGCCTCGGCGAAGCCTCCGGCATTTTCCCGCTCGACAGCGAAACGCTCGGCTATGACGCAAAGATGACGGAAGCCTTTGAAGCGCTGCCGGAAACGAAAAAGTATCCGTGGCGTCTTGCTGATATTCTCCCGGAGCCTGTCCCGGCGGGCGAGATCGCCGGATATCTGACGGAGGCGGGCGCGAGATTCCTTGACCCAACAGGAACGCTTCAGGCGGGGATCCCCGTCGCACCCTGTGAGGGCGATGCAGGAACCGGCATGACCGCCACAAATTCCGTTCGGGCGTGTACGGGCAATGTCTCCGCCGGGACGAGCGCCTTTGCCATGCTTGTGGCAGATCACCCTCTCGGCGTTCACCGTGAGGTGGATATGGTGACGACACCGACGGGGCTTCCCGTGGCAATGGTGCATTGCAGCAACTGTACATCGGATATCAACGGCTGGGTCGGCCTCTTTTCCGAACTTGCCGAAGCTGCCGGACTTCCCATTGACCGCGGCGAGCTGTATACCATCTTCTTCCGCAAGGCGCTGGAGGGAGATGCCGACGCCGGCGGACTTTTGAGCTATAACTATTTTTCCGGCGAGGGCGTGACTGCCGTGAACGAAGGAAGACCGCTCTTCGTCCGTACCCCGGAGAGCGCCTTTACACTGGCGAACTTCTGCCGGATGCACCTTCTATCGGCACTGTCCACGCTCCGCATCGGACTGGACATTCTGCGGCGCGAAGAGAATGTCCATGTAGAGCGCATATGCGCCCACGGCGGCTTCTTTAAAACGCCCGGGGTTGGGCAGAGGATCCTTGCCGCCGCGGTCGGCGCACCGGTGTCCGTAATGGAAACGGCGGGGGAGGGGGGACCTTACGGCATGG
>ERZ827186.2781-NODE-2781-length-11210-cov-3.794980_pt1 | contig 11210 bp, 6 predicted proteins | sample MGYA00519918_ERZ827186 | MGnify/ENA primary metagenome ERZ827186 (study PRJEB31778, sample SAMEA3449275) | human gut metagenome | biome: human gut; feature: human-associated habitat; material: faeces | place: United Kingdom | collected 2010/2012 ... | reverse complement strand
GATTATTATTAAAACATTCGATTTATCCTCTCTTTGCGTTTTTTCATTCCTATTACTACATTTCTTCACCTTTTCTAAAATCTCTGTTTTCTGATGTGTTATCGTTGCTTTTAGGACATATTTATCTAGATTACCTACTCAACTTTTTCTACTTCATCTTTCTTTGTAGTTAAGTTACATCTTCTACATTATACTTTCAATCTTTTTCTTACAGAAAATATCGTCACTATCGTTACATCAACACTCCTATTACAACGATATTTTCCAGTAGTTTATTATTGTTATAAAAAAAATTATCTTATTGTTATAATATCATCACAATTAATTTATTATTCTTATTAATTGTGATGATACCTTATTTCATACTACTTCTTAGTTGTTGCTTCTATTGAAGTAGCTACAACTGTTAGTATTGTTCCAACTACTTTTATTACTGTTACTATATCCATGACTTTCTCCTCCTATCTCTTATACGTATATATGTATGAGTAACTATCTTTTACCGGTATTAACTTTATTACATACTTCCCTTCTTCAAGCTCTATGTATACTAGAGTTTCTTTATCATAACCTGTACCATTACATAGCTCTACAACTTTATTGAACTCTTCTATCAATGTGAATTGAATGTAATTAAGTTCTTGTTGTAACTTCTTTAGGTCTATTAACTTCCTATCATTCATTTCAATTATTAACTCATTATCAATTTCTATATTCCTGCTATACCATGCCGCACCTTCATATTTATAATATCTGGACAAATAAGTGGTCTCCGACTTGTTGGTATTCTCTATTCCTTTTCGATTCGAATCTGTTGTACCGGGTAAAGTCACAGTTTCTGCAAAATCCATGTTCCACAGTTTTTCCTGTTCTCCCTTGCCGTGAGGGTCCAATGCAAAACTCCACGTTCCGCTCAAATCAATCATTTTGCGCAAACCTGATGTCTGCGCCCATGATGTACACAAAAAAACAAATAATAATAAAAGAGTTCCAGCTAATCGATTACGCATAACTTTATTCATAATATATGATTTAATGTCCTTAATTTATCTGTTTACAAAGATAGGACGGAGAACAAACCACAATGACAAATCCCGTACAAAAAAACAATAATATCGTAAAAGATACTGTGTATCATCTCTTTTATATCACTATCAGCATGATAATGTCCTTGCCTGACTGATAAAATACACAAATAGTTTTTTCATAGCTTCATCCCCTTCCACAGCCTGCAACTCTGGGTGGAACTGAACACCCCAAATATGTTCGGAATCAGATTCGATTGATTCTATGACTCCATCATCAGCGAAAGCAGATGCCTTGAATCCACAAGCCAATTTCTTAACGGCTTGATGATGAATGGAGGAGACTTTCAAACTTTCCTTGCCTGTAACAGAATACAATTTTCCGGTCCTCAAACATCGCACATTATGCTGTAATATCATAAACGCATCCGGTGACCGATGATTAATTTCCGAGGGATATTGAGCAGGCAAATCCTGATATAATGTTCCACCAAAATAAGTATTAATAATCTGCATTCCCCGACAAATACCTAAAACGGGAATTTGCCTTTCGGATGCTAAGCGCAGCAAAGCATAATCAAAGTCATCCCTATCCCGGCAACATTCTCCACATTCAGGAAGAGTCGATTCTCCGTATATCACAGGCGATATATCTCCCCCACCTGTCAGGAGTAAACCATCAATAAAAGAAACCACAGATTGTAAAATCTGTACATTGTCGGTAAACGGAAGAATAAAAGGGATGCCGCCCGCTTGAAGGACAGCATCCACATATTTTCTTTTCACAGATATTCTTCCCGGAATATCAATTTCAGTAGAAATACCAATAACAGGAATTTCTCTTTTTATCATTCTCATTGTCTTTTATCAACTTAATCCACAGCCTGTAGTTGTAAAGCCAAACTTGAATATTCACTTTTCAGCAATGATTTTAATGCAATGCCTTCTTCCATCAATATCTTTCCACTAATGATTTTACCATTCAGGTCACAAGGTTTGCTACTGTCCACAGGTGTCAAATCTACCAAACGATAATTCTTCGACGGATCCAATCCATTCATACAAACCTTCGGAATAACCATATTGATGAAATGAGAAATCTTATATGCATAAAAGACCGCCTTATTCTTTTCGGAAGTGACATACATCAGAGAGGATACTCCTTTATTATCGTATGGAGACACCAACCGATACAAATCACCGAACTGAACCACAGGACGAATATCTTTATACGCTGCAATAGCACGCTTGGCGAATGCCTTATCAACATCATTCATGTCCTTCGGCTGAATTTCCATTCCCAATCGCCCGGACATTGCCACATCAAAACGGAATTTCAATGGAATACGACGTCCGGTCTGATGATTCTTGTCCGCACTTACGTGAGATGCCATAGCAATAGCCGGAAAGAAACCGGAAACTCCCCATTGCATATAAATTCTTTGCAAAGCATCCGTATCATCACTCGTCCAGAACTCATCAAAATATGGAAGCAATCCATAATTGACGCGGGCACCGCCACCAGCACATAGCTGCATCACGAGTTCAGGATACTTGGCACGAATACGCTGAAGTACTTTCTGTAAACCCCTATTATACTCAATATAGAGATGTGATTGCTTGTTTTTTGGTAAGTAGGAAGAACCATAATCCAGCAAACTGCAATTATCATCCCATTTCATATAGGAAATTTCCGGATAGTTCGCCATCAAATTATCGACCACTCCAAAAACAAAATCCTGTACTTTCGGATTAGTCAAATCCAGAACTACCTGCGTTTTGCCACGCCCGGTAGATAAAGGACGGTTATCAAATTTCAGAATCCAGTCCGGGTGCTTTTCGAACAGTTCGCTCTTAGTATTCGACATTTCCGGTTCAATCCAGATACCGAATTTTATATGATGCTTCCTGGCAGACGCAAGCAATCCTTCAATACCTTCAGGCAGTTTTTCTTTGCAGACTTCCCAATCACCCAAACTACTGTTTCCACCATTACGGGGATATTTATTTCCAAACCAGCCATCGTCCATGACAAACAACTCTCCACCCATGGCAGAGAAAGCTTCCATCATCTCATCCATCCCTTTTTGGTTCACCTTGAAATAAACACCTTCCCAGCTATTCAACAAGATGTCATGCAGCCTTTCACCCTGATTCATTTTATATTGGCGTGCCCAATGATGAAAAGCACGACTCACCCCACCTTTGCCATTGGTACTATATGTCATGGCAAATTCAGGAGTGACGAATGTTTCTTTCGGTTCCAATATGTATTGTGAACTTTCCTCATTCATACCGACTATTATATTCAGTGCTGTGTTGCGAACATCCAGCTTCAACTTATAATTACCACTCCAAGCCAGAACGCCCCCAAACACTTTTCCTGATTCTTCCTGCGGTCTGCCATCCAATGATAACATAAAAGACGGATTATCAGTTTCCGTATTCGCAAGTCCATCTTTGTTGGCAATCACTTTTTGCCCGTTCGTCAGTTTCTCTTCATCCATCGTATGTTCCGCACCCCAGGCTCCATGAAAATGAGTCAGCCAGTTGTCCCCGCGAAACATCGGCAAATAAGCGGAAGCAAACTGAAACAGTGTTACTGGTTTCTTACCTGCATTGCCAATCTCAACCCAAGTGGTAATTATATCCGTTCCTTTATAAGCCTTATAACATTGTTTCACCCAAACAGGATATATCTTATCTTTCAAAAGAACTTCGGTTATCTCTCCATCCTTGGAAGTGTATTGAGTAACCGCATCTACCGCCAAGTCAAGTGACATATTGCCATCCGGTTGAGTAATAGCAATCGCTTTCTCCCCTACCGTCTGGAGACCGAAAGCGGGATAGCTGTTCGCATTCAATACCAGTCCGGCATCATAGATACTTTGTATCTGCCCGGGAGCAATACTGACTCCATAATATTGCATCTTTGATGGTTCACCTGCATTTGCTGTAATCAACAATGACGTTTTGGACGTCGAAATCAAATAATCTTTAGCAAATAAAGAACTTGATAATAACAAACCAATAGCGGCTATTAAGCTCTGCTTCATATTTATAATCATAGATTTGTTTTTATTATATTGATATTAAGTATTACCTTTTCCTGACCATTAGATGTATTCAACCCAGTATAATATATACTTTTCATAAAATGCAATAATACATATCTGTCAGTGTCTGTTTCTTATTTGTAGTTTTCACTTCTATTTTATTCTTTCCAGGGGTCAATATCACATGTTTCCACTCCAAGATAGAATACCGGTCTGTTTCCACTTTACCACAACTCTTTCCGTTGACAAATAATTCTGCTTCAGGTTGATTGGAAAAGGCTATAATCGTTTGTTGTCGCTGCACACGTATTATGTTACGTTTACCTATTAAATAAATCATAGGATCCTCTTTATTCCAATTCGCTTTATAAAAATAAAAAGCATCTTTTCGCACTTTCCGATCAAATGTAACCAACCCTTTGTCATTAACTCCAGGACGATCACCCTCGGTGCGGTGCGCAGCACCAAAGTCAAACATATTCCACACAAAACTTCCCCAAACGAAAGGACGTTCGGTTATCGCTTTCCAGTTTTCTATATGATAATAAGTTTGCCAATTTTCCGGATGCCACCAACTTGTGGGATTTGTTTTCACTAGCGAATCTTGTTGATGATATATACTTGCGCCGGCACCATATTCACTAATAGCAATACGAATTTCAGGATATTCTTTATGCATCCAGTCCAGCCATTTTCCTAAATCTTGTGGGGTACCACCATACCATCCATCATAGCGGTTCCAGGCAATAAGATCGGTCACAAAGTTTATTTTTCCTGATTGGTTACTGGCAGAAGTGGTGGGGCGAGTAGTATCTTCCTGATGTGCCAGTACATTCAACTCATTAATGTACTCCACCGGATTATCTCCATATTCTGCCAACTCATTAAACAATCCCCAAACACAAATAGAAGGATGATTATAATGCTGACGAATTAATTCTTTAAGCTGTTCTTTTCCATTGGCACGGAAAGACGGTGAATCAACGAAACCCTTATCTTCATACCCGCCAGGACCGATAAAAGGGATTTCAGCCCATACCACTATACCAAGCTTATCCATGAGGTCATAAAAATAAGTAGCTTGAGGATAATGAGCCAGTCGCACGGCATTCACTCCCATTTCCAGCATCAATGCCGCATCCTCTTCGTGATGCTCGGGATGCAAAGCATTACCTATCTCGCTCCTATCTTGATGACGGCATACTCCTCGAAGTGGCAAATGTTCTCCATTCAAGAAAAAACCCTCATCCGGATCTATTCGATAAAAACGAAGTCCCAAAGGCTGTATTACCTGATCTAGTATCTCTCCGTTATGCAAAAGAGAGACTTCTACCTGATACAGAAACGGATCTTGTCGTCCATTCCATAAATGTGGATTATTCAACTCTATCCTCATTTCTTTTTGTGAAACAGAATCAGGATAAAGTGTAACCTTTTCGTTTTTTTCTTTCACTACTTTACCTGCATTCGAGAGAATAATGTTAAGTTCCAGTTCCCGTAATTTGTCACTTCCGTTAGACAAATCAATAAGAGCACGTACACAAGCATATTCATGACTTACGCTATCTTGAATCAGTCGAACGCCCGGAGAAGCATAATCCAAAGGAGAAATACAAATCTCATCGGTAACTAATAAATGCACATCCCGATAAATTCCTCCATAAAAATTGAAGTCTCCGACCAAAGGCATTATATCCAACTGTTCACCATTATTCACTCGTACTAAAATAGAATTGTCCTTTCCATACTCTACTCTATCTGTGATTTCAAACACAAAAGCTCCATATCCTCCTCTATGTTCACCAATATGTTTACGGTTAATAAACACATTAGCTATACTATTCACTCCTTCAAAACGTAAAAAGAGACGTTTCCCTTTCCATTGTGACTGGACAAATAGCTTCTTCTCATAATTGCCAATTCCTCGCTTATAATCTATTTTACCAGATAAGGCATCCTGCGCATTCCAAGTATGAGGTAGATCCACTCGAACTTCCGTACCTTTTTGTACTTGATGAGAAAAACGGAATTTCCACTGATTATTTAGCAGGATATCCTGTCTTTCAGCAAAGACTATCGAACTATAACACAAAAAAGCAACAACAAATGCCCATAAACGATGTTTCATATTTACCAAGACTTAAATTACGGTTTCGAATAGCAATATCCATTAACAAAAACGAATGATTATCTTTAAAGAGCTACTTAAGGTAACTTTCTCAGAAATAATCATTCGTTTATTGAGACCTTACTTCTTAATTACTCTACATTTGTCACCATCTGGTTCTGTGTTATCCAATGTAAACTGATAAGGCCACTGATTGTCAGCCCCCGTATCATAGATTTCTTTGGGAGTAGCAGCCACTACCAGCCAAAGATGTTCCGTATTCTCGGGAACCTGAAGACTTGCAGATCCTATATCTTCTTTGCTTGGCTCGCCATATACACGTGAACCATCTTTCAGCACAGCCAGAAATCCATATCTCCATTGAGCATTATTCGGTTTGTGAATATTATACTCTGAACTGTTTATTATACCTCTAAAATTAACTTTTACTGTAGTTCCGGCCTCCGGTACTGTTAATTTAATACCGTTATATCCATAGTTGCTTGGGCAACGTTCGGGTGAGATCCGATAAGTCACTCCCAATTGAACAAGCTGACAAGTATGCACATTAGCTCCTCTGGCAGCATATGCCATTTCAATACGCGGCAAATCCCAGGTAATGAAACGGGATGCAGCATCATACATTTCTTCATTGAGTTGTTCTTGATTAATGTGAGTCAAACGTTTATAGGTTTTAATAAAGTTGAGTTGGCCCGATTCTGTCTTATCGTCCAAAGTAGTCTCCTGAAATATTCTGCTCATGATTTCCACTCCATGCTTATTCGCCCAATACTCAAACATATACGGGTTATTGTATGCATTGTCATTATGCCCCAATGATCGATGCGTGCCACTAATATAATTCGTAAAATGATTAAATTCCTGATCAATCCATTCCGGAGAACGTCTAAGCAATGTCCATTGCGAAGTCATTTCAAATATCGGGCCAGGGAACCAAGCATCTTTAATACCTGAATCCCACAAGGCCAAATATTGGAAACTGTGAGACACCTCATGATATACCATATTAGGATTTCCCGAATGATGTGGACGAATAGCCAACTCACCTACCGGATAATTTCCTCCTCCTGTAGCACCACCCTCACTATCATTTATCACATACACAATGAGCTTGTATTTATTCGTCACGGATTCTTCCTTATTTCCAAAGTACAAATCATATTTCATGAAGTCATATACTTCCTCCGCCATTTTCAGCAAATCATCCGGATTGAACTTCCGCTCTGCATTTTGTGGATTGGTACCAAATGATTTTTCCCAAAAGAGAGCCACATTGTCGCTTTCTTTCATGTAGTGCTTATTAAATTTGCTGTTTTCGTTTTCAAAAAGTTCAGGTCCGCTTTGTCCGATCATAGTATGTTCCGGAATAAGTAACACCTTTTCTACTTGTGTAAATACAAACCTATAAGTATCATCATTTGCGTTATTAGTTATCACGACTTCACTTTTTTTCCCAGGGTCTTTAGCTGGATTGGCAGCTACCGTAAGAGTAATCTCTCCACTACCACTTTGCTCGCCCGAGGGAGTAGCAGTCACCAAATCTCCACTTACCACTTCCACTTTCCACGTCACTTCCGGTGAAGCTGTAACCGTCAAGTGATAATCTTTACCAGTAAAAGGAGCATTTACAACAACCGGTCGGGTATAATTGCAAACCAAGCTCAAGAAGGTCACTTCAAAAGTAAGTGGCCTTTCTCTCTTTCCGCTATCGTCATCATCGTTACAAGCTGTTGCATTAACTGCTAATAACATTATAGGAAGAATCTTCCACATCCATTTTAAAATATTCATATTTGTTTCTTTTATGATTTGATCTTATAAAATTTATCACTTACCATATATCTTCAACTGTTGAAGGGCAACGCACGGGTAATCACCACTATTATTCCACTTCGTATAATCATAACCCAATATATTCTTTACACTATTGTTACTATAAGTCTTATCACGACTAGATATGAATGACAATCGTACCAAAGTCGCTCCACTCTCTTTCAAACTGTAAAGTGACAATTTGGACAAATCTTCTTCGCTGACACGACCAATCCAAGTTTTGTCTGCAAACGGCAGTTGGTTATCCTCATATTTCAATTCTCCAATCTTCTTCAAATCATCATTACTTGTTCCAGCATAAACAACAATTTCATTAGGAACAGCATTAGGCCAATTCCTCGGCAAATAGTTGAATGAGAATGCTTGGGAAAGAGGTTTATTTGAGAAATCAATATCGAGATACACGCCATATACCGGATCTATTTTAGGATCGTTTTTACCTCCGTTAGGTGACCAAATGGATTGCCAATAATTATTATATGCAAGTAGATTACCTACATTATTGCCTCCGTCAGTAGCACTTGCCTTTAGCATATTCGCTTCTAGATTTATACTTCTCAAGTCACTGATCGACTCCACTTTTGTTTCCATAATCACGTGAACATAGGTTATCTTTTCTTTGACTTCGAAAGGACTATTACCACATCCAATTGGAATAATCGGATACAAATAATCCTTATCTAAAGTCAAACCATCCCCTGACAATGTAGCAGTCACTAATTTCTCATTATCTTCCTGTGTAAATTCGGAAGATGATAAAACGCAGTTGCCTTTGGGTAATAATGTATAGGAAGTACCTTTATCCGCATTATATTTATCAACCGCAGCTTTCAAAGCAGTTTCGTTCTCTTCAAATTCCACCGTAAATTCCCACTGATTGATTACATCAAGAGAAAGATTAAAACCGTAAGATGCCTTTTTCTCTCCTTGGTCCAAAATAAGAATATGCTTGTACTCTTTCGACTCCATAGTAACAACAGGAGTTGCAATACGAGGTTTCATAAAGATTTCAGAGACAGGGAAACCATCTACATAAACACGAATACCCCAAACATATTCTTTATCCTCATCCAACTCTCCTACTTCTTTTTTAAATGTTATTTTTACATCTTTCGACAGATCCGAATCATCAAAATCAACAGAAGCAGGCATTACAATATAATCTTCAGGAATAGACATGTAGCTTGTACCATACAAAGAGTTATGTGCGTTCAGTTCCTCTTCTGTGAATGCAGAAAGAGTCACTTCACCCTCTTCTTTATTAATTGTCAATAAGGTAGTGATATCCTGATTGGCATTATAAAAATCAAATTGTTTCACGCTCCTTGAGATATTCCGATCGTATATGTTCACTACCAACCAAATCAATTCAGCCTTTCTATCATCTACAGAAACTATTATGGGCAACATATACTCTTCACTTGTACTCAAATCTCCTGTTTTCTTATTGAATTTAATATCCAATAAGGCAGATACCTCTCCATCAAAACTTATCGAATTTGGCAAAGTATAGCAATCAGTAGGGAGAAGTTTATACAGAGTGAGATTATCCTCATTATATTTATCCAGTTCTTCTTGGCCAAGTGAAGAAATTGAAACATTACCCTCTACCTTATTTATAGAAGTAGTATAAATAAGTTCTTCTTTGTTATATCTGTCCTCATTATAATGAATGTAAGCATATAATTCTTCTTTTTGCGCCATTTGATTCGGATCATACGACTGTGTAAACGCATATCTATAAATCTCGTCGTTAACACTGTTTCTAATAGTCACTGTAGCTACTCTGTTTTTTATATTAGTCGGGTTGCTCGATGCAACAATCAAAATCTCTCCGTCCCCACTTTGCTTAGTCACAGGTGTGGCTACTATCCAACTGCCACCTTCAAGCTTAGTTGTCCAAATTACATCCACAGAAGATTTTACAGTCAACTTATATGTCTGGCCCTCTATAGGTACTACAACATCGATAACATTATTACTGTTACATTCCAAATCCGTTGAAGAAAGTTCGAAGAATGACGAAGTTGTATCATCATCGTCACTACAACCTGCCATTGCTACAGATAATAGTAGCACGGGAATGATTCTCCATATATTTTTCATTAAAGCTTCCATATATTTTCGTTTTTATTCCTTCACAATTATTTACCATACAATCTAAATCCTGATATTGCGACCGAGTTTTGGTCTCCACTTATGGCTCCGGATTGTGTCAGGTTTTTAATTTGTGTACCATTAGCACTAGACAAGAAAGAGACACGAATTAAAGATATCTCTTGACGTCCTACCGAGAATTGAGGCATATCTACATTTTGTTCAGAGTCATCTGTCCAAACTCCACCTTTTTTAGGCAAATTATTTTTCGTTGCACTCAACTCACCCACTTTTCTCAAATTATCCACACTCGTTCCTACATAAAGAATAATCTGATTAGGTACAGCATTTGCATACTCTCTAGTCGAATAATCAATCTTAATTTGCTTCTCTATCATAGGAGTAACATCAGATACGTCAATATCTATATACACACCATATTTCGAATCATGCTTAGGGTCTGTATTGCTTGTCCAAATAGATTCATAATATGTTTTAATATCATTATCAAGCATATTTCTGAGTGGTTGACCAGGATGTATACTATTGGAACTCAACATATCATCAGCCAAAGAAATTAATTTCAATTCACCGGTAACCATCACATGAATGTAACAGATTGCTTCTCTTACATCAAACGGCATACCCACCACCTTTTTCGGAATAATTGGAAGCAGGTAATCATCCATCATGAGATTATTATTATTCACCTCCACAAAAGAGGAAGCAAGTGCCTCGCCTGCAGGAAAAAGTATTGTTGATTCAAACGAACGATTTTCCTTAGGTAAAAGAAGATAATCAACTCCCATCGTTTCATTATATTGCCTTACAGCTTTTTCCAACTCATCTTCGTTGTTCTCTATTCTCAATTTGAGATCCCACTCATTTTTCACGTCTAAATAGAAAGCAAGCTCAAAACTTTGTTTCTCTCTCTTACCCTCTTCCATTCTGATTACATGAACCCCCGTAGGATCCGTAATGATGCTAGGTACGATGATGTTCGGCTTGAAATAAATGATATTTTTGTTATCATTCACCGTTCCATTATCAGCTTCTAAACGAATGGGGAGC
>ERZ827186.2779-NODE-2779-length-11211-cov-3.287200_pt1 | contig 11211 bp, 10 predicted proteins | sample MGYA00519918_ERZ827186 | MGnify/ENA primary metagenome ERZ827186 (study PRJEB31778, sample SAMEA3449275) | human gut metagenome | biome: human gut; feature: human-associated habitat; material: faeces | place: United Kingdom | collected 2010/2012 ... | reverse complement strand
TAGATACAGAAAACTGCAGAGAACGTAGAAAAGCTACTCTTGAAAATCTTGCTAAAAACATTGCATTTAAGGTTAAGAGAATTAAGAAACCAGTATCTCTTGAGCCAATGAATCCATATGAAAGAAGAATTATTCATTCAGCATTACAGAATGATAAATATGTAGAGACTCACAGTGAAGGCGAGGAGCCATATCGTAAGGTAGTGATCACCTTGAAGCCGGGTGTTGATACAGGATATGAGAGACGAGGAAAGTATTCTTATGGCGGTGGCCGTTCATACAATAGAAATGGTGGCGGATACCGCAAGAAGAGATATGGAGATTCTTCTTATAAGAAAAGAGAATACAATGCAGATCGCAACGTAAATGAGTCAGGCACAGGCGTTGAAGATAGTACAACAGAAGAATAGTAACAAAATGAATCTGTCCATGAAAACGGACATGTCCACAAAATTGGACAGTAACGATTGAATAAAATGTTGTTGCGTTTTGAAATATAGTTGTAAAATGTATTTTGGAAAGGGGCTGGATATCAGTCCCTTTTTGTATATTTGAAATAATTTGCATCGTTTAAAGAAATTAATAAGTTGACTGTATTGGAATGAATTTTACTTGGAAAAATTGGTTTGATCAGAAAATGGAAAGAAAAGGAGATAGAAAATGCAGGAAGATACGATTGCCGGAATTGCCAGTGGAATGGGAGGCGGTATCAGTATTATCAGAGTGAGTGGAGAAAATGCTCTTACCGCAGTTGGGGATATTTTTCGAACCCCAAAATATCTTTCTGATGAGAAAAAGGATTCGGACTGGAAAAGTGATTATTTTATAAAGAAGGATACACATACCGTTCACTATGGTCTTATTGTGGATGATGAGGAAAATATTCTGGATGAGGTTATCGTTATCCTGATGAAAGGACCGAATAGTTATACCAGGGAAGATGTTGTGGAAATTGATACACATGGTGGAAACTATGTAGTGAAGAAAATATTGAATCAGCTGCTCCATCATGGAGTAAGATTGGCGGAGCCGGGTGAGTTTACGAAAAGGGCATTTCTAAATGGAAGAATTGATCTGTCTCAGGCGGAGGCAGTTATGAAATTGATATCTTCGCAAAATGATTTTTCTTATCAGAGTGCGTTAAATCAGTTAGAGGGAAGCGTGTCAAAATATATCGAAGTGATCCGGCAGGATATTTTGCATAATCTGGGATATATTGAGGCAGCATTGGATGATCCGGAACATATTTCGTTGGAAGGATTTGGAGAAAAACTGCGAACGATTATAAATGGGCATATTGATCAGTTGAATAAATTACTTCTAAATTTTGAAGATGGACGAATGAAGTCAGAAGGAATCAATACAGTGATTGTCGGCAGACCGAATGCGGGAAAATCGTCATTGATGAATCTGATGCTGGAGCAGGAGAGGGCAATCGTGACGAATATTGCAGGAACAACAAGAGATGTTCTGGAAGAGAAGGTTGTTTTAGGAAATATTATCCTGAACTTGATCGATACGGCGGGAATCCATGAAACAAAAGATGTAGTGGAAAATATGGGGGTGGATAAAGCGGGTGATTATCTGTCGAAAGCGGATTTTGTGATTTACGTGGTTGATGCCAGTGAATCGTTAGACAAGTCGGACGAACAGATCATTCATTTGCTGCAGGATAAAAAGGGAGTTGTCTTATTTAATAAATCTGATCTAAATATAGTTTTGAAGGAAGAACAGTTGCGGCAGAAGTTGAACTGGTCAGTGATTCCATTTTCCAATGAAACAAAGCAGGGATTGGAGCAGTTGAAGGAGTATATCACCAATTCATTTTTGAAGGGAAATATATCCTATAATGATCAGATCTATCTTACAAGTATCCGCCATCGAAATGCAGTTGAGGCTGCAGTGAATAGTTTAAAACAGGTGGTGCAGACGGTCGATGATGGAATGCCGGAAGATTTTTATACGATTGATATGATGGAGGCATACAGGAGTCTGGGATTGATCAATGGTGAAACTGCATCGGAAGATTTAGTAAATAAAATATTCTCGGATTTTTGTATGGGTAAATAAGAAATGGAGAAAATAATGAACTATATATATAATAAATATGATGTTGTTGTGATCGGAGCAGGGCATGCAGGCTGTGAGGCGGCTTTGGCGGCAGCGAGACTTGGAATGCATACACTTGTATTTACAGTGAGTGTAGATAGTATCGCTATGATGCCATGTAATCCAAATGTTGGAGGAAGTTCAAAGGGACATCTGGTAAAGGAGATTGACGCACTTGGTGGTGAGATGGGAAAAAATATTGACCGTACATTTATACAGTCAAAAATGCTGAATACATCAAAGGGACCGGCGGTTCACTCCCTGCGTGCACAGGCAGATAAAAAGGAATACAGTAATTCCATGCGTCACGTTTTGGAAAATACAGAAAATCTGGTGATCAAACAGGGAGAAGTGGCAGAGGTACTGGTTGAGAATGACAAAGTGACAGGAGTTCGCACAACCTCAAATGCAGTGTATCCCTGCGATGCAGTTGTGATGGCTACTGGAACATATCTGCAGGCAAGATGTATTTATGGAGATGTCAGTCAATATACAGGACCGAACGGGTTGGCTGCAGCCAATGAGCTGACAGGTAATCTGATGAAATTAGGTATTGAGATGAGACGGTTTAAGACCGGTACCCCGGCTCGTGTTGATAAGCGTACGGTAGATTTTAGCAAGATGGCAGAGCAGACAGGCGATGAAAATATTGTACCATTTTCATTTACGAATACACCGGAAGATCTGGAGAGAGAACAGGTTTCATGCTGGTTAACTTATACAAATCAAGAAACACATAAAATCATTATGGATAATATTGACAGGTCACCTTTGTATTCCGGTAATATTAAGGGAACCGGACCGAGATATTGTCCGTCCATTGAGGATAAGGTAGTGCGGTTTGCCGATAAGGAAAGACATCAGGTATTTCTGGAACCGGAAGGAAATTATACAAATGAAATGTATATTGGTGGTATGTCCAGTTCTCTGCCGGAGGATGTACAGATTAAAATGTATCATACGGTACCGGGCCTGGAGCATGCGGAAATTGTTCGCAATGCATATGCAATTGAGTATGATTGTATTAATCCTCTGCAGTTGAAGGCTTCTCTGGAATTTAAAAATATCTCCGGATTTTTCAGTGCAGGTCAGGCAAATGGAAGCTCCGGATATGAGGAAGCTGCAGCACAGGGAATTATTGCAGGAATCAACGCAGCAAGAAAGGTTAAAGGGTTAGAGCCGCTTGTGTTAGATCGTTCGCAGGCATATATCGGTGTGTTGATCGATGATTTGATCACGAAGGGAACGAATGAACCATATCGTATGATGACTTCCCGTGCAGAATATAGACTTCTTCTCAGACAGGATAATGCGGATCTTCGGTTGACGGAGATTGGTCATGAGATTGGTTTGATATCTGAAGAGAGATATCAGCAGCTGCTTTATAAAAAATTTCAGATCAAAGAGGAAATTAATCGCCTAATAGATACAACAGTTGGCGCATCGGAAAAGGTACAGACATTTTTGAAAAGTCATAAAAGTACTCCACTGCAGTCCGGATCAACATTGGCGGAGCTTTTGAAACGTCCGGAGTTATCTTATGATCTGTTAAATGAGATTGATGACAATCGACCGGAACTTCCGCGGGATGTTGCAGAGCAGGTGAATATTGAATTGAAATATGATGGATACATTAATAGACAGATGCGGCAGGTAGATCAGTTTATCAAATTGGAAACAAAGAAAATACCGGACAATATTGATTATCATGATGTATACAGCCTGCGTAAAGAAGCAGAACAGAAGTTGAGCGAAATTCGTCCGGCATCTGTTGGACAGGCATCCAGAATATCAGGCGTTTCACCGGCAGATATCTCTGTACTTCTGGTTTATCTGGAAAAAGGAGCACATAGATAATAAATTAGAAAGGATTCGATATTTTATATGAAAAATAAATTGTTTGATATATGTCAGAAAAATGATATATCTTTATCGAGTGAACAGTTAGAACAATTTGAAACGTTTTACGATTATATGTTAGAAATGAATCAGGTAATGAATCTGACATCGATAACAGATGAGGATGAGGTTGTTTTAAAACATTTTTTTGATAGTATGTCATTGATAAATTATTATGAAGTGAAAAATGGTAGTCGAGTAATTGATGTTGGAACGGGAGCAGGATTTCCGGGAATTCCGTTAGCAATATTACTTCCGAATGTTCATTTTACATTGATGGATTCATTAAATAAGCGTATCCTTTTTTTGAAAGATGTAGTGAAAAAGTCTGGATTAAATAATGTAGAATGTATTCACAGTAGAGCAGAAGAACTTGCTAAAGATATGAATTATAGGGAACAATTTGATCTATGTGTATCAAGAGCAGTTGCTAATTTGTCGGTTCTTTTGGAATATTGTATCCCATTTATAAAAAAGGGTGGAAGTTTTATTTCTTATAAGTCGGTAGCTTCTGATGATGAATTAGCAGAATCAAAGAATGCTCAGAATAAATTGTGTTGTAAATTGAAACAAAACATTGCTTTTGAATTGCCGGATACGGATATTCATCGTAATTTCTTGATTTTTGAAAAGTTTGATAAAACAGCAGATAAATATCCGAGAAATAACGGAATACCAAGAAAAAAACCTCTGTAAATAATTGCTTTTCTCTTAAAAATCTGTTTCCAGTATGGAATGAATTATAAATCCGTGGTATAATAAATATTGTGGTTAAAACAGAAATGTTTCACGTGAAACATTTCTGTTTGTATCTAAGGATAGTTATATTTATGTTTCACGTGAAACATAAAACGTGCAGAAAGGATAAGGATGAGAATTAATGGGTAGAGTAATTGCAATATCAAATCAAAAGGGTGGTGTTGGTAAAACAACCACTTCGATCAATTTATCAGCCTGTCTTGCGGAAAAAGGAAAGAAAGTTCTGGTAATCGATATTGATCCACAGGGAAATACAACAAGTGGATTGGGTCTTGATAAGGATTCTTTAAAGGCAACAGTGTATGATCTTATGATTAATTATGCACCAATATGGGATTGTATTAGTCCATCAGTAGTGGATAATGTGTCTGTAATTCCATCAGATCGCGATCTTGCCGGAGCGGAGATTGAGCTAGTTGGAATCAAGGAACGAGAGTATATTTTGAAAAAAGAAGTAGACAAAGTAAAGGATGATTACGATTTTGTGATTATTGATTGCCCACCTTCTCTTAGTATGTTGACTATCAATGCAATGACCACAGCAGATACTGTTCTTGTTCCGATTCAGTGTGAGTATTATGCACTGGAAGGACTGAGTGAGTTGATTCATACAATTAATCTGGTAAAGAATCGTTTGAATGAAAACCTCGAGATTGAGGGTGTAGTTTTCACAATGTATGATGGAAGAACATGTCTTTCCATGGAGGTTGTTGAAAATGTAAAAGAAAATCTCAAGCAAAATGTTTATAAGACGATTATTCCAAGAAATGTCAGACTTGCGGAAGCACCAAGTCATGGCTTGCCAATTAATATGTATGAACCAAAATCAGCAGGTGCGGTAAGTTATCGAAACCTGGCAAAGGAAGTAATTGATCGTTATAAATAAGGAACGAAGATAAATAATATTTTATTAAGTCAGAAAAGGGGATAAAAATGGCAGCAAGAAAGGGATTAGGAAAGGGTATCGATGCAATGATATCCGGAGATAATACGAAAACGAAACAGGTTGTAAAGGAAGTTGTCAAAGAGGTTGATACGATTGATATCAATAAGATTGAACCGAATAATAATCAGCCTCGAAAGAATTTTAATGAGGACAAGATTCATGAACTTGCAGAATCTATTAAACAGCATGGATTGATTGAACCATTGATCGTACAAAAAGGAAAGAAGGGGTTTTATACGATCATTGCCGGTGAAAGAAGATGGCGAGCTGCAAGAGAAGCAGGAGTAAAAGAAATTCCTGTTGTTGTAAAAGATTATTCGGATCAGCAGGTGATGGAAATTGCATTGATCGAAAATATACAGAGAGAAGATCTGAATGCCATTGAAGAAGCAGAAGCTTATGATCGTCTGATCAGGGATTTTAATTTGAAACAGGATGAGGTGGCGGAGCGAGTATCAAAGAGTCGTGTTGCAATTACTAATTCGCTTCGTCTTCTGAAACTGGATGAGAGAGTACGTGAGATGATCATCGAAGATAAAATCAAGAGTGGACATGCCAGAGCACTTCTTGGTGTATCCGATGGAGATGAGCAGTACAAGCTGGCAGTCATGATCTTCGACAATTCTATGAGTGTACGTGAAACAGAGAAGATGGTGAAAAAGTATCTTGCAGATAAGAAGAAGCCGGTCAAGGAAGTGAGAGAAAAGGACACACAGACTGAACTGATCTATAAAGATTATGAGGAAAAGTTAAAGTCTGTGATTGGTACAAAGGTTAACATCAATAATAAGGGAAAAGGCAAAGGAAAGATAGAAATTGAATATTTCTCTGCTGACGAATTTGACCGCATCATGACAATGATGATGGCAATGAAACAGTAAAATTTACTTTTGACACTAACGTCATTATATGCTACAAAATGAAATAATTATATAGCAAATATACAGAAAAGAGGATGAATCATGAAACTGTTTGAACAATTTGGAATTGATTTGGGCTATGTGGTGATCGGCATGGCTGCAGTTATTATCATTTTATTTATTCTGCTTCTGGTTACAATGATCAAGGATGCAAATACCAGAAAAAAATATAAGATTTTTATGGATGGAGAGAATGGAAAAAATCTGGAAAAGGCGATATTAGATAAGTTCGCTGCTATTGATGAACTTTCCGAGGATACAAAGAATATTCATGAGCAGCTGGAGAATATTGATTCACGTCTGATAAAAGCATACCAAAAGGTTGGACTGGTGAAGTATGATGCATTTAAGGAGATAGGTGGAAAGCTCAGTTTTGTACTCGTACTGCTGACAGCAGATAACGATGGTTTCCTGATCAATTCCATGCATAGTACAAATGAGGGATGCTACACATATACGAAAGAAATAGTAAATGGAGAGGCATTTGTAATTTTGTCTGAGGAGGAACAACAGGCGCTGGAAGAGGCAAAGACAAACAGCAGTCCTTTGTTTAAAAAGAAAATATGATGTATGTATTTTTAATCATAGCAGGAATTATATTACAGATAGTTGGAGCAGATATTCTGGTAAAACAGGGTATCTGCTTTGCTAAAACAACGAAAAATTCGATGTTCAATACTGCAATACTGCTTGGAATCTCAGGAGCTGCAGGCTGGAATATTGTAAATGCAATTCTGTGCGGAGAGCAGCATCAGACACAGAATGTCATGACAACTTCTGTTATGGGAAGTCTGTTTATGATTCTTTTGATCTTGGGAGTTTGCGCAATGACGGGGAAGATGAAAATTCCGCGTGGAACGATGGAGAGAGAATTTTCTTATTTGATCATTGTTGCAATTGTTGTCTTATATTTGAGTGCAGATTATTTGTTTCATGGAAAACGTGCTGTACGGGTGGTAAGCAGGGTTGACGGAATTATACTAATTATATTTTTCATTTATTATATTTATATGACTGGTAAAATCACAAGGAAGATGGTCAAAGACAATGAAAATGTGAAAATAGAGTCTGCTTTGTTACTAAAATGTGGATGCAGTATCGTTGTGATCATATGTGGTTCCTTGTTATTATCTTGTGGATGGAATGGCATGAAAAATGCGATTTCTCTGCCGGTAAGTGAAGGTGTTGTGGATTATTCGGCTGCTATTATGATGGGTGTTTTGCCGGCATTGTGGATCAGTGTTTTTGCGTGGAAACAGGGAAAACAGGACTATGTCATTGGAAATGTGATTGGCTGCAGCATCGTTAATCTGACAATTGTGGTCGGTGCAGCGTCAGTGATCAGTCCGATCATGGTATCGGTTTCTGAAATTTATGATATGATCGCATTGTGCTGCAGCGCAGTTTGTGTGTGGATATTTGCTTATAAGAATAATGAGCTGCAGCGCATACATGGGTGTGTGATGGCTACGATGTTTGTGGCGTATGTGGTGTATCGTATTCTATAAGAGAGAAGTATACGAATTTTAAATGTATTGCTTCATTATAAAATAATTCCCACAATCCTACAAACACTTTCAATCCTGCATATTTGCAGGATTGAAAGTGTTTCTTGTTATTAATCCTCAGCGATAGAACCATAATAAGACTTTAGGGCGTCCAGGCTGTTGGCAGTGGATCCCGTGTTATCAGCAGAAACAACGGGGAGAGGGGTGTCGCTGCTCATGGCAACGCCGCCGTTGAAATCCTCGTGGTAGTGCTTGACACTTTCGTTGATCGAAAGCATTTTCTCATCCAAAAAGGAGATGATATTGGCACATTCTTTTAATTCATCCTTAATACCGGCAGGAGCTTTTCCTTCAAATTTATAATAAATCTTATGCTCCAGGCTTGCCCAGAAATCCATTGCGATCGTACGAATCTGAATCTCAACCTTTGTGTCGATAACATCATTTGTCAGGAAAATCGGGATGGATACGATCATATGATAACTCATGTATCCGTTTGGCTTTGGATTTGCGATATAATCCTTTACACGGAGAACCGTAACGTCATCCTGATTGGAAATCGAAGAAGCAATCCGGTAAATATCAGACGTAAAAGAACAGATAATGCGGACACCGGCTACGTCATTCACATATTTGACGATGTTCTCCACAGTCAGTTCAAGACCTTTCTTGCGGATTTTGCGGGCAATGCTCTCCGGCGATTTGATGCGGGAGGTAATATGCTCAATCGGGTTATATTGGTGTGCCTGTTTGAACTCGTTGTTTAATATCTCAAGCTTTGTGTTGATCTCTCGAAGAACAGAGTCGTACAGGAGCAGTGCACGATTCCATTCGTCTTCTTCGTTATAATATAATGGTAATTGCATAAAATCACTCCAATTGTGAATTTACACGAATTTTCCTGTGTAAATTGTGAATTAATATCTTTTGAAACAACATACGACGTACAAATAATCTGGTATGCTGTTTCTAGTTAAATCCGTAGATCCGGTTGAAAATATGGTATCCGTGGATGATAATCTTCTGACCGGACTTGTGTTTCATCTGCATGACTTTGCCGAGACGTCTGCGATTGATAATATTATAAAGAATAATATTTTTATTATGCAGATAATTCCAGAGATCGTCACGCTTCTGGAGACTTTCCGGTGATCCCTCATTGACCAGAAGTGCAGAGCTGACAATCAGCATCATCGCAAGATATTTGATCATATATTTGCGTAGTTTAAAATCCTTAATGTTCATCAGATCATAGGCGTCGATCATAAGCTTGTTGACCTTAATCTGCTGGTCGATACGCTTTGTCATAATGGCTTCATTGACAGACTGATCATCACGACCGATATAGTAACGGTACAGATCCACGTCCAGATAGTACATTTTCTTAACATATGGAAGCGGATTGTATGCATAGAGGTTATCCACATAAAATGTGTGTTCCGGCAGTCTTAAACCACAATCTCTGAGCAGCTTTGTGCGGTAAATGATCGAATGCATTAAAAGGTTCTGGCTGACTCTGAAATGTCTGAAATCCTTCCAGCTGATCACCTTATCCTTAGGAATAGCAATGTTGTAGGACATTACCTTATGCTTGTGAACACTTGGCTTCTCATAAACGTAATTGGAAATGACCATGTCAAGTCCGATGCCGTCTGTGATCATCTCGCGGAGAAGCTGTAAAACGCGCTGCAGACTATAGGCGTCAAGCCAGTCGTCACTGTCAAGCACCTTAAAGTAAACACCCTCGGCATTATCAATGCCGGTATTAACTGCAGAGCCGTGTCCTCCGTTTTCTTTGTGAATCGCGCGGACAATAGAGGGATATTTTTCCTCATATTGCTTGGCAATCTGTAATGTATTATCGGATGAACCATCATCGACAATAATAATCTCAATATCATCTCCGCCAATCAGAGCGGAGTTGATCGCATGTTCCATATATTCCTGTGAATTGTAGCAGGGAATTGTAATTGTTAATAATTTCATAAAAATCCTTTCGTGGTTACATGACAATAAGTCATCTGCCCGGTCTTATCGCGTGGATATGTTACCTGTCATGCTTCCTTTACCTTGCATTATTATATACCGATTATTATAGTATAACCGATTCTCATTCTATTATAATATGAAAATGTGACAGTGAAAAGTGTTAAATCTTAAGATTTTATAATTATTATGGAAAGATTAAATTATTTTTCTTGCAACACATATGCACATTGTATAAACTGGAAATAGAGGAAAATGTGAATTTGAAATTTGTTTAAAAAGATATTTGTGAATAAAAGAAATGGGGGTTGATTATGGACAGAAATCAAATTATGGAGAAGGTAGATCATACACTTCTGGCGCAGACAGCAACATGGGAGGAGATTGAGCGAATCTGCAGTCAGGCAATCAAATACAATACGGCTTCCGTATGCATTCCACCGTCTTATGTGAAAAGAGCTGCCGACTATCTGAACGGGAAAATAAAAGTGTGCACGGTGATTGGATTTCCAAATGGTTATAATACGACAAAGGTGAAAATTGCTGAAACAGAGGATGCTCTTCAGAACGGTGCGGACGAGATTGATATGGTGATCAATCTCGGTGATGTGAAAAATAGTCAATTTCATAAGGTGAAGGATGAGATTAAAGCCTTGAAGCAAATTTGCGGGGATCATGTATTAAAGGTCATTATCGAAACCTGTCTGCTGACGCGGGAAGAAAAAATTAAAATGTGTCAGGTTGTATCAGAAAGTGGTGCTGATTTTATTAAAACATCTACCGGATTTTCTACAGCGGGAGCAACCTTTGAGGATATCAGGCTTTTCAAGGAGAATGTGGCACCTCATGTGAAGATTAAAGCAGTTCCTTTGACGATGCTGAAAAGTTTGTCGAATTGGGAGCGGACCGGCTCGGAACAAGCCGTCTGGTCAAAATACTGGAGCAGGGATAAGAATATGAAAGGCATGGTGATTGATTATGGAAGAATTGATCGCAAAAGCAATTGATGCGAGAGAAAAGGCATATACACCATATTCGCATTTTAAAGTGGGGGTCTGTCTGAAAGCGAAAAACGGTGAAACAT
>ERZ827186.2775-NODE-2775-length-11237-cov-3.009748_pt1 | contig 11237 bp, 10 predicted proteins | sample MGYA00519918_ERZ827186 | MGnify/ENA primary metagenome ERZ827186 (study PRJEB31778, sample SAMEA3449275) | human gut metagenome | biome: human gut; feature: human-associated habitat; material: faeces | place: United Kingdom | collected 2010/2012 ... | reverse complement strand
GCGGAAAAAGCCCATGTATTGTAGAGAAAAGCGCCAACCTGAAACTGGCTGCCAGACGAATTGTATTTGGAAAGTATCTCAACTGCGGACAGACCTGTGTTGCACCGGATTATATTTACTGTGACAAAGAAATCAAGGATGAACTGATCCGACAGATCCAGAAACAGATCAGGAAACAGTTTGGTTCCACACCTCTGAATAATAAGAATTATGGGAAAATTATTAATGAAAAGCACTTTACTCGTATCTGCAATCTGATCGATCCCAGCAAGGTAGTCTGCGGCGGTGACAACAATCCGGGAGCTCTTCAGATCGCTCCTACTGTTATGGATAATGTAACCTTCGGGGATGCAGTAATGCAGGAGGAAATCTTCGGTCCTGTGCTTCCTGTGCTGGCCTATGATTCCCTGGATGAGGCCATCGAAAAGGTCAACTCCATGGCACATCCTCTGGCACTATATATCTTCACCTCCGACAAAGAAGCTGCGGAAAAAGTTACTTCCCACTGTGGATTCGGAGGCGGATGTGTCAATGACACCATCATCCACCTGGCAACCAGTGAGATGGGATTTGGCGGCTTTGGTGAAAGCGGAATGGGTTCCTACCATGGCAAAGACGGTTTTCATACTTTCTCCCACTATAAGAGTATTGTAGACAAAAAAACATGGCTGGATCTGCCAATGAGATACCAGCCATATAGAAAAATTTATGAAAAATTATTGAGGAAGTTCCTGAAATAAGGAACTTTCTCAGGATTGATTACCCTTATCAGCTCTGCTGACCAGTTGATTACGAATTTCCTGCATCCGGTTATCCAACTGAGCACTCTGGGCGGCACACGCCAGAAGCTCCTCCTGCAATTGCTGTGTCTGATCTGCCGGGATATCTTTTTTATAGCGAAGCTTATGTTCCAGACTTGCCCAGAAATCCATGGCAATAGTTCGAAACTGGACTTCCACATTTACCATTTTTTTGTTTTTCTGCAGAAAGATAGGCACCTGCACGATCAGATGCAGGCTTCTGTAACCACTGGGTTTTGGATTTTTTATATAATCTTTTTTCTCGATCAGTACAATATCATCCTGACGCAGAAAGCTGTCTGCCAGCTCATAGATATCCTCCGGAAAAGAACAGATTACCCGGACACCTGCGATATCCTTGATATTTTCTTCTATAGCAGTTAAAGACATGGGAATATTTTTTCTGCGTATTTTCCGCACAATGCTGTCATAAGATTTAATTCTGGTTTTAATACCTTCGATAGGATTTTTATCATATTCCAGGGAATACTCCTGATTCAGCACTCTGAATTTTGTCTCAATCTCCATGACAGCACACTGATAGTAAGACATCAGCAGATCAAAGGGCCTTTTATTTTTCTGGATCATTTCCAGAAATTCTTCAGACAGCAGACTCCTGCGGATCAGCTCGTCCTTTCTGGCTTCTATACGGTTTTTTCGTTCCGACATAATTTCTTCAAAATTTTTCAAATGTTCCTCCCCCTCTTACGGTTTTGTATAATTACTATAGCAGTCCTCGTAAATAATGCATTTAATAGGCTCGCTATAAACTATCCACTTTTTTCAGCAACAATAAATCAAAGACTATTATAACACAATTCCCGCAAAGAGTAACCATTCTCGTTACTGTTTATTCCATTCTCGGTAACGTCTCAGTAACACAACCAGTAAACCAGCCAGTAAACAATAACCCATTCTTCTTTTCTTCGCAAAACACTTGTTCTTTATCATCAAACATGGTATTCTTATTTTGCTGCAGACTGTTATCGTAAATTCAGGAAAATACCGTAACACCAGCCATTTCATTACTTACAGTATTTTCCTGAATTTCTATAAATGGTATGTTGCAGATATAATATATTGCAAATATGCACTACATCTATAGCAATCCTCTTAAATGTATCATTTACGAGGACTGCTATACAATTTTATATAATACAGGAGACTCAACACATGGATGGATATGAATTTGAATATCAATGTGCAAAGATACTAAAGCGAAAACATTTTTCTAAAATAAAAGTAACCCAAAGCTCCGGAGATCAGGGAATCGATATCATTGCTTTCAAACATCGAAAAAAATACGGGATACAATGTAAATATTACACCCATCCTGTTGGAAATAAAGCCGTTCAGGAAGCCTATGCAGGTGCAAACTTCTACGACTGCGATAAAGCTGTTGTAATGACAAATATAACCTTTACAAAGTCGGCAACCCAGCTTGCACAGAAACTGGATGTTGAACTATGGCCCAACTGCCCTGTTACACCTTTTTACAGTTTACCGTTTAAGATCATGAGTTCATTAAATGCAGTGCTTTTTCTTTACGCAGTGCTCGCATTTCTCTCCCTGAAACCTGAATTTGATTTTATTCATCTTCCCTTTGTTCCTGATACCCTGACGCTGGTCATCATTCTTACAGCTTCTATTTCCGGTATCTTCGGCTGGAGTTTTTTTCTGTGTAATCTCATTGCTGCAGGCGCATACCTTTATCTTGCATTTCATACACTCATTCTGCCGATATATGCAGAAACAGGCAGCTGCACAAATATACATCTGCTTTCCCTGATTCCGGCAGGTGTATATCTGCTTCATGCAGGATGGATAAAAATCAGGAAATAACAGTCTTATGAATAACTATTATAATGCTCAGCTTCCTGATTTGCCCAAAAGCAGCCCTGCTCATGAGAACAGAGAACTCCTACTGCCTGTAAATAGGCATAGATGACCGTTGTTCCCACGAACTTCATGCCACGTTTTTTCAAATCTTTTGATATACAATCAGACAGTTCCGAACTTGTCCGACCTGTTTCACAGACTACTTTACCATCAGTCCAATGCCAGATATAGCCTGAAAAGCTGCCGTATTCCTTCTGAATTTCCAGGAACGCACATGCATTGGTAACGGCAGCCTGTATTTTCAGGCGGTTTCGTATGATGCCGGGATTACTCCGCAGTGCTTCCAGCTTGTCCTCAGTGTAAGCGCTGACTTTCTCCGGATTAAAATTGTCAAAAGCCACGCGAAAGGCATCTCGCTTGTTCAGAACACATTCCCAGGACAGACCCGCCTGAAAGCACTCCAATATCAGCATTTCAAAGAGCTTCCGGTCATCATGCACCGGAATGCCCCACTCCTCATCGTGATAACGAATGTAACGCTCATTTCTCGGATTTGCCCAGCAGCATCGTATCTTACCATCTGCCCACTTCATCCATATACCGCCTTTCCAAAGTTTATTTTACCACAATATTGAATATCCAAGGTTTATCTCGTCGACAAGCACTTTCGTTCTGATCTACTGACAAATTTACGCAGCAATGGCATTAGCATTAACCTGCTCTATGGTTTTTCTGATTCCCAGCCATACATTTAAATCCGTAAATATGTCCACAATACTGCCCTGGTCCGTAAAAGGTGATTCCTGAAGAACCGAGAGATCCTTCAGCATCCCATTATGTACAATATATTCCACAATCTGATTCACAAAATAAATCTGTCTGCTGTCCAGGCAGGTATCATCCAGATATTGTGCAAAGGCAGCCTTAGCAACATTCATGTCAAGTCCTACAATCTCACGCACAAATTCTCCAAGTGGTTTTTGTCCGTATTCTGCCTCATAATCCTGTTTGGTTCCCACTTCACTCCACAGAATTTTTTCCAGCGTTCTCATGTCATTATTGTCTAAAGGAATATTGGTTTTTAGCTTCGCTATCACGGCATTGTCCTGATGTTGACGTACATAATATTCAGCTTTTGCCTTATAATTTTTCAGATCATCATTTTCCAGTTCTGAATCCTTCCACTCCATGTTGAGAATCTCATCATCAAAGTTTGTGTCATAGATCATTCTGTCTGCATCCGGAATATATTTCATCAGATCGCGGAGATTTTCTCTGATATGCTCAAATTCAGGAATCCCTGCATTGTCCAGATATCCTCCATGAAGAATCTTGTCTATCAGTTCTGCCTGCATCATAATCTCCGGAATGTTAGAAATCCCTGCCAGTGCAGAAACCTTCTTCAGCAGATCCTTTCGACCACGTCCATATTTCTTTTCTGCCAGATACGCCAGTTCAATTCCATACAGAAGAGCATCAAAACGCAAAGCTTTCGCATCATCATTTTCAGGTCTAATCAATGGAGATAATTCATCCCGCACTGCCAAAGTGTCCTCATAAGTAAGAACCTTATAATTTTCTTCAGCAGCATAAATATCCACATATTTTAAGTGCTGACGCACCGCAAAATTTTCTCGGTTTAACTCCTGCACCTTTCCAACCATATGCTCTACCAGAGATTTACGATAGGTAATCAATCGTTCTGTCTGATAAGCGGCTCCCTGCAATTTATAGGCAATCTCAAATTCCAGTTGAAAAATTGCTCCCTGAAGTGCGATCATATTTGCAGTGGCACGTCCTTTATTCATGCGGAAGAACTCAAAATTTCCACAGAAATCAAAAATATAGAATTTCTGCTTATCCTCTCCATCCATCAGGGCCGGGCACAAACGGGTACCTCGCCCGATCATCTGCCAGAATTTCGCCTTACTCATAACCTTTTTGAAAAATACCAGATTCAAAACCTCCGGCACATCAATTCCCGTATCCAGCATATCTACAGAGATTGCTATCTGAGGAAGCTTCTTTGAATCCGAAAACTCATCAATCGCACTCTGTGCATATTTCAGGCGATTATCAATCACCATGGCATATCCTGTCAGATGTGGATATTCTTTTCCGAACACCTCATATATTTTCTCTGCATGACGGTGATTTTTCGCAAAAATAATGGTCTTTCCAATCTTGTTTCCATAATCTATCTTTAATCCGTTCGTCATCAGGATATGTAAAACCTTCTTTATGGCGGCCTCATTAAAAAGCCATTCATTTAATGCTGCTGAGCCAATACTGTCCGGCATTTCACCGTTTTCATCCTCAAAGGTATCCTCATAGGCTTCCTTATCTTCCGGAGATAATTCATCATATACTATTCCATGCTCTATAAATTTCAGCGTAGTCTCCACAGACATAAAGTCAACCAGATAACCATCCTTTACTGCCTGCGCAAGCTCATAGCCATAAGTAGGAACACCGTTCTCCAGTTCAAAGATTTCATAGGTATTTTTGTCAATTTCATCTTTTGGAGTAGCTGTCAGCCCAATCAGCGGAGCATCAAAATAATTAAAAATATCCCTGTATTTATTGTAAATGGAACGATGTGCTTCATCACAGATCACCAAATCAAAATGTCCGCAGGTAAACAATTTTCCCTCTTTGTCCTGAATCGTATCTATACAGTTTATCATGGTCTGATAAGTAGAAAAAACACAATGAGCTGCATAGTTATCTTTCTCTTCGCACAAATTTGTAACAGATAAATCCGGCAGCAAATTGACAAAGCTTCGCTTAGCTTGTGTTACCAGTGAATTACGATCTGCCAGGAAAAGAATATTTTTTACCCATCCCTGCTCTGACAATACCTTGCAAAGTGCAATAACTGTACGTGTCTTTCCCGAACCTGTAGCCATAACAAGGAGAGCTTTTCTGCGATTTCCGGTGTCAAAACTGTCACAGACTGCCTTAATCGCAGCCTCCTGATAATATCGTCCTGCTATGTTTTTGTCTATGGAAATCTGTCCCAAACCTGAGCGCATCTGTCTGAGATTAAACAATTTTTCCAGATCCCGTTTGGAATAAATTGCTGCAATTTTTCTCTCCGGATACTGGTTATCACAGACACGAACATCAAAACCATTGGTAAGAAATATCACCGGTCTTCTGCCTTGTTTCTGCTCAATCAGATCAGCATATAGCTTCGCCTGCTGCCTGCCCTTTGCCACATCTGCACAGGTTCTCTTGGCTTCTATCACAGCCAGGATCTTACCATCATCACCAAGGAGAACATAATCTGCATATCCGACCTGTGACTTATTTGGCATACCCGGAATTCTGTATTCATTCATCCAGTTCTGTCCCTCAGTCCATCCGGCATCCTGCAACATAGAATCAATGTAAATCTTTCGGGTTTCATATTCTGAAATATCCAGTGGTTTAGTCACGTATGTCTGCTGCTGTTCTTCACGACGGGCAGTCAGTTCTTCCCTCAGGGCAGCATTTTCCTTTAACAATTGTTCCAGTTTCAGATCAGTTTCTGACTGACCAGCCCGATCGCCGACCGGCTGACTAACTGACTGGTCCGCTGTATGAACAGAGTTTTCCTGCAATAATGTAGAATCATAATTGCTGGCAGTGTAATGATCTGCGTAACAATAAGCAACAAAATCCAGAAAAATATATAGATTTTGCAGACACAATTCTGCCTGTTCCTTCTTTACTTTCTGACCGATATGAGCTGCAAAATTACCTGTTTTGCGTATAAATTCCATACGTTTCAAAAGATCTGCATCAATAATATCCCTGAATTCATCTGTACTCATCAGACTAACCAGTCTGTCATCCCATGGCATGACAAGGGCACTGTCTACAGAATACATCCATTTGACAGCAAATTCCATTGCCCGCCTGCAGTTAAGCACAGATGCAGCATAATCCAACTGAAAAATCCTTTCCGCAGAGATTGCTACATCTGCAAAATCTTTAAACTTTGGTTCATTTTTCAGGAAATCAAAATTAGTCATACTGACACCTCCCGAATCTTATGTGTTTTCACCCATTGTTTTTATAACATCTTATTTTCTCTGTAACTTTCAAAAATATAAGATGGATTTTCGTAGTAGACACTACTGTTATAATCATCTATTTTTTCGCTGATAAAAGAATTATAAACCTTGATCAGTGCATCAACTATCTCAATTTTCTCGCTGGCAGCTACTTGTTTTATCAAGCGTTTATATACTTTTCCAATATCCCAATGAGAAGGAATTGAATATTTACATTCCTTTACATTATCGAACGTCCCTATTGGTATGTGTGCCTCTGCAATAAAATCTTCACTGACCTGTTCAATATTATCACAATGATACACATCTGCCAGATCATAGATTTTATCCAGACGTTTTCTGCCTAATTGATTTACTACATCTGCACGAATATTCTTCGTTTTCCGCGAAATATAATCAATCAGACTGCAAGTGTAAAACAGGTCATTATCTTTCTTATCTTCCCGTCCGAGTCCTACCATTAAAGCACCTCACAATCCCTGTATTCCAGACATTTTAATGCATCTTTCGTACAAAATGCATTATCCCATAAAATATTTACACTGCTGATAATATTCCTCAACTTCTTTCTGCATTAATGAGACAAGCTTGCGTACTTTCTGCTCTTCTCTATATTGTTTCAGCCCATCAATATATTGACTTCGATTCTCATCCAATACAATGAAAGGAAGAATATCCGGGTTCTTTAGACTTTCCCGAAACATGATCATCCTTCCGGTTCTTGTATTTCAGGCATTCTTTGAACATAATTAATCGTCCTATACGACCATTTCCATCCTGGAAAGGATGAATCGCCTCATATCTGGCATGAAATTCTGCAAGAGTTTCCATATTTTTATTCTGTTCCCTGTACCACTTTAGTAATTGGTTCATTTCCGTCTCAACATCCTGTGGCAGCGTTGTTCGATACATTCCTACCATGTTTGGACGCTTTTTATAATCACCAATTGCATATCCATTCGCTCTGTCTTCGAATACTCCGGTCTTTAATTCATAATGCAGATGTTTGATTAATTCCGGTGTCAACTCCTCATCAAGGGTATCAAGCATGTAATTGAACATAAGAAAATGGCCATTCATTTCTTCAACATCTTTGGCTCTGTAATAGTCATCACTTTGAGGTAATGTTCCATTGTCAAAGAGAGAGGCTGTCTGTTCCGGAGTAAGTGTGCTTCCTTCAATTTTATTGGAATTATATGCCATGGCACGCTGTGTGTAAGCATATACACCAGATCTGTCAAAGCGTTTCCGTTCAATTATAAATCTCTCAACCAACCATTGTTTGTAATCCTTCACAAATCTTCCCTCCTACCCGAAATATTCCTGCATTAACGAATCAAATAGCATCTGGGTTTTGTTCAATGCTTTTTGAATCTCAACTTTAGATTTGTCGACTTGAGTGACGAAGTCTGCAAACTGATTCTGAAGTTCAATTGGTGGTGTCATCACATTTAACTTTTTGGTCATAGATATCGACAGATACGCAACAGTTGACCCCGCCTGTAATGAATCAATTTGTTTTCTAAATCCTGGCATTTCAAATAAACATGAAATATATAATGGAGTAATTCTTTCATCGTATTTTGATAGCCACGTAATCATTCCATCTTGAAAATAAAATTCATCTTCATCTTGAATAATATAGCATCTTCCCAGAGTTCCTCTTGCTGTAAGCAAAATATCACCTCTTGCTGGCACTAATCCTTGCTTTTTAAACTTTTCAAAGAGTTCTTCTGGAATAAATAAGTCACAATCTTTTGAACCTGTATCCATTCTATTAACCAAATCTGAAATTCTAAGAAATGGAATGCCTGTTAAACTTTGATCATTCTGATATATACGCTTACTAGATCCAACCTCACATAATTGCTCCATTTTGTACACATTCCAATTTTTTTCGTTAACATCAGGATTTCCAAACATCTCGACAAATCGGGCTCTGATGAGTTCATCTAGTAACTCTAATTCTTTTGTTCTTGATTCAATAACCTTTTCTATTTTATTTAACGTACTAACAATTTCTTTTTGTCTATCTAAGGAATCAAGATTGAATTCCTCATTCTTATAATCTTTAAAATAAATATGTGGAATTGTTGCACCGGTAAAATACTTCTCCAAATGCATATATTTCACAACATAACATAGATACTCTGGTAGCACATTGCCTTTCGGAAGTAAATACTGCATTGTTCCTATTACTGAAGACTTTGCAGGATGTAATGTAGTTCTTCCTATTCCTGCGCCATCTTTAACAACCGCAACATAGGGCTGCTCCTGATGATAAAAATCCACATTTCCAATATAACCGGATGCTCCATAAATAGGATAATCTCCATCTTTGTCCACCACATCCGATTGTTTTAAGTTTGATGAGCCGCGCTCACAAACATCTTCAAGCTTAACTCTCGCCATCTATCATCCCCACAAATCTCAATTTTAAAGGAATGAATTTCAATTTATTTGGTTACGCCATGTATTTCTGATGGGATGCCTTTACATTATTCTGATTTACCATTGCATATTGCATCGTCGTATCAATCTGTGAATGTCCAAGAATCTTTTGTACCTGCTCAATCGGCATTCCTTTGTCAATTGCTCTGGTTGCCATCGTTCTTCGGAATTTGTGCGGATGGATTCGTTCTAATCCAAGCTCTCTTCCTAATTGTCTTAATCGAATCTCTACTCCACTGATCTTTAAACGATCATACGGAACATCCAATGTAACAAATAATGCTGGATTCTTGTCTTTCCTGCTTTCTATATACTCAGTTAAATGTACTTTTGCTTTCGCATCAAAATAAACTCTTCTTTCTTTATCTCCTTTTCCGTAGACGACACATTCTCGTTCTTCAAAGTCTATGTCTCCAATATTCAAATTGACCAATTCGCCTACTCGTATGCCTGTTGAATATAGTAAATCAATCATTGCAAGATCACGAATTTGTGTACAATGATCTCTTAGCTGTTCGATTCCTTCATCGGTAATCACACTTTTCACAACTGTTTTTGTCTTAATCTTATGAATCCTTCTCATCGGACTTTTCAAAATATAATCTTCTTCCTCCAACCACGTAAAAAAGCTAGAGATATTTCGCCTGATATTATCAATCGTAACATTGGAACAATTATTTCTCTTTTGATAATCCGCAAGATACGACCTCATTTCATCTGTGGTAATCTTGCGGACTTCTTTTTTTGTTTGTGAAAGCATATGTTCTGCTGTCACTTTATAATATTGAATCGTACGTTCTGAACATCCTTCTACTCTTTTCGCATCTAGGAACATTTTTAGGAATTCTTTGTTCGATATCTGTTGTTTCTCAGGTTCATTCTCTGAAAATGTTCTTAGAATTACTTCCTGTAATTTTTTCATCTGTGGCACTGTTAAATACTCTGCCATCTCATTTAGTATTGTTACAATTTTCTCTTCCATGTTGGTACACTCCTTTTTTATATACCAACATCCTTCAACCATTCTTTATTCTAAATTTATGAAATAAAATACTGACATTCCTGATAATATATTTCAGCTTCTTTTTGCATTAATTCCAGTAATTGATCCACTTTTTGATGTTCTCTAAATTCTTTTAAACCTTCCAAATATCTGCTTCGGTTATCATCTAAAATAATAAATGGTGTCAATTCATCATATTTCAAACTTTCCCGAAACAATATCATTCTTCCTGTTCGACCATTTCCGTCTTGAAATGGATGAATAGACTCATATCTTGCATGAAATTCAGCAAGTACTTTCATACTTTTTTCTTGTTTATGATACCATTCCAAAAGTTGCTTCATCTCTGCTTCTACATCTTTGGGCAATGCTGTTTTATACATTCCGATCATATTCGGTCGTGTCTTATAATCCCCAATTGCATATCCATTCGCTCGGTCTTCAAAAACTCCTGATTTCAACTCATAATGCATCTGTTTTATTAGATTCTCTGTCAATTTTTCTTCCAAGGTATCTAACATATAATTAAACATTAAGAAATGTCCATTCATTTCTTCTACATCTTTCGCGCGATAATAATCATCATTGACTGGCAATGTTCCATTGTCAAATAATGATGCCGTCTGTTCTGGCGTCAACGTACTTCCTTCAATTTTATTTGAATTGTATGCCATTGCTCTTTGCGTATAAGCATACACTCCTGATCTGTCAAATCGTTTTCGCTCTATTTTAAATCGTTCAATTAACCATCGTTTAAATTCTGACATCTTGATATTGCCCCCTTTCTATCCAAAATATTCTTGCATTAATGAATCAAATAATAACTGTGTTTTTTCTAGTGACTTCTGAATCTCAAATTTTGATTTGTCGGTTTGGGCAACGAAGGCGGCGAACTGGTTTTGAAGTTCAAGTGGTGGTACCATCACATTTAACTCTTTAGTCATAGATATCGAAAGATACGCAACAGTTGACCCTGCTTGTAACGAATCAATTTGCTTTCTAAATTCAGGCATTTCAAATAAATATGAAATATATAATGGAGTAATTTTTTCATCAAATTTTGATAGCCATGTGATCATTCCA
>ERZ827186.2765-NODE-2765-length-11274-cov-2.749265_pt1 | contig 11274 bp, 5 predicted proteins | sample MGYA00519918_ERZ827186 | MGnify/ENA primary metagenome ERZ827186 (study PRJEB31778, sample SAMEA3449275) | human gut metagenome | biome: human gut; feature: human-associated habitat; material: faeces | place: United Kingdom | collected 2010/2012 ... | reverse complement strand
GGGCCCGTTTCCGTAATCCCCACGGGTTTCAGTTCCTTCGCCACACGCATCGGAGGCATCGGATCCGCCGTCAATTTACCCAGAGGCGCGGGGACATGGCAGACATTGCGCCACAGGCTATCGCAGAAACCCGGTTCGTTCCAACCGTGCACGGACTTGGTATGGTCGATCGTTTCCCCCGAGCGGACGCTGTTATAGACGATTTCACCATGCCCCCATTTCCACGTCCTATCCGTCACGATCACGTCGCGCGCTCCCGATTCGTATTCGACGACGACATTGAGCCGGACTTTCGGCGGCGTATGCCAATTCGCATCGTGCATCCCGAAAACATCCCGTGTCGGCAGGCTGTACCAGCCGTTCCCCAACAGGATACCAAAGGCATTGCTTCCGGTTGAAAAGTAATCCGTCACATCGTAGGTCGCATACACGACCCTTTTATCGTAATCGGTAAACAACGGATCCATCACCCTGTCGCCGACTTTGCGGCCATTGATATACAATTCGTAATACCCCAGGCCGCATATGAATGCAGTCGCCTTGCGAACCGGCACCGGTATCTCCACCTCCCGGCGCATATACACGGCAGCGCTGTCCTCCATAAACCAATTTTCATGCTCGACCCGCCGGTTCGATTTATACCTGCGGTGCGGAAGCAGTTCTGCGAATTTGGACGAAACCCATTCCCCTTCCCAGTCGAATTCCTCGAACAGTCCGGTTCTCCACGATGCAACGGGGCTCCAATCCGATTCGAGGCCGGACACATCCCATACCTTCACTTTCCAATAGTAATCGCAACAGGGCAACAGCGGGGTTCCTGCAAATTTCACATGCTGGCTTTTTCCATCCGCAACAATCCCCGAGTCCCATATATCGCCGCAATCCGCGTCCAACAATGCCTTGTCCGAAGCGACCAATACCCTGTAAGATCCCTGGAGGTATCCGGCCCGGTCGGTATCGATACGCCAGCCCAGCAGAGGCTTCTTGTCTCCCATACCGATGGGCTCTTCCACATAATTACATGTCAGGCCCAGCAGTTTCACGTCTCGGGTAACAGCAGACATCCCGGGCAATGCGACCGGAAGGAGAAATGCAAGGGTGAAGAACAATCTTTTCCAATAGTCCATACAATATCATTTTAGGTTATTCGCCGCTCGTTCTTATGTTACGAAATTACAATAACGTATGCCCCCGCCCGTAATAAAAATTGTTCTAACAACATGGCAAATTGACATTATCGGCACATCGGGAACACTGCGGCGTTTCATGTCCGCAGTCCGATCAGAATGCCATGCCGAAAAATCAAATCCCACAGGCGGCAATCCGCAATTAAAAGGCACATTTGTAGCACAATAACCCAAACCAATAAAACCAACTATGCGAAGAATCGTTATCGTAATGATCGGGGTGCTGTGGGCGAATGCCATGGCGGCAAAATCCTTCGAATTAAAATCTCCGTCCGGGGAGGTCTCCGTCACCGTCGACATCGGGGAACAAATACGTTATTCGGTTTACGGAGGCGGCAAGCCGCTCCTGACGGACAGTTCGCTGGCGCTTTGCCTGCGGGAGGGCACCTTGGGCGACAAGCCGCACCTCAGCGGTCATAAGGCAAGCCCTGTAAACCGTACCTTCCGCCCTGTCGTGGCATTCAAGTTCGAAGAGATCCGCGACCGGTGCAACATGCTCCGCCTCGACTTCCGGGGTGGCTGGGCCGTGGAATTCCGTGCCTACGACGACGGCATGGCATACCGCTTCGTCACCGCCCTCGGGCACGACATCGAGGTGCTTTCCGAAAAGGTGGTCATCCGCTTCCCGAATGACTACACCGCAGTGGTGCAGCAGCCGGGCGGTTTCAAGACCGCTTATGAAGAGCCGTACAGCCTCATCGAGACCAACGGGTGGAAACCGGGCGATCCGATGTCCGTCCTGCCTGTGCTTATCGACACCCGGCAGGGCTACAAACTCCTGCTGAGCGAATCGGCGCTGTCCGACTACCCCTGCATGTTTCTCGAAGGGGACGGCGCCAACGGCATGAAGGGCACCTTTCCGAAGGTTCCCCTGGCCTATGAAGAGTCGGGCGACAGGAGCATGCGCATCCTGCAGGAAGCCGATTACATCGCCCGTACAAAAGGCACGCGGGCATTTCCCTGGCGCTATTTCGTCATTGCGAAAGACGACGGGCAGCTCATCGAGAATACGATGACCGCACGCCTCGCCGAACAGCAGGCCATCGCCGATGCCTCGTGGATCGAGCCCGGGCAGGTCAGCTGGGAATTCTGGAACGCCGCATCGCCCTACGGCCCCGACGTGGATTTCGTCGCCGGATTCAACACGGCGACTTACAAATACTACATCGACTTCGCCGCCGAGTACGGCATCCCGTACATCATCATGGACGAAGGCTGGGCCCGCAGCACCCGCGACCCCTACACCCCCAACCCGGCCGTCGACGTGCACGAACTTATCCGTTACGGCAGGGAGAAAGGCGTGGGCATCATCCTGTGGATGACATGGCTCGTCGTCGAAAACCATTTCGAAATGTTCGAAGAACTGAGCAAATGGGGCGTCAAAGGCGTGAAGATCGACTTCATGGATCGCAGCGACCAGTGGATGGTCAACTACTACGAACGGGTGGCGGCCGAAGCGGCCCGGCACAAGATGGTCGTCGCGTTCCACGGCTCGTTCAAACCCGCCGGGCTGGAATACAAATACCCGAATGTGCTGGCCTACGAAGGCGTACGGGGCATGGAGAATATGGGCGGCTGCACCCCGGCCAATTCGGTCTGGTTCCCGTTCATCCGCAACGCCGTCGGCCCGATGGACTATACGCCCGGCGCCATGCTCAGCATGCAGCCCGAATCGTACTGCGGCAACCGGCCCAATGCAGCCAGCATCGGCACGCGCGCCTACCAGATGGCACTCTTCGTCCTGTTCGAGACCGGATTGCAGATGCTGGCCGACAACCCGACCCTCTATTACCGCAACGATGAATGTACGCGGTTCATCAGCCGGGTACCCGTCACATGGGATGAAACCCGGGCACTGAAAGCCGTCGCCGGAAAATTTGCCGTCGTCGCCAAACGGAAAGGCGACAAATGGTATGTCGGCGCCATAAACGGCAGCAGCGAGGGGATCGAACTCGAAATCCCGCTCGACTTCCTCACGCCGGGCAAAAACTATACGATGACCGGCTTCGAAGACGGAATCAACGCATTCCGGCAGGCGATGGATTACCGCAAAACGCAGCGCAGGGTCGACAGCACAGGAAAAGCCACCCTGAAGATAGCCCGCAACGGCGGCTGGGCGGCGGTGATCGAGTAATCCTCCCGCCCGGCTTGTTCATCCCCGGGAGTTTTGAATGCTCCCGGGGATAATTTTTCCGGAACCATACCCGTAGCTGAAAATATCCGCGTTATCCTGCCGTTAGTACCTGTCATATAAATCACTCGGCTTCAAGATTTTGACACAGATATAATGCAAAAGAGGAAAACATCATCACAATCAACCAATAACTTTCAATGCAAAAAAATCCCAACTGCATATACAGTTGGGATTTTTTAAATACATTCTAATTATTTTGTGGCATACCCATCATTTTGGGTGAGGGTATTCATACTCTTCTCAATCTCCGTTCGTGGAATCGGCATTAGGTATTGATGAGATTTAAAATCCCTGTTATATAGTGTCTGAATATCATATTTCTTCACGCTGTTCTCCTTGGTAATCACCATTTTCTGCAACGGGATTTTTTCAGTTGTTTCCGCAATCTTCCACCTACGAACGTCGAAGAAACGATGGTGTTCGAAAGCTAATTCCACCCGTCGTTCATTCTGGATACGCTTGCGTAAAACATCCCCGGTATCATTTATATCGGGCATTTTCACGCCGGTTCTTTGCCGCACCTTATTCAAGTATATACGCGCCGTTCCCTCTTCACCAGCCTCGAATTTAGCTTCGGCATAATTGAGCAGTATCTCTGCATAACGAAAATGTATCCATGGAGAAGTCATCTTTACGCTCGACCCCGACGGTGGTACTTTTTCATCCATAAATTTCCGGAGGTAGTACCCTGTATGGGTTGCATTCCAAGGCTGTGCCGCAGCAGGGTCGTTCGCATCATCCTTTCCGCCGAAGAAGGTTTCGGTTTCCCGATCCATCCATACTGCTCCGTCATAAAGCACCGAAGCATAAAACCGCGGATCCCGCCCTTCGAAGGGCTTCTGCGGATCGTATCCCGACCCGGCATTCAAGACCAACGTACCATCGGCCTTTTCCGTATAAGGACGTTCTCCGGTAGCTTTCATTTCATACGCATTGACCATGTTCTGGGTTGGGGTAATAATTCCCGCTCCGTTATCACCGCTGCGGGCATGCCAATTCGCAAAATCGGTCGTATTGCCCTGCGTAAACGCACGGGCGAATATCACCTCTTCATTCCAGGTCAGGAACACATCCTCATACTCGTCGACAAGGCTGTAACGCGTATCAATGAGCTTTTCAGCAGCATCGGCAGCATCAATCCAGCGCTGTTTGATATTGGTCGGATTGTTAAGAGGACTGGCCCAATAAAGCAATACTCGCGCCAGTAAAGCCTGACAAGCATCGGCTGAAGCCCGTCCCTGAGCGGATTCTGGCTGCTTGTCCGGAAGCATTCCCATCGCCTCGTTCAGTTCGGTCTTAATAAATTCCACACACTGTTCGTATGAATTACGCTCGATGCCGAAATCATCGTTCAGATTATATACCTTAGTGATAATCGGAACACCACCGTAACGCCAGATAAGGTTTGCATAAATGTAGGCCCGCAGAAATTTCATCTCCCCGATCATAGGCTTTTTTACATTTTCGGGAACAGAACCAGCTTCTGCCTTCACGAAGAACGTATTGATCTTCCTGATATAGGAGTAAGCCGATGACCAATAATTCAGGATACCCATCCCGGTCGAATTCTCTGCATCCATCGCACCACCCAAATACTCCTGATTGCGGTAATCGTTGGAACGAGTATACATTTCATCCGAAAAAATTCCCATCATGTCCGTATAACGATATCCGTGAGGTATCGCATTGTAGCAACTATTAACATATATCTGCAACAGTTCCGCATCGTTCCAAACATCCTCTTCGGAAAGCTGATCGAGAGGTTTAAGATCCATTAGGTCGCACGATGCGAACCCGAGGGACAAAACCGACATAATATACATTACTATTTTTTTCATACTTCTGCCTGTTTAAAATGTTAAATTGATTCCAATATTGATCGTGCGAGACACCGAGTACTGCCAGAAAGAAGATGCCTCTCCGTCGTACCCCAAATCTTTCAGACCGTCGTATAGGAAACAGATATTATTGGCACTTAAAGTAATCCTAATACCTCCCATTCTCAGTTTCTCTGCAATTTTACTCGGAAGTGAATAACCAAGTTCCGCATTTTTGAATCGGAGGAAGTTTCCGCTGAACATAAAATGCGTATTGCGATCAGCAGTATTCACGCTGTTCTGCCCCCCGCGAGGTTGCGTGGCATGCGAGTTGTCCGCACCGGGAACCCATCGCCCGTCAGCTCGCCATTGCAGGAAGTTACCCCACTGGTCATCCATGAATTTGAAGAAACTTTCGTTACCTTCCATATAAAATTTAGAATTATGTTGTCCCTGGAAGAGCAGCGAGAGATCAAAATTCTTGTAATTAAACGTAAAATTCAATCCAAAAGTAATTTCTGGTATCTTTGTCTGCTTAACAAGGATGCGGTCTTTGCTGTCGAGGACATTGTCCCCATTGACATCTTCAAATTTCAAATCACCAGGCTGGGTACCGCTCAGATGGGGATAACTGTCTACCTCGGCCTGATCTTTAAAAATACCGATCGCTTTATAGAACAATGTGGAGCCGATCGGATTCCCCGTAAGCCGCTGATAAGGTTCCGCTGCTGGAGCTTCGTCAATAAACAGCACTTTATTACGCGCAAAACTGAGGTTACCCGTTACCGAATAGCGGAATTTATTGATCGTATTACGGTGTCCGAGCACTAACTCAAAACCGCGGTTAAGTACCTTTCCGATATTCTCGTTGGGAAGAGACATACCCGTGTACTCGGGGACGCTCTTATTGCGGGTAGTTAACAGGTGGTCACGTACCGAGCGGAAGAAATCGAATTCCATCCAAAGTTTATCGTTCCAGAACGATGCGTCCAAACCGAAGTTCCATGTTCGGGAAACCTCCCAGGTGATATTCGGATTCGGGACGCGGGTTTCGTTCAGTCCCTGCACATCGGAATTGCCGATCACATAGTTATTCCCGTAATTATAGGTCATCATATGTTGGAATGCAGCAACTCGGTCATTACCCATCATACCCCATGACACACGCAATTTCAGGTTATTGATAAAGTCTGCAGATTTCATAAAATTTTCCTCAGAGATGCGCCACCCGGCCGAAACGCTCGGAAAATAACCGAACCGATCGCTTTCTGGGAAGATTGCCGAGCCATCAATACGCATGGTAACCTGCGCCATATACTTACCTCTATAATCATAGTTCACACGGGCAAATACATTCTGACGTGCATTTTCGCTGCTATAGCCGCCCAACCCCCATTTGGTCTTATCTGCAGGCCCTACATTGAGAATCGGCAACGAGGGCGATGCGAAGTCTGTTTTAGATCCCTCCAGATACCAGCCATCTGTCGTCGTCTGTTCATAGCCCAGCAAAGCATCGAGGTTATGATCGCCAAAAGACTTGGTATAAGCTATCTTAGCAAAAAAGTATAACTGATCGGACATTTGGCTTCGATCCGTCAACTGAGCTTTGGAAGGCCCCATGCCATCGAGTTGCTTGACATATCCATCTTCACCGTCTTGCTTGTATATGTACGACGGAGTACGAAATGTCTTCCAATGCTGGTGTGTCATATCATAGCTACCGCTGGCCTCGAGCATAAGTCCTTTGACCCAAGGCACCTCCCACTTCAAGAAAAGCGTTCCCTGAAACTTCGTATTATTGAGATCATGATAGCCGGCATTATCGCTAACCATATTCACCCAGTTCTGGTCACCGCGCAACGGTTTCAGATATTTCGTTCCCGGCCAATAAGTTTCCCAATAAGGATGGTATAGGAAAAGATGGCTCGCCATCTCGGTACTCGAGAAATAAGGCACATGACGGTCGTCATACATTCCTGATAGATTCATCCCGACAGTAAGACTTTTCGCAATCCTCGCATCAATGTTAGAACGGAAATTATACTGGCGATATTTGCCGCTCGACTCTTTGAAACGATCCCGTTGCATCAGCTCACCCAACGAGAAATAGTAATTGACCCGCTCCGTACCGCCCGACACGGATATGTTCGCACGATGTTGTGGTGTCCAACTGTGTGCCGTTTCGTCAAACCAGTTGACCGAACGATAACCCGCTTCCTTCCCAGCCTTGAATTTGGCAAGGTCTTCGGGAGAATAGGGTAATACAGGAGCGCTGTTGGGATCGGAATGACGCAATATAGCCATATCGTTGGCTACATTCGCAAACGTATACGAATCAGCCATTTTAGGGGTACGTGTAGGTTGTTGAAACCCTTGGTCGAACGAAAAGTTAACGACAGCACTTCCTTTGGCACCCCGTTTGGTCGTAATCAGAATCACGCCGTTCGCAGCTCGGGAACCGTAAATTGCAGCCTCAGCATCTTTCAAGACATTAACGCTCTCGATATCATTAGGATTCAATTTACTGATATCGCCACGTTCGACTCCGTCAATGATGATTAATGCCGAATTATCCCCTGTGGTTCCGCGTCCACGGACTAATACCTGTGTATCGGGGGCACCTGGATCACCGGCACGGGTATTTACAATAAGACCCGGCAGGCGCCCCGCTAATGCAGCAGTAACATCTATAGCGGGACTTTTCGCAATCTCATCGCCTTTAACCGAAACCACCGATCCTGTAAGCGTTGTTTTCTTTCGTACGCCGTAACCAACAACCATCACTTCGTCAATTGAAGTAGTGGATTCTTCCAGCACGATATCGAAATGGTTTTGCGAACCAACTGAGATATTCTGCGGGAGGTAGCCGATAAAATTAATCATTAAAGCATCCGAAGGAGCAGCTTCGATTATAAATTCGCCTTTTTCATTCGTCGTTGTACCAATAGAAGTCCCGGCGATAATAACTGTAGCACCACCGATGGCATTTCCCTGAACATCTTTTACAATACCAGATCTCTGAACTTTTCCATCCTGCATAAGATCGGCGCAATTTGCCGTCACGGGCCAGCCAACCATTAGGAACATCAGCAAAACCATTGTCGCGAACAGACAAACCTGGCTAAAAAAACGAGGCCGGTAATCCTTAGCAATAATTTTCTTCATATTTAATAATTTTAGGTTCATTTTAAAAAGTTAATTTCATCCACATACAAGTGCAAATCAGAGTTTTTCCACAAAGAGGTATCCGAGAGAAGAATACTTCCGTTATGGCACAAAGAAGGGCTATGCTAAAAAAATCAGCATCTAATAATCAATAAATACGGTCTTCCAAGCCTTTCAGATACAGTCGGGCAATTCAGGAGAAGATGGGATTTCAGAATAAGGATATACGGGATTTTGCCATTGGAATAGTTTTTTAGGTATATGTGGGTTAGTTTTTCCTATTCTATTTTATAACATAAAATTAGGTATTTTAATCTGCGAAGAATATTATAAAATGACCTTACAGCATAAACTTTTGACTAAATCGAATAGTTGTAAATAAAAAGTTAATCGGTGCTAAACCACAGAAAGTTTAACACCGATTAATTCTGATTACAAGCTATTTACCACATCACACGCACAGGCCCGAGAAGTCCGCTTTCCCGCAGCGGTTCATCGGCCGAGGGCCAGCGGATCACCCAGGTTTTGCGTGCCGCGGGCTCCTGCGCCGCATCGTAGACCAACCTATTGAACCAGCTCCCGGTCACTTCGACCACAACCGCATTGGTTCCGGGGCGGACATAATCGCTGATGTCCGTACGGTAAGGCGGCGCCCAAAGCGTCTGCACAGGGCGGCCGTTCACCGTCACTGCCGCAATCATCCCGACTCGTCCCAGGTCGAGCGTATATGTGGCACCCGGCTCCCGGGCTTCGAACGTCGTTTCGTAAACCGCCGTGCCGGAGAACGCCCGCCCCTCTTCGGACAGACCGAGGTCTTTCCAGGGCTTCAGTTCCGACAGTTCCAGCCTTTCGGGGGCACCCCAACCCGCCGGGAAACGAAGCGTCCAATCCCGCAGGGGGATCGCGGCGGCTTGCGTCCCTGCGGCGACGTGCGACTGCAGCAGATCGGACTCCGGGACATCCCTCCGGAATACGACGTAGCACGACCCTGACTGCGGCAGTTCGAGCGACACGCGGGTGCGATCCCCGCAGGCGACGGCCTGTGCCCGCGTTCTGCCGCCCGTCGCGGGATCCCACACTTCGACGATGCCGCTGCAACGGAAATCCAGCGTTCCGGCGAAGCCCGCACCTTTCGGCGGACACACGAAATCCCAGTCCGCCCCTTCCGTACGGCGGTGCGCCCAAAGCACATCGCCCCGGACGTCGGGCGTTATGCCGGCGGCAGCGAGCGCCTCAGGAATCGCCAGCCCCGAAATCACACGCCCCCTGCCGACTTTCCGCACGCCTGCGGTACGCCTTCCCCAAATCGCCTTTACGGCTTTGTCGAAACGCCGTTGCGCCTGCATCCCGCCGCTGAGCGTCGCCAACCCCTCGGGGGCCTCGCCGATAACGGTGGCGCCTGCCCGGACGAAGGCGAGGATCTTCTCGAGTGTTGCGGGCAGCATCCGGCAGTTGTCGGGCAGCCACAGCACGCTGTAACGGATACCATCGGGCGTCACGAACATTCCCTCCTCCACGCGGAGGCGGTTCATCAGGATATCGGGGTTGCAATAGTCGTATTTGTATCCTTGCAGGAAGGCGGGATCCTGGTCGGGCTTGGGGCTCAGTTCGTCACCCAGGTACCAGATGATATCGGAAACGGGCCGCCCCCGCTCCATCATATAGCTGCAACGGGCAAAATAATCGTTGATGACGGGCATGTGTTTCCACCAGGTCTGCCCGCGCAGGAAAGGGGTGCCGATACCCGGCCCGCCGAACGATGTCCCGGGAGGCAGGAACGGTCGTTGCGGGTTATGCGTATAGGTATGGTATATGAGGTGCGTGACGCCCTCGGCCAGGTTGGTATTGGCGACCTCCTTGAGCATACTCCACTGTTCGTCCCACGTATGGGTGAACGAGGTAAAGGCTTCGGCCGAAACCCGAGGCTTGCCGTAGAAACGGGCGGCCGAGGCGGCCGGTTTTATGGGCTTGAAATTCAGCGACCCGACGAAGCCGTCGGTGAAAGGCTGCCAGAATTCGCACATCGGGACATCGGCATATTTGTAATACTCGAGGATGTCGGCCGGGAAAACGTCGCCGGCGGCCGTTTCATACGAAATAGTCAGGCCCTTCTCCCGGGCGAGCGCAGCCATCGTCCCGTAGAAATTCTCGGAAAAAAGTTTCGAAATCGTCGCACGCCAGTCGCGCAGGAACCGCGCCGTGGTCTCCTGGTCGTCGACCACGAAGCCCATGACGGCCGGAAGCCAGCTGCGCAGCGCATAGTCGTTACGCCCGGCGAACTCGGCCTCCATATCGTCCGTCCAGGTCTGGGTCTCGCATTCCCAGCTGTCGAGCAGCATGCCATCGAGCAGCCCGCCGGACAAAGGGCCGTCGTGCAGGCGTCCGATGTAGCCGGCGAACTGCGCCCGGGCCCCGTCGGGCGACAATTTATTGCACTCCCACCCGGTTCCTTCGGGAGGGGCCGGTGAATTCCGCCGGCCGGTATTGACATGGCCGATGCGCAGGATCGTCCAGCGCCCCTCGGGCACCGTCCACTCCAGCGTACCGTCTTCGCGCATCGCATCCGTGATGTCCACGATCCGATCCCGGGCAATGTCGATACCCGTGGTCTCCAAATCGAAAAAGCACAACGGGCGATTCAGTTTGAGTTCCATCTGTACGATTCTCTATGTTTTGTGTCGATGTAATTTTCTTCTCTTCCTCCCCTCCCTTTCCTCCGCCCCGCTCCCATGAGCCGGCCGAAGAAACAGAGAAAATACGGTTCTCCTTTTTGTTAAAAAAGCCCCGAAATTTTTCCCTGCGCGTCGATGTCCATTCCCAGTGCCGCGGGCACAGCCGGAAGGCCCGGCATCCGCATCACATCCCCGGCGATCGGCACCACAAAGCCCGCCCCGGCGGCAAACTCCACATC
>ERZ827186.2751-NODE-2751-length-11329-cov-4.512773_pt1 | contig 11329 bp, 13 predicted proteins | sample MGYA00519918_ERZ827186 | MGnify/ENA primary metagenome ERZ827186 (study PRJEB31778, sample SAMEA3449275) | human gut metagenome | biome: human gut; feature: human-associated habitat; material: faeces | place: United Kingdom | collected 2010/2012 ... | reverse complement strand
AAGCCGCTCACATCAATAATCGCCCTTGAATCAGAGTCGGCAACAAAGCCAAGACTTGTAGTAACCGTTGCACCGTCCTGATACCAAGCCTTAAAAGAAGAATCGAGTTGAGACAACTTTTGAGCTCGAAGCTCTTCAATGGTTTGCTCAGGAATCTTTTCGACAGACCACCACAAGCCCTCTTCTTCCGAACCACGAATTACGCGATAGTGCTCAGAATCATTTGATACAAGTTGCTGCAAAATCTGTCGAAGCATCTGATTATGAAGAGTTTGGCTCTTGTGAGAGACATGAACTCCTACGAATTCCTCAGCCGTGGTCGGGATCTTTTCTAAATCCCAATCTTTACCATTAAAGCGACCAAAGAACCCATCCGGAATATTCGGCTTAACTTGAGTTGAGTTCACGGGAATCAAAAATTTTTCCGCATTCTTAGGACTTCTTTGGGCACTCCTACTGCATACAAAATAGCCGTTTTCATCAAAGCAATGGACTAAAGGAGCTTCAGTCATGGCAAACCTCTCAAACAAAAAAATAGCGGCATTAAAGCCGCGGGAAAAAAGATACTCGATAGCAATTGAAAAAGGTCTCACGGTTCGAGTTCATCCGTCAGGCCAGAAATCGTTTTTGGTTCGAATCCCTCAAAACGGTCGAACAATAGACATAACACTCGGGCAATTTCCAGAAATGTCTTTAATGCAAGCACATCAAGCCGCTCGTAAACAATTGCAAGCCTATTCGTTAGATCCAGTAGCTGGATACACTTTGCGTGATGCTTTTGTATTGTGGTGCAATTTGAAACGTGGACGCATCGTCAGCTATGCCGATGAGAAGCGGCGAATTGAGTTCTACCTGATGCGTCACATCGGAAGTCGACAGCTCGATGAAATCACAGCGCCGCTCGTCATCAAGACTGTTCGCCCGATTGAAAACGCAGGAAAACGCTCAACACTCAAGCGGATCCTGATGCGACTTCGCGAAATCCTGGATATCGCTGTATGCGCGGGTTACATCGAACATAATCCGATCGATCGAGTTTCAAAAGTGTTTGCACCGCCAGTTACAAAACCAATGCCTTCTGTGGACTGGAAGGATCTCGAAAGAGTCATGTTCGTATTCCAAAAGGCAAACCAAAGACTTCAGAATTATTTCTTGTTTTCGCTCTGTTCAATGCTACGCCCTGGAGAAGTGGCCGCTCTCGAAAAATCCTGGATCAAAGGAGATACCATCATCATTCCATCTTCAAAGATGAAAAAAGGTCGAGAGCACAGAGTGCCGCTCACACCTTTCATGTTGCAGCTTTTAGAGCGAGAGAAGTTCTTTTCGCCTCATCCACGCAATCGATTTGTGTTTGCCGGCCGAAAGCCAGATAAACACATTTCAAAGCAAGCGCTGACGAAATGGCTTCATTCGTCAGATCTTCGAGGCCAATTGGTTAGTCATGGTTTGAGATCGATTGCCCGATGTTGGCTTGCCGATCACGCTGTTCAATTCGAGGTCGCTGAAGCGTGTTTGTCTCATACGGTAGGTGACAAAGTTTATCGTGCCTATCAGCGCTCGGATTTTCTTGAAGCGAGAAGATCTGTCATGCAGAGTTGGAGCTCCTTTGTTTTCAAATGTGCCCGCCGTGCTGGACTTTTGGATAATTCTTTCGGTCCTTCAAATAGTTATGTTGAATCTGGCACATGTGTCGCTCTGTGCTGAGCACATGTTGCGGCACCCTTACTCACGGGGTTTTAACTTGAAGTTGAAACCCCAAACATGAGCGGCGAATTGTCTCAGCTTTCGTCTGACCTGTTGCTTGTAAACGGTGTTTTCTCAAATACATCCGTTTCAGTACCGAAGCACACTTCTTCCCTCGGTACAGATCAAGATGAAGTAATTTTGAGATTTAACGCAAGTAGCAGTAATGCAATCTACAACGGTTCAACCGTGCAATCACCTGCTTTACAAGCCTTGCCGTGTATCCGCTATTAATATCGGATGCAAGGCAAAGCCTGTAAAGCGTGAGGCTGAACGGTTGTAGTACCGTCTTTGTAAACACCGCTAGATCTGGAAGCGTTGAAAATTAGGTACGTAACACCTACCTCATCTCCATCCGCGTAGCCACAAAATCCGTCTTCTTGATAGCTTGGGCTGAAACATCCGTCGGTCACGGCATCACCAGAGGTCAGAAATTTGTTACGACCGCCGATAATGTTTGGCCACCAAACAGCACGGGCCAAACAGGTGTGTACGCTTGGGATGGGTACACCGGTTGGGGTAATCTCATCATGGAAGACGACGAAAATCCTACTCGAGTTGCCAGAACCGACGAAGCTTCGACTGCTGTTTATCGCTCTTTACAGTCAGACCTAAGCGCAGGGAACAGTATTTTCGGCGGTACTACCGTTCAGCCAGCCGCATTGCAAACACTTCCATGCATCCGCTACTAGTATCTGATACAAGGCAGCACGGTTAAAGCTTTTGGCTGCATCGTCGTCCCGTCGTAGATCGAAGAATTACGAGAAGCATCGAAAGTTATGACATTCGCATTACCAGTTCGTGTGTCATATGCGATTTGATAAAGATCGTAGCTTTCTTCGGTCCTTCCGCTTGACCAAAAAGCATTAGGAGTTCCCGCTGTTGGCCAAAGTGTATCCGAGCGATTATCACGGAAACCGCCCGTAATGTTTGGACTCGCCCCAAACATGACTGGGCAAATTACGCTTTTTTCCAAGATTTCTGGCAATTGCAGTCAGGTTTTCTCTTTGATCGGCGAGCCCGCTAACGCAGGAGATATTTACCAAAGCACAGGAACCTATCAAGGCTATGACGGTTTCTATCTTGATGCGTCGAGGGCCTCTTCAATTTACTCAGGAACCAAAATGCAATCCCCGGCGTTGTCTGTTCTGCCGTGTATCAGAACCTGATGCAAGGCAATACTGACAGAGCTTTTGGTTGCATGGCTGTTCCCGTGTAAATCGGGTTGTAATCGTGGGCGTTGATTAGGAGGTTAGTACCTACTGTTTCTCCGTCGTAGTTAAATTCAGCCTTATATGCTCCGGATCTACCTTCGGCCACGTTTGTGAGAACATAGTCACCATAAACCCAATCACCTTCTGTTCTGGTGAAGCGATCGAAGTAAACCGTTCCCTGGAGGCTTGGTCACTACGCTTGAAGCACAACCTGAAGAATCGCGCACAACAGTAGCATTCATGGACGCCAATAACTTGGCACATCAGCTCACACTTGAGCAACTAAAGACAGTCCAAGTCGAAATCATCCAAAACGGTCAGTCTGCTTATCAACAGAAATGGGCACTTCGTACCGCGATTGAAAACGCGCAAAGTAAAGAAGAACTTGAGGCGATCGATATCAAATTCACCGCAGAGGACTTCAGTAAATGAGACATCCCGATGGATTGCAAATACTGATTGCCATCGATCAGCTTTTAAACAGTTTGATCGGCGGTTATGCAGACGAGACTTTAAGCAGCCGAGCTTATCGACACAAGAAAAATGGATCACGCTCATGGCCTGCTTGGTTGATTGACCACATTTTCTTCTGGCAAGAAGAGCACTGCAAAGCATCATACGAGAGCGAACTTGAACGATCTCACTTACCTCCGGAGCTACGAAAATGACAAAAGACGAATTGAAAAGTGCATTAAAAGATTTTGGCAGTAAAGGCAAAGAAATCGCAGAAGAGCTTTATGAAAAGCTCGAATCGGAAAAAGAAACGATGGACACAAGCACCAGACGCAAAACACGTACGTTTTGGGTTTCCGTTTCGGTTTTCGCTTTTTTGATTGGTGTCGCCATCGGTCATTTGTTTTTGTAACTGCTCGGAGGTGTCGTGATAAACGCAGTTTCAAACTTATTGCCGCATTCTGCTGACAGGGTGATGATGGCTCTTGGCGGAACTGTTGGTGCAATGTTCTCTTTTGCTTTCGGAGATATCGGGCCACTGATTATTTGGCTTGCGAGCTTTGTTGTTCTGGACTACGTTACCGGGATCCTTTCAGCAGTACGTAACCGACAGTGGAAAAGCCGAGAGCTGTTTTACGGGACGATCCGAAAAATCATCATTTTTGTAATGGTCGCACTGGCACATGGCCTAGATGTCGCATTGCACGATCTGATTCACGTGGACTTTGTACAGTCCATCATCATTGTCGCTTACATAGCGGGGGAATTCGGATCAATCATCGAAAATCTTGAAAAGGCGGGACTTGGGCATGTCGTTCCACCAGTTTTTAAACACATACTCGACGGAGTCAATCTTTACCTTGACCGACAGGTCGATAAACATTTGGCAATGGAGGCCAAACGTGAAAATGAAAAACATCGGAACTTATGATCCCGCCGTGGCTGCGGGTTTTATTTCGTCTTTCGAAGGCTGTAAGTTGACCGCTTACAAGTGTGCAGCTGGTGTCTGGACAATCGGATACGGGCATACACAAGGGGTACAAGAAGGTGACAAGTGTACTAAAGAACAAGCGAAAGCATGGTTGATCGGTGACATCAGAGACGTTCAGTTGTTACTTGCTCACTATGTCAATGTACCAGTTACGCAAAACGAATTCGTTGCACTAGTGTCGCTAGCGTTCAACGTCGGCATCGGTTCGCTAATGAAGTCAAAACTTCTGAGAAAATTGAACTCAGGTGACCGCGAGGGCGCTGCAGAAGAATTCCTTGATTTCGATTTGGCCAACGGCAAGCGCTTGGCAGGCTTGACACGACGCCGCAAGGCTGAACACGATCTTTTCTTACAGGACTGAAAAAAATGAACACTTCTGAAATTAGAAACGAAGCAAGAAAATTAGCCAAGTTCCCCTTTGTTGAGCCAGCTTTGGTGGACGAGCTGATCGATCGAGTGGATTTCTATCGTGTTCCGGGCACGGCAACGAAGATCTGCAGCATTATTTTGAAGTCTGGCTTCACGGTAGTCGATCATGCCTCGTGCAAAGATCCGCGAAACTTCAATGAAGAACTGGCAAAGAGCCTCTCCTTCTCAAAAGCGCGAGATCAGATCTTTGCGCTTGAAGCGTATGCGGATGTCGCAAGAGGGCCGATCGAAGCCGCGCTTCCAAACATTGTTTAAGGATCCACATGCTTGAAAAAGTAAAACTTGGTGGCATTGGTTTCATGGTCGGACTCCTTGTCGCTGCATTTACTGCCAAAAATTGCTATGACATAGGGTTCGATCATGGTACCGCCGAAGCAGAAGCACGTCAGGCCTCTGCTGTAGAAATTGCCCAAAATGAGGTGAAAAAAGATTATGAAAAGCGTGTGCAAGAGCTTACTGTTTCTATTGAGCGCCTTCGCATTGACAATGCTGAACGGTTGCGCCAGCTCAAGCGGTTCAATCAAACCAGTGGAAACCTGGAAACCTGCCGCCGTGACCGAAGCGACCTTGCAAGACTGGCGGTGCGAGGTGAAGAGCTACTCAAACGAGCTGACAGCTATCTTGAGGCATTGTCGATAAAATAATAGTGATCTCTTTCGCTATTAACCTTATTGATAAAAAATAATCGAGGTATTTTTTAAGGTATTTATTTTTTATCAATTCAAAATCCATTTATTAATCAAGTTATTACTGCTTACAAAAATTATTGAGTGGGACAAGCACATGAAATAGCTTGAAAAAAGCAGAAAAGGATTGAAATCAACTACTTGATTTTCAATCCTTTTTTTTCATAAATGCAACAGAAATGACTTGCAATGGTTCGCAACCTCTAGAAATAAAAATTCAAGGTATTTAAAAAGGTATCAAAAAGCGAGGTCGAGGTATAAAATCGAATTTCATCGCTTTCTTGGATCATAAACACGCGAGCCCCGATAGTCGGGACTACCGAGGCTCTTTACTTACGCGTTCAGCATGCGAGTAGCAAGATTAACGCTATGATGATTTTGATTACCCAACGTCTCAAGCGTTTTGCTATACTGACGGAAGAGATTGAATGTAGACGCATTTTCAATCTTCCTTTAAGCGGCTTAGATGGTGGTCATCTAAGCCGTTTTGCTATGATTTTGTCCCCCGAGATTGAGAGGAAATCACAGCAAAAATCTCTCAATACTTAACGGAGGAAATGCACCTAACTCCGTTGGATATGGATCGCATTTTATCAAACCAACGCAATGGCTAGACATTGTGAGAGCAAAGATCGATAACTACGGTGTGATTAGCTTTTTTATTGATCTATTTTTGAAGCATGACCGTAAGCCCTTTATGTCCCTCTTCGGCATGGGGATCTGTCTCATTAAGCAAGACCCTCAATTTGTTTTTCTCTGCAAGTGTTTTCACAATGGCCATTCCCAATCCGGTTCCGGTTACCCCAGTTCCTAAAACTCGGTAAAACGGATCAAACACCCGTTCACGTTCTTCTTTGGCTATCCCGGGACCGGTATCGCTTACGCTGAGTTTAAAAGGAGAGAGCGACTGCAAGCGAATCTCTATCTTCGATCCTTCCGGGCAATACTTCACGGCGTTTTCCAAAAGATTGCGCAGAATGGTGAACAGGTCATCCTCACAGATATCGACCGTGATATTCGCATCGGGGTCTAATTCATCAAAACCGAGAGCTTCAATTTCGATTTGTTTTTTCTCTGCTTCGGACCAAATCTGCTCGATCACGTTTGCCAGTACCCGAGAAATTTGTGCCGATTTTTCGGGCTGTAGCTTAGACGGCTGCTGTGCCCGTTTGAGTGAAAGCAGTTGCGAAACCAGGCGTGTTGCCCTGTCAATACTTTGTCGCAAGTCATTCATCTGCTTTTGGCTCTCGGCATTCAAAGCTGATTTTTCAAGTCGCTCGGCCTGCAGGGACAATGCAGCAAGAGGGGAGCGCAACTCATGAGCAGCATCGGCAACAAAGCGTGATTCGCTTTCGCGCAGTTCGGAAATTCTTTTGAGTACACCGTTAAAAGCCTGCACCAAGGGAAGAAGTTCCTTGGGTAAATTAGACGGATCAATCGGTCGGATATCGTCAGGTTCCCGTTTATTGATCGAGTCGGTGAGTTGTCTGATCGGTTGCATGGAATACCACAATACAACGGCCAATATCACCACAATGACAAAAGAGAGCCCCAACAAAGGCAAAATAGCAGCGATGGCGGTTTGTCGGGCAATTTTTTCGATTTCTTTCGTTTTTTGTGCCACCGCAATATGCTTGCCGTCTGAGAGCGTCATTAAGTTGAGGCGATATTCTTTGCCGGAAATTGTTAAGGTTTGAGTACCTTCGTGCAGGTCCTTATCAAAAACCGCCCGAATGGTTTGACCGCCCTCATGAAGTGTTCGGACCATGATGGTTGAACCGGCCTTTGCGATGGAGTCAGGCGATCGGCGATCCAATATGAACCAGTCTTCAAAATCATCGTCGTCCATCCAAAGGGCGCCGGGGTGACGATTAGAGACATCAGTACGGGCTAAAACGCCGCTCACTTCCTGCAAAAGGTCATCTTGTTTGTCATAGGCTTCGTGGTAGGAGACGATAAAAAGACTGATTGCCGAAATAATGGTCACGATCAAGGCGGCGGATCCCGCCCAAAGAATCAACCTTTTAACAAAGCCGTAATTTTTGACCGGTGTACAGCTCATGAAACAGGTCATTTTTCTACCATCCAACCCAGGCCTCTGACGTTTTTAATCACATCGTTGCCCAGTTTTTTGCGAAGGGAATGAATCAGGTATTCAACAGCGTTGCTCTCGGGCTCTTCTCCCGGCTCGTAGATTCTTTCTTCAATTTTGCGTCTGGATAAAATGCTGCCGGGTCGAGCCAAAAGCGCAGCGAGCAGCGCGTATTCACGCCGAGACAAGGCAATGGTTTTGTCGCTTGAAGCTAATTTTGCCGTTTTTTCAGCCACATCAAGCGTGACAATGCCGTTTGTGAGCGAGAGATCGGATGTTTTGTTTCTGCGTCTTAAAACGGCACGGATTCGCGCGAGTAATTCGCTGATATGAAATGGTTTGACGAGATAGTCGTCAGCGCCGGCATCCAACCCTTCAAGCCTGTCATCCAAACCGTCCCGGGCGGTCAAAATAATTACTGGAACATCTTTTTTATCACCTTTGGCTTGAGTTCTCAACGTACGCAAAATAGTCATGCCGTCCACACCCGGCAAGCCCAGGTCCAGTAACACAAAGCCGTAATCATTAACCGAGAGCATCATAAGCGCATCGCGACCGTTGGCCACTTGCTCAACTGTGTACATTTCGTCGGTCAGTGCTCCCTTGACTGCCTGCGAGATCATCGGATCGTCTTCAACCAAAAGAATTCGCATAACATCATTTCCTCAGATATATGAAGGTATTGTAGGAGAAAGCCATTCAACGGTGAAAGTTTTTTGCAATTCGTTTCCGAGACTTAGGAAAGACTAAGTTTTCGCTAGGTTTTCACTAAGTTTGTGTGATTAAACTGAGAGCATCTGATAAATAAATTCAAGGAGACGACTATGAAAAAGACATTGATAACAGCCGCCCTCTGTGCTTTAACGATTCCCTTTGCAGCGTTGGCTCAAGGTCCCACCGGTTTTGATAAACCGGTTAAATCCGAGGCTCGTCCCCAAGGTTTTGAATTGACCACGTTGAAGTCTATCGATGAAGTGAAAAAGCACGGCCGTGATGATCAGCTCGTCGTTGTTCGTGGGCGCCTGACCCGTCAAATGGGCCATGACAAGTATGAATTCACCGATGAAAAGGGCAACAAGATCATTGCTGAACTCGACGATGATCGCGACTGGTCTCATGTGGCGAAAGACGCTCTCGTTGATATTTTGGCAGAAGTCGATCGCAGTAAGAAGAAAGTAGAATTGGAAGTGTTGCAGGCCAAACCTGTGCGCTAAGTCAGTTCAGCTTTGAGATAACGGAGACCAGAAGTCATGCGTTTTGAAATAACCGGCAGCGTTGATCCGCTTTTGTCAGTTTCGTTGGAAAAGGGAGAGAAAGTCCTTGCAGAATCCAATGCCATGGTGGCAATGGACGGTGACCTCAGCCTTAAGGGTAAGAGTCGGGGCGGGATCATGAAGTCGCTTGCCCGAAAGTTTCTCAATGATGAAACGTTTTTCCAACAGTATGTTGAAGCTGAAAAAGGCGCAGGCAGTGTCCTTCTGGCTCCGAATATTCCGGGCGATATCCGCATACTGGAAGTCGGCGATCGGCAATACATGGTCTCTGACGGCGCCTTTTTAGCGGCCAGTGAAGGCGTCGATCTGGAAGTGAAGTCTCAGGGCTTAGGCAGAGCGCTTTTAGGAGACTCGGGCGGTTTTTTCGTTATGAGCACAAGCGGTCAGGGACAGGTGGCCGTATCGGGCTTCGGGTCGGTGCGCGAACTCGAAGTTCGTGAAGGTCAATCACTTGTGGTGGACAACGGTCATTTGGTTGCCTGGGATCGCAATCTTGATTATGAGTTAAGCCTTAATACCTCTCATAGCGGACTTTTTGGAAAACTGGTTAACAGTCAGATTACGGGCGAAGGCATTGTGCTGAAATTCAGAGGACAGGGCAAGGTGATTGTTTGCTCCCGCAATAAGGGCGGCTTTCTGGATTGGATTTTTGCCAACAGTCCGACAGCCAAAGCAGTCAAAAACGAATAACTGAAGCAGAGGCCGACATGTCGGCCTCAATTGCTTTACTGTGTTAGCTTAATCTTTTCAATCGGTTCAGTTTGTCGGGTTTCAAGCGGCCTGCTTTGATAACTGACTTTGCCGAAATCAATATCTTTTAAGTCAATCAAGCGGATACGGGCATCGTTCATCGTTTTGAAGTAAAGACGCGCATTACTCATATCTGTGACACTCGTCCACTGAGTGGCCGATAAAAGTCCTGTCGGATTTTCCTGATTTTTGAGTTCCAACCCGATCGGAATTTCAAAGGCATTGAGGATTTTGAAGCTATAGAGAACCGCTTCACCGGCCGTTTTTAATTGCGGAGCCGTTGCGGTCATAAAGGCCGCTCGAACAAAGCGAGAAGGTGGAGTGATGTCGCCAGGCAACCCCACCATGCCGCTCCCCATTCCGGGAGAGCGTAAAGTGACCTTTGACCAATTCACGGAATCGGTATGACCGGGTTTTAAATTGAGATAGTTATTTAAGTTTGTCATCTGCCATTGAAAACCCGGAGAATTGGTGAGCACGCCGATGTGATTGTCGAAAATGTGCATCTTGCCTTCGATAATTTCTACGACGATTTGCTCGCCGCTCTTATCAGCAATCCGATAATGAACGGTGCCCGCACCTTTGAAGCGTTCGGTGAGGCGAATACCGGAGAGCATTTCTTTAGCGGACTTCACACTCTCGGCATTCCCAAGAACCCAAGCTACGAAATCCATATCGGAAAGCGTTTGTTGTTTGAGCGTACGGTCGTAGGTGGGATAGGTACCGTAACCCGGGAAAAAGAAAAGACCCGCCGAGAGGCCTTTTTCGTTCAGTCCTTCGACCACAAAACTTTTGTCTTCGATTGAAAGACCGACATAACCTAAAGTATTGTTGTACTGCATACCGGGACCGTAAGCGGTTTGAGTCTCGGATTGATGGCCTCTGGGCACAACCACAATATTGGAATTTAAGACCGAGGCGCCCCACTCAATCGTGCGGGCAACAATTTTGTCTGAACCGGTTGATTCAAGAGAAATGCCCGTACAGGCCGAACTGTTTAATGAAGTAGCTAAAAGCGCAGCTGCCAGTGACGCAAGATGAAAAGTTTTCACAATGAACTCTTTTTAATGTAATGTCGATCATCATAGAGCCTTTCCATGATCTGGTGCGAAAATTCAGGGATTTTTTACACTTGCTTGCTCAAAAGATAAATATTGAATTAGCTAAAATAATTAGGTTAGTTGCAATTTCTGCGACAAAAGAGGAGTTTTTTATTATGAATCAAGATCTTAAGAAGAAAATTGAAGAACTGATCCCGAATCTGGCTAAGGTTCGTCGTGATCTGCACAAGCATCCGGAGTCCGGTTGGACGGAATTCCGTACGGCTTCGATGGCCATCAAGAAGATGCAGCAATTGGGCTACACCATCACGATGGGCGAAAACGCTGTTTGTCGTGAAGCGATGATGGGTGTGCCCTCTGCCGACGCATTGCGTGCTCATATGGAACGCGCCATCTCCCAAGGCGCAGATCCGGAATTGGTTGCCAAGATGGAAGGCGGCATGACCGGTTTCTGGGCTGATATGGATTTCGGTGGCGAGGGTCCCTTCCTTGCCGTACGTTTTGACATGGACTGCAACGACGTGAGCGAATGCACGGACGCTGATCACCGCCCGAACGTTGAGGGCTTTGCCTCCGTTAACAAGGGTGCTATGCACGCCTGCGGCCATGACGGTCATATGGCTATCGGTTTGGCCT
>ERZ827186.2750-NODE-2750-length-11332-cov-4.037421_pt1 | contig 11332 bp, 5 predicted proteins | sample MGYA00519918_ERZ827186 | MGnify/ENA primary metagenome ERZ827186 (study PRJEB31778, sample SAMEA3449275) | human gut metagenome | biome: human gut; feature: human-associated habitat; material: faeces | place: United Kingdom | collected 2010/2012 ... | reverse complement strand
CGGCGTCTTGTTACCGAGATCAACACCGAGCAATACGACTATGTATTGTTGGATTGTCTGCCGTCTTTAGGTGTCCTGCTCACCAACGCGCTGACTGCGGCTGATGGTTTGCTTGTGCCGGTGCAGGCCCAGAAATTGAGCGCCGACGGCCTTTCGCAACTGATGATGGTTGCAGACCAGTGCCGGAAAGCCACCAACCCGAATTTGAAAATCTGCGGCGTTTTGGTAACGATGGTGGACCGAACGGCAATGGCTGCGGCAGTACAAGATGCTGTCCGTGAACTGTACAAAAATATGGTGTTCACAACACACATTTCCCGGAGCGTTTCTGCGGCCAACTCCACAAACGATCAGCACAGCCTTGTTAAGTACGCGGGCCGGACTGGCAACGCCGGGAAATTGGGACGCGAATATCTTGCGTTGGCTGATGAAGTTATTCGCCGTATGGAAAAAGAGGGGGTGTAAGCAATGGCTAAAATGAAGTTGAATACCTCTGCTATGCAGTACAACAAACTTGATTCCGGGCTTGCGATGCTGTTTGGCGGCTCCACCCCCACCACCGGGCAACAGCTTGAGAATATCCCTATTAACATGATCGACACCCATCCGAATCAGCACCGTTGGAGCATGAACGAGGATGAACTGAACTGGCTTACCAATAACATTGCACAGGTTGGCGTTTTGCAGCCTGTTAGCACCATGAAAAAGCCGGATGGGCGCTATTTGCTGCTGGCCGGTCACCGCCGGAAACTAGCAGCGGCTCGTGCAGGGTTGACTGAAATCCCGGCCCTCGTTGAACCCTACGATGAAGCACGCGCCGACATTATCTTCAACGCCACGAACCTCGGCCAGCGTCAACATCTGCGCCCCAGTGAAAAAGCCTTTGCTTACCTCGATCTGGAACGTGCAGTTGGTTCCACAAAAAAAACAACCGCCGCGATCGCAGAGCTGACCGGCGATAACGTGCGAATGATTCAACGTTATAAGCGTTTGACAATGCTTCTGCCTGAGCTGATCGAAATGGTTGATTCCGATACCATTCCCGTATTTGCCGGTGAAGCACTTGCCAGCCTTAACTCGGAAGAGCAATCCGCACTACTTACTGTGATGGAAGATAACAACATCAAAAAGATTTCTCTCAAACAAGCTAAGGAACTGCAAACGGCATCAAGTAATGCCACCGATGATCTTTCTGAGGAAGAAATCCTCGCAGTATTCCGTCCTGCCGATTATCCCGATTGGCTGTCTGGTATGGTGATGAAGTTTTTGGAACTGAATAAGCAGACGCCACTCCACGTTGATGGGGAGTATCTGAAAAACAAGCTGGGAAAAAGCTGGACCGGGATGGGCAACTCCGAAATGGATGTAACCACATCGCCCAAAGGAATTCAATTTCGCAACTACGAAAACGACCAAGCGGTCAGTTTCACTTGGGCGAAATTTGAAACCTACTGCCGGTCACTCGCTCCTACGGATGAAAAGCCGATGGCTCTTTATCGTTCCGAACTCGGAAACTACATTCCTTCGACCTTAAAAACCGAACAAGAAACAATGGACTATATCGTTCAAGCGCTGAGGTACTGGCAAGAAAGTCACCCTGCGATTTGAAAAATCCGGGGTGCGACAATTTGTCGCACCCCTTTAATTGATAGAAAGGTGTCTATCTATTATATAAGAGAAAGGCGGCAATCATGTTATCCTTTAAAATCATGAACTTTACAAAAAATCTCAAACCCGGTACGCTGTTAGCTACCGCCGACGTTTGCATTGAAAACTCTGTAACAATCTGCGGCGCGCGTCTCGTGGTACGAAAGAATGGACAAGGCGCTTTTCTTTCCCTGCCCACACGGAAAGTCGGAAACAAATATTATCCCGAAGTGCTTGTTATCGACAAGCAGCTGCGCACGGAGATCGAAAAGCAACTCTGTACACTTACTGACTACACTCACAACTGATGTCAAAACACCGTCCGGCACAATAGAGTACATATTATCGGACTAGTAATATGCTATGCTGACGATAGAAGTCAAAAAAAGTATTGCAGACAGGAGGGTCACCATGTATAATGTTATGAAAGCGCTACGTTGGGTGCTGATGCTCCCGGTTATCGCTGTTTTGATGTTACTCAATATATTTTTCGCCCTGCTCTACACCTTTGGCGGCATGGTGATGAACCTGCTCTTTCTCATTTGCGGTATTTGCGCACTTTACTTCCTATTTCAGCAGGAATGGCAGTTGTTCCTAATTGATTTGGTAGCGGCATGGGCGTTCAGCCCTTTGGGCCTGCAAGGTCTACTTGGGTTGATTGTTCAAGGGGTCGCAAAAGCCTTGTCGGTATGTATAGCATTTGCGAATAATTGACCTCAGATGTAGGTCACAGTCATAAAAATATGGAGGTATCAATTATGAAAAAGAGACTTATATCTTTAGGGTTGACACTTGCGCTAGGCGTTCTGCTCACAGCGTGTTTCGGCCCCTCGTTGACTGAAATCACCTTGCCAAGTGAACCGTTGGAACTTGCAACTGGTGAAACGGCCACATTGGAAACGGCGTACATCTACGATGGTGAAACACCAGAAGATGCACAGCCTGACATCACCTACACCAGTAGCGACGAAAATATCGTCACTGTGTCTGAGGATGGCACCGTCACTGGTGTAGCTGAAGGCCAAGCCACCATTACCGCCAGCGTAGGCAACCTCAGTGCCGTACAGGGTGTGATTGTGACAATCCCTGTCGAAAGCCTGACCGCCGAAAATCTTTCTCTCCGTCTTTCTGACGGCGCACAGAACATTCTGTACACTGTTACACCCGAGAATTTTAGCGGCACTCTGACTTTCGCTGTTGCCGATGAAAGCATTGCAACTGTTACAGATGATGGCAAAATCACACCGATTACCGTAGGAGAAACAACACTTACAATTATCGCCCCAAATGGGAAAGCTGTGAGTGTCGCCGTGGACGTGTGGGATGGCCCCAAATCGCTGACTTTGTCTGCCGGAAAAACTGAAATTACGCAGGGCAGCGGCACTCAAATCAGCGTCACCGACGATCAGGGCAACGAAGTATCTGCCGAAAATTTGCTGTGGTCATCCAGCGATGATACCACTGCGGTTGTTACCAATGGCTGGGTAGATATGACCGGCACAGGTGATGTCACGATCACGGCCAGCAATGAGCATGGTATCTCTGCATCCATTGATCTCACCGGCACCGCTCCTGCACCGAAAGCATCCGCCAGCGCCGGAAGCACTTCTGGCGGTTCGGGTTCCAACAGCACTTCTGCGGCTCCCAGCGTCGGCGGCGGTTCTGCTCCGGCGAACAATTCTGGGCACGGAACATTCACAGTTTACGGTGACGGCACCGCATTTGATCTGCAAAACAACATTCGTGCAGAGGCTGGTGTCAGTGCGTTGACTTGGGATAACGGCCTCGGAGACATTGCTGCGGCACGTTGTCAGCAGATTGCCACCGATTTCAGCCACAATGGTGCACAGACTGCGGAAAATATCGCGTGGGGGCCGGCTGATTCGTCCAGCGTTATCGCTGGCTGGCAAAATAGTCCTGGTCACTACTCGAACATGATCAACTCTGGATTTACGCGCGGGGCCATTGTCCATATGTACGATGGTGACGGTTGCAACTTCTGGGTTGCTGTTTTCCAATAAAGCATGAGAAAGGGTACGACGAATCGTCGTACCCTTTTCTGTTAAATAGAAAGAAGGCTTTCGATTGAAAAATGTGAACTTGACAAAGAGCGAAAAGCAAATCATGCACGCCTTCTGGCAGGCCGATCATCCGCTCTCATGCACCGAATTGCTCTCCCGCTGCGAACTGAGGAATTGGAAAGACCGTTCTGTTTTTTCAATGTTGAACGGCTTACTTGACAAAGGACTTTTGCAACCCGTCGGTTTTGTGCGCAGCGGTAAAACTTACGCGCGCACCTTTAAACCAACGATGTCTCAGGTTGAGTATTGGGGGGAGGTAATAAATCAGGAACACATGAGCAGCACTCAACTCTCGGAGTTGACCGATCTTCTTGCCCAGCGCAAGCGATCATTGGATTTAGCGTAAATTGAACACCACAAAAAATCACAATCCACGGTGCGACAATTCGTCGCACCTTTTTTCTTTTGAGGTCATGGACTATGAAAAAATACAACGGCTATATCTTTGATAGCAGTTAGAAACCTCTTTGATTCCGCATTTTTTCCAACAAAGAAAGAGGTAAATAAATCATGAATCAGAAAATCCCTTGCTCGCAAAGGATTCTGGCGTTTTTCCTCGCTATATTTATGTTATGCAGCCTAAGTTTGCCGGTGCTCGCTGAGGCCGCACCGAGCGAAACGCCACCTTTGCCCGCAGAAACTTCTGCAACTTCTGAAACGGCCACTCCTACAGAAGATTCCACGAACAGCACCACCGCCGAAAACAATGATACTACCACTTTAAGCGATGCCGCGCAAGCGTTTGTTGATGCCGTCGCAGCCCTTGACCGGGACGCCATTGTTTCCGCATCCAATGCGTGGGGGCTGGCCAGCAAGGCATGGCAAGCCGATCAGAGCAACACCGAACTCGAAAGCGCCTTGAACGAAGCGATTGCGGCGCAAGATGCCGCTTGCGCACCGTTATATAACGCTGAGGAGTTGTACAATGCCTTAACGGCTGACGAACAGGGTCTCGAAGCTGTGGCCGCTGCATATTCCCGATTTGAAGAAATCTGGACTGCAATGGTCAACGCAATGGAAAACCCCATTGAATCCGAAAGCGATGACGAAAGCGACGAATTGGAAAAGATTGTCGCCGTCATGTATTCCGATCTGCCCAAAGAGCCGACAGGTTATTATCTCGATTCCAACGGTCTGCCTGTTGTAACCGGTGATACCCTTATCAGTATTGAGGGCTGGGGTACTGAGGACTACAGCGACATTGACCCCAATAGCGCAACTCAGGTTGCCCTCGATGCCGATTTGTTGGACGCTGAGAGTGCCGCAGCATCTTTCCCTCATGTTGAGGGTAAAGATTACGCTATTGTTCCGATCAGCACTCAGATTCTCTATCCCGAAAATGGCAGTTGCGCAGACATTACGCTGCCGGAGGATGTCACTCTGTTGGGGTATTCCTTTACAAGTGACGATCTGATGGAAGCTACCGAGGACGAGCGGAACAAAATGCTCCATTATGACTTTACCGAGATCTCAGCGTCGGTAGCTGGCATCTATGTTCTGGCCCGCAATGATTTTGAAGCTACGCTCACCTATACGGACAGCTCCAAGACCATCACAAAAACTCTTACTGTCACGTTGGATGATAACGCTCCTCAAAGCGCCGTACTTGAAGATCGCTTCTCACAAGAAAACGCTGCCAATACTGCCCGCACTTACGATTTGAGCGCGGCTCCGCGTGCCGGTGGGTTGCAAGTAACCCAGTGTGTAAACACGAGCATTGGCTGGATGAATTATCTTGGTGGACAGCAGGTACTCTGCGCGGATAAAGGTAAATGGGCTTGGGGGCCTGGTGCAACCTACGCCAATAAATACCCCCCTGTAGCTACTTATACTGCTGCTGGGTCGGTGTGGGTTGATGCTGCATCGTTTGGCAAAGGCTGGACAGCAGATCAGGCGACGATTTGGGCTGCCGGTTTCAACAACGGTACTCCCGCAAGCAAAACGTATGCACTCGATGAAAATTCCGGTGACGCAAGTTACTATGACAGGCTCGCGTGGCAGGCCCAAATGTACCCCGACAGCATGGCTGCCACGATCGTAAGTCGGTTGAATCAAGCCACCCCGTATCTTGGCCCCGGTGAATCCCAGACAGTTTTTCTTGGAACCCTTTACACTCCGAGCAATGCCGCATGGCAGCGATTTGTCTTTTTGGACTACAATCCTGTGGTGCTCGGCGGTGATACTGAAATTCCCGGCTTGACCCCCGATGGCGAACCCATCGACATTCCGTGGGAAGCCAGCTATGAACGCACCGCTACGCTCGATCTCACTTATACGGTAAACGTTGACAAGATTCAGCTTGAAACCGGTGAAAAGGTCGATGGAGCTTCTATTGACATTGAACCGATTCTTGATGGCATTCCGAGTGACATCGACGGTGGCAGTTGGACGATAACCCCTGCTGGCAAGCAGTCTGTTACCACAAGTGGACATACTGATGATAATAGCTACCATCAGAATGGCGGTGACGGAACCGTTTCTTGGACAATTCATTATGAAGTCACCAAGTCCGCATCTAAAAGCGGTAAGGTTACTGTAAACTCCGAGCAGGATGCTGACACCAATGGTCAGGAACAGGCCAACCAGCAGCAAGCCGCTGCGCAAGCGGACTGTGAAGCTCAGGTCAACGCTGCGATTGAGGCTGCACTGGCACTGGCACACAGCTACTTTGACAACATTCAGTATCACTATGATGAAACCGATGTGCCGTATGGCTTTGACGAGTACGGCGGCGATCTTGGTAGCCATCAGACCATCACCGTACCGGCTGATAGTTCCAATGACTACACCATGAAAAACAACGAGTGGTCCCTGCAGGTAAACCTCACCAAAGTGGACAGCGAGACCGGGGAACAGATTGCCGGTGACGCGCTGTATGAAGTCTACGAGTGGGACACTGTAACGCAGCAGTACATTCCTTATGGAGACTACAACCAATATAGCGTTGTACGCAATCCAGACGGCACTTACTCCGTCGCCAATGGCTCCAACTATGGAACTGGATTTGATACCAGCCGGAAGATGTATTATACCCAGCGCAATGAAGGGCGCTTCATTATCGTGGAAACTCGCGCTCCCTCTGGCTATTACGGCGACTGGGTGGATGTAGAGCATCCCGGAGATGCAGGCACTCCGCTGGGTAAGCGTGGTTACTATATCGAAATTACCAAAGCCAACGACGGCAGCGTGATCACGCTGGACAACTCGCATTACAGTGCTGACATCGCCACCAGCTACACGGGCGGCACCAAGCTGCTGACTTCCGGCGGGGTGGAAACCACCGTCATCATTTATAAGGCTGGCGACGAACCCGCTGCTGAAATCCAGTATCAGGACGCAGGACGTGTCTATGATACTGACAATTCCAAAACTGCCGCAAACGAGGATAGTTACGCCATGACGCCGATTACTGGCGTTATGCAGAACGACCGTGTGTTGGGTGAAATTTCCGTCAGCAAGGTCGATCTGGATGCTGTGCGCTACGTTGATGGCCGTGATACGGATGGGGATGCACTGGCCAGTGGTCAGGCCCACGCCGATGCCCGGCTGGACGGTGCGGTATATGACCTCTATGCTGCCGAGGATATCCAGCACCCGGATGGCGTAACTGGTACTGTGAATTACGCCAAGATCACCTATGCGGATGGCACCCCCATCTGGCATACCACCATCCGGGACAACTCTGGCCAGTGGGTGGACGATTACCTGCCGGTGCTGGCCAAAGACCATCTGGTGGCCAGTGCCGTGATCAAAGACGGCTGGCTGACCTTCAGCAACTTGTATCTGGGCAAATACTACATCGTGGAGCGCGGCACCGGCGTAGTTATCCCCGTGGAGGACGGTGCTTACAAGCTGTCCGGCACCTACCCTAACGTAGACACCAAAACTAAGGAGCCGACAGGAACCACCTCGCCGCTGGCTACCAATGGTGAGGGCCAGTACACCGACTATGTGTACAAACATCAGTGGTCTTATATCGGACAGAGCAAGGCACTGGACGGCACCAAGACCTATGATGGCTATTATGAAAGCTATGCCACCGGTTACCTCTGCGATGAGCACAACTATTACATTGCCCCGGCCTATGCCGATGAAGGCTGGTACATCGAAAAGACCGCCTTCGAGGATAACCGTCAGGCCGAAGGTGAACAACTGGACACCACCGCCTACAGCGCCAATTACCACCTGCACCGGGATAATGAACTGGCAGAATCTCAGGATCAGGTGATGAAAGGCAACGTGGAACTTTCCAAGCACGTTTCCAGCACCGGAAGTTCGGATGGTATTGATCTGGAGGGTGCCGGGTTCACGTTCTATCTTATTTCCGATCTGAGCAAGGCCGATCAGTTTGCCACGACCCGCAGCGGCAAATATCTGATTAAGTCTATTCTGGATGCCTATATCAATCCTGAGTACGACGAAGCGTCGCTGAAATATGATTTTACGGGTGAAGCGCAGGCCGTTGCAAAAACCTATGAGGTAAACGCTGACCAGATCGCTGCGTACAATGCCACCCTCACTGCTGCTGGTGATTTCAAGAACGGCAGCGGTGACGGCTGGGTTGCTACGGGCCGCCCCAATGAGTATCAGCTGGCGGAGATTTTCTCCAATGACACCGGAACCATCCGAGTACAGGGCCTGCCCTACGGACAGTATCTGGTGGTGGAATCTACAACGCCGAGAGATGTTTTTCAGGCCCAGCCCTTTATCGTGGACATTGACCCCACAGACGAAAGCAACCCGCAGTCGAGCATGGCCAATCCCAAAGATGCCGTACAGGTTCCCAGCGATAGTTACCAGAAATACACCGTGCTGGACGAAGAAATCGAAGTCTATCTGCGTATTACAAAAATCGACGATGAAACCGGCAAACCGGTAGTTCTGCCGAATACCGCGTTCCAAGTCTACTGGATGGACGAAGCAGGCAACCATATTATCGACGAAAACGGAGAAGCCAAACTCGTTACCATGACCGATACCAGCAATCCGTTGTTGCCGAAAGTCATTGACACCTTCTACACCAACGAAGATGGTGTTCTCGTCTTGCCCGAAAAACTCCCGCTTGGCCATTATCGCATCGTTGAGATCAACGGCCCGGAAGGCTTCTATAACGAATGGATTGCCTCTGCGGTTTACGAAGATGGCATCCTTCACATTGACGATACCGGGCGTTACGAAGATGGAACTTTCTATGTTGATTTTGAGGTTTCCACGGAACGTGCATACAAAGCGACCGGTGATGATAGTGAGGATGGACAAGATATTCTCGTCATTGACGAGGAATATCGCAATAATGAAACGCTGGGTGCATTGACTATCCGCAAAACAGGCCCTGTTTTGACAGGCTGGCAAGAGGACGGCGGCGGCATCCTTGACCCTGAGTTCTCCGGCGAAGCACGCCCCGGTCACTTTGTCTATGAGGATGGCGGCATCCCCTATGCTGAATACACCATCACAGCAAACGAAGATATTTACACACAAGATCACCAGCTCGACGGCAACGGTAACAGAACGTTATGGTACGCCAAAGGCGATGTAGTTGCTGTTGTTCAAACTGGCGACGGCACCAGCGATATTGCCACTTTCGCCCCCGGACGCACAAACGCAACCTATGATTTCCTTTCCGTTATCCATAACGGAACAGTAGGTGAAGTTACGGTAACCCTGCCGCTTGGCAGTTACCATGTGGAGGAAACCAATGCGCCGTATGGTTTTGTCGGAACCAAACAGAGTTACGACGTGACCTTTGTTTGGGATAATCAGACCAACGATGTGGTTCTGGCAGAGACCATCACCAACAATCCGGCTGACGGCTCTACGTCGCAGACTACAACTTATCCTATCATCAATATCAACGATGCCACCGCTGATCAAATCGAGGCTCAGACGTTGAGTTTTTACAACGACCGAGTAAAACCGCAGCTGGATGTCTATAAGCGTGACATCAAGACGGGTGAACTGGTTGCAGGAGCTGTCTATAACCTCATTACGGTGGATGACATCTACAGCGCAACCGGTGACCTTCTGTTCCGCGCCGGTGACCTTATCGCCACTTCGGCCCCCACTGATGCCACCGGTCACACCACTTTCACCTGTGACTTCCCGCTGCGCGGTCAGTTCTACGGTATGGATGGTGTACAGATTCCAGAACACACAACTGCCAACAGCGGCAAATACCGCATCGTGGAGCTGCGCCCGCCGCAGGGATATTTCCTCGACGCGCCCGATCAGACGTTTGAGTTCGTCTACAAAGACGGAAATACTCCTGTGATCAAGATTGAAAACACATTCCAAAACGATGCCACATCGTTCTATGTTTCCAAGCGAGCGCTAACTGGTGATGATGAATTGCCCGGAGCAACCCTCACAATACAGGACAAGGACGGCAATGTCGTGCGTCGTTGGGTAAGCGGCACAACGCCTACTGAAATTCGCGGGTTGAAATTTGACACAGTTTACACTCTCGTTGAAACCGCAGCTCCCAACGGGTATGAAGTGGCAGAAAGCATCCGCTTCAAGTTGGTGCAGCGCAAGGACGAAAACGGTGATCTGCTCAACGAAACCGATGTCTATGTCTGCACCGGCAAAGACTGGCTTATCATCGACCACTGGACGTTGATGGAGGATGGAACCGTTGTCATGCGCGATGCACCCAGCCCCAATACGCCGGACACCCCGAACAACCCGACCCCGACCCCAACCCCCACTCCTACTCCTACCCCCACTCCAACCCCAACTCCTACTCCTACTCCCACTCCCACTCCTACTCCTACCCCTACTCCTACTCCCACTCCCACTCCAACCCCAACTCCTACTCCTACTCCTACTCCTACTCCCACGCCTACTGTTACACCTACTCCCACTGTTACTCCCACTCCTACTCCTACTCCCACTCCTACGCCTACTCCTACTCCTGAACCCTGGTTCCCCATCTATGATCCTTTCATTCTTGGAGATAACAGCAATTATGAAGTCCAGTCCACTTGTTATGAACAGATCATTTCTGATATTGAGGTCGTGAGAAGATATCTGGCTGTGAGAGATGCTTTCCCTACTAAGGCTCTCAAACATACTAGAGTTCTTGCTCTTTCTGGAATGACTCAACCTAGTGTTCAGTTATTCCATGATTCTCTTGCTGCTCAGATTGAGAGAAATCCATCTCCTATTGATATGTACTTCTATTCTGATTACAAGATTGTGAGATATGTTGATGCTACTCTTGCTATTCCTCTCATTTCTCTTTCTGAATTCACTCGTCCTTCTCGAATTGTATTTGGAGATGGTTCTTTCAAGATGGAAGGATTCAACCCACTGATTCAATGGATGGTTGATAATCGTGATAAGGGATACTTCAAGAATCTTGAATTCTTGCAAGTGACTGGTCACAAAGCTGCTTCTCATGATGCTTCAACAAATGTTGAATCTATGATAACTACTATTGTTTCAAATCTTCATACAATGTGTACTGATAAGGAGAATTTCCCTAAATTGACTCAGATGAACTTCAACAGTAATGCTTACAACGAGTTCAATGATGGATTCGATAGTGCTTTGAGAAATGCTTGTAATCGATCTGAGACTGGAGTGAGTATTCGTGCTATGCA
>ERZ827186.2748-NODE-2748-length-11337-cov-4.152633_pt1 | contig 11337 bp, 7 predicted proteins | sample MGYA00519918_ERZ827186 | MGnify/ENA primary metagenome ERZ827186 (study PRJEB31778, sample SAMEA3449275) | human gut metagenome | biome: human gut; feature: human-associated habitat; material: faeces | place: United Kingdom | collected 2010/2012 ... | reverse complement strand
CCTCTCGTCTGCGGCGGTATGTGAGGACCGCCGCGGGTATCGCCGCAAGCGCGGCTGCGAACGTAAAGATCACCGCGCGCGTTTCGCTCGTGTCGCCGGTCGGAGGAGATGCCAGCGGCGGGTTGATATCATCAACTCCTATATCGGCAAGAAATGCAACATATTCATCCTCGCTCATTTTATCAAGGATTTTTCCTTCGTAAAATGCCTCGATGAGTGTTCCGCCCGATATACGCCAGCCGTTCTGCGTGTTTTTAAGCTCAAGAGTTGCCTTGAACGCGCTGTTTCGGGCTGCCAATACATTGAACACTACCACATCCGCCTTTGCCTCAGTGCTGTCGGCGGCTGTGATTTTGTAAATATATCTGTCATACACCTTTGCGCCGACTGCTACGCCAAAACCGCCCTTATTGACCCAACTGGTTGAAAAGAACCGGCTCATATCTTTCGTACCGTCTTCACTCAAGTAAAACATCTCCTCCTCGCCGAGCAGTGTATACCTCGATTCCGGGGTGCGTTCCAAGGTGCGGAAAAACAGACACCCCAATAGCTCGGCCGAGTTATCTATCCCGGCGCAGACATATATATCACCGTCTTTTTCAATAAAATGCTCGTAATTGTCGGGAGCCAACTTTTCCTGTTGATAAATGCTGTGGACCGAGCGTTTTATCCAATCCCCGCTAAAGATGTTTCCCGCTTCCGCGTACATATCGTTGAAGCTGTGCCAATCGTGGTACGTGACCTTACAGTACAAAAACTCAGCATTGTCCCGAGAGAAAAAGGCGTTGCTTTTGCCATATATCTTGACAAACGATTTATCGGGGTCCACGTGATCCTTCAGAAGTGTATCGATCGTACCGTGCGGATATGATCCGTGTAATAAATCCCCATCGGTATAAATATGCGTAAGCAGCAGCCAATCCATCGAAGCATCGATCAACTTGTCAACAGTGCCGTTATCGGGACCGGTTGCCGCCGAAGCGGTATCATTTGCCGATGCTCCGAAAGCCAGAAGCGGCAGAACGGTCAGCACGGCGACCAAAAGCGCAAAAAACTTTTTCATTCCGAAACTTTCCTTTCCTTGTTTTTTGGGGGGCTGTTATAAACCGTTCATTCCTCTCGTCTGCGACGGAAGGTGAGGACCGCCGCGGGTATCGCCGCAAGCGCGGCTGCGGACGTAAAGATCACCGCGCGCGTTCCGCTCGTGTCGCCGGTCGAGGGACTTTTACCTACACGCTCGGCGTAAATTGCAAGCCGGCGGGCAAGCTCGGCTTTATAATTGTCGTCCAAATTGCTTATTTCACGGCTGAGGTAATCAATAAACGAGTAGTAATCATACCAGTATTCATCGGAATAATTCCATGTATCAAGCGTTTCAAGCGACGTTTTTATGATATCCACCGGCGTCCTGAATATAGTATAATCCCACCAATCAGATGTAAGAAGATTATCAATATAAGCATATTTCGGTTTATCAGACAAATACATTTCCATATCTACAACAAGCTCCGGGCTCATGTATGTCTCAATTATTACCCGCCAATCATCGCAATACAAGGTATCTGCCATCCAATCGGCATATTCATGACCATCTATGGAAATTGACCTTTCCATCGCATACTTAAGCTCATCTTTTGTTATTTCCGCAAACCTGATGAAGTAATATATCTCCGGCAATCCCGTTTTTGCAGCTTCCGATTTGAAATAATTATCGTATTCAGCTTTCACGGAATCGTCTTTCCACTCTATCCCGCTGAACGGAGAACCACTGAAGTATTTATTCCGCAAGTCATCATTCATATAATTCCGCAAAACAGATGTAAGACATAGTGCATTGGGATATTCCATCAAATATTTTCCGTGATACCAAAGACTGTGGATTGTTTCCGTCTGCGTCATTATGTATTTATCATACTTGTCACGGCGGGATATTCGCCCGGCATAATCGAGCTTTGCCGGTGAAGCGGTATCATCTGCCGATGCTCCGAAACCCCAAAGCGGCAGAACGGTCAGCACGGCGACCAAAAGCGCAAAAAACCTTTTCATTATGAAATTTTCCTTTCTGTGTTTTTGGGGTTGCCATAAACCGTTCATTCCTCTCGTCTGCGGCGGTATGTGAGGACCGCCGCGGGTATCGCCGCAAGCGCGGCGGCGGATGTAAAGATCACCGCGCGCGTTTCGCTCGTGTCGCCGGTCGAGGGACTTTTACCCACACGCTCGGCGTAAATGGCAAGCCGGCGGGCAAGCTCGGCTTTTTTTTCGGGAGAACCCAGGTAGCCCAGCATGGCTATTGAGTCTCTCGCATCGCTTCTCTCACGGTTGAGATAATCAATAAACGAGTAATAATCATACCAGTATTCATCGGAATAATTCCATGTATCAAGCGTTTCAAGAGGCGTTTTTATGATATCATCCGGCCTCTTGAATATAGTATATTCCCACAAATTATCTATAAGCTCATTATAAACGTAAACAAATTTCGGTTTACCGGACAAATACGTTTCCATATCTACAACAAGCTCCGGACTCAGGTATGTTTCGATCATCACCCTGTTATCTCCGCAGTACAACGCATCGATCATCCAATCGGCATACGGGTATTGTTTGCGCGTCACAGTAGACGAAAAATACTTTTTCATACTCTCTGTCGCCTGCTCGCGTGTTATGCCCGCATATTGAATAAAATAATAAAGCTGCGGCAGAGCGCTTTTTATAGACTCGGTGTGAGAATATTCCCTGAATTTTTCTTCAGCTTCGGCGTTGATCCATTTTGACATTTGATTCGGATCGCCTTCTTCAAAATACAATTTCCTCACACTGCTGTCGAGATACGATGCAACGCTGTCAAGGTCCAAATAAGGAGCATATGCACGCAAGATGATTCTATGATACCACAATCCAACAGATTCCGGATATCTTTCGATCGGTTCAAGAATGTATTTAACATATTTATCACGGCGGGATATCAATCCTACGTAATCATATTTTTTTCCGTCCGCCGAGGATACGGTCAGATCAGCCGGGTTGTCAGTACCGCATTTGCCATAGCTTACAGATGACGAGGTTATTGGCAATGCCGAACACACAAGAATTAATGAGATCAATAATATAAATATCCGTCTTGTTTTTTTCATTGTGTTATATCTCCTATACTATCTGTGTATGAACTACGTTCAAATACCATGTTTGAGTAGAACCACAATGGATCATAAGTATCCAGCTTGCTTTGCCTACCTGGAATAGCATTAGAGGAAAAAGTCATATGCAGGTGTGCTCCACTACTACTACCGGTGTTACCGGTTTTACCTATATTTTGCCCCATGGAAACTGTACTGTTTTCGGCAACATATACTTTGGAAAGATGTAAAAGGTGCACATACAGATTGGGGTTCTCGCTTGAGCGAATCACTATATGGTTTCCCAAACCGTCGAAGTAGTTATCAGTTTCGCTGTATCTTACTTTTACTACGGTACCGTCAAATGGAGATTTTAATGCTGTATCATTGATACCTATATCAAATCCATAGTGAAATTCCTTTGCTCCAAGTACTCTAAATCCATATCCGCTTGTTATCAGGAAACTGCTACCATCGAGAGGAAATACTATATCAATATTGGATAGGCGTATTTCGCGGTTCATTCGATTGTTTGTTGCATTGTTTTCTTTGTTATAGTCAACCTGCAATATCCATTTCTGATTATCGGATGTCGAAGAAAAGCTGTTGTAAACAACGCTGTTGTTATAATCGGTCATCGCTTGACTTCCCAACTTAATATTATATACAGCATTGCTTCCGGCGTAAGTGATACTCACCCTGTCTAACGCAGTTGACGAGTAATTTTTCAGTATCACCTGTGTGGAGGATGCAGTCCCCTTTCCGATAACTCTGCGGTTGCCGTTCATACTGCAAATAGGGAAAAGAAGATAGCCTGATATATTATCATTATACACGATCCTGAAATGCTGATTTGAATCAAGATCTTCCTCCGTCCCCGGTGTATTTGCATTTGCGGTGATGACATTTACGGTTATTCTGTTATCTTCGTTTGATTCATCGGTATCATACCCGTCTTTGACAGTCATATATTTTGAAGTTGAGGAATTCTGAAGTTTGTATACACCCGATATTCTCAAATTCCAATTATATTCACTGTCATTTAAGCCTGTCACCAGTTCCTCGCTCGAATCCACGCCCAACAATTGTGTGGTTTCCGGATTCCAAGCAGCAACGGTCCCATTTTCCAATTCAAGTATTCGCCACATAGAGTTGACAGACGTATTAGCCGCAAGCACAGGTTCGGTACCGTATCCGTTTACAGTAAGATATTTTTCTGTTTTTACAGATTCGATAGTATATATATCTGCACCGGTTGCTGATTTAATGTAAAACTGCGTGTTGTAATCATCGTGTCTTTTAATTATAAGAGAGTTGATGGTTTCTGTGTGTACCGAACTTGAAGCATACTCTAACCCGCTACCATATGAGTCAACGGTCATATAATATCCTGCGCTCTGACTGAATTCAAATACCATATTGCCAAAACGAGCGGGAGAATTAGAGGCGGCTACTAATGTCGGAATAAGGGTTTTGCACCTCGTCTTATCGTACTGGTAACTAAATACCGTAGTACCTGAACCGGATTGGCTAAGGTATAATTCCCGATTGGAATCATTGATCTCAGTATAGTCCGGAGCTGCAATATACACTTCTTTATAGGTTGCATTGGATGGCAAATATGCAACATCAAACTCAAACGATTCACCGGCTCTTCCGAATATTGCGCGCAAATCCGTTGTCGTATTCTTTTTACGAATAATTATACTGTTTACATCAACGTAGTTCACGTAATTGGTCAGTGACCATGACCCCGAAGATGCAACATCGCCGATCGTCAGCGATCCGTTAAGAGCCACTGAGTGATCATATGACGGCGACAGGCGTCCATCGGTCGTATCAAAATACCATGCACTTGTTTCACCTTCTTCGGGATCAGCCAAGGCAACCGTTGTACTTGTCATTGCTACAAGGTACTTTCCCTGATCGTACTGAGAACGTATTCTATAACAACCATTAGTGCGGTATTCAAGCAGCCATTTGCATACCGGAGTAAGAATATTTGCCCACATTCTCGGCGAACCCGCAATGTTGGCTAAATATTTTGATGTACTGTCATGCTTCAAAGCATATTCGCCTGCTAAAGACGAATATGTCATGGAAATACACACATTACCGCCTGTCGCCATATCTTTCATATTGGCTTTCGTCATGACTTCATAGTCGGCACTACTGATGGAAAATACATCTTTGGCGCCTTCTGTTGAGGTTCCCCATTGGCGAGCGGAATCTGTAATATTCAAACCCGCTTCGGCAGCCTCTGCCGAAACAGACGTTCCAAAGATTATTATATCGCAACTACCTATATTGTAGTCAAACAACGGTCTTTCCGCCGATGAGTTTCCAAGGCGTGATGCGAGCGAGGCGTTCGGGAAACCAACGGTCATAGTTCCGGCTGATTTGGACAGTCTCAATCCCCGAGAAATGCTGTCAGACTGTGCTATACTGCCTTCGGACATTATTTCAAGTCCTGAATTACCCTTTACAGGTGTGGAGAAAACATATACCGTTTTACCGCCATCGCGATTCTGAAACATTACTGTGTAATCGTCCGGCTCCTGTTCATACAGCCGATTTACATGCTGTCTCTCATCGGCAAGTTCACGGCTTATAACAGCCGGAAGGTCGGCATCGGAAAGTTGAGCATTTTTCAACTGATCCAACGGCAACTCTCCTTCGAGCAGCTCAAAAGTCCACGGCTCCTCGGCAACAGGAGTCCCACCTACGCTGTTGTCTGCTGTATTTTTTACCGGTGATTCCTGAGCAAAGCCTACAGGTATAAACATACCGATCATTATAGTTAACATGAGGAAAAACGAAATGCACCTTTTATATGTATGCCTTATGTTGACTCGGTGTTTTTTAATTAGCATGACAAAACTCCTTTTTCTTAAAATTCTTGTTGATTTACGTGTCGGGGTTGCGTGCTAACTCGTGTGATGTGGGGAATGTATCCCCCATAATGACCGGTGGATCAAGCAGTGTCATAAAATACTCCTTTCTCAAGTTGAGTTTTACAGTTTGATAAATATAATTGTTTCTTTCTATATGTAATTATAGTATTATAGTATCATAGTTATAATGCGCTGTCAAGTATGATTTTGCGGCACGTATTCGATAAGTGCATAATCGGTTGATTCAAGCGCAAGGTCATATTTATCGTTTATCACAGTAGAAGAACAACTCATCGACCTTGAATCAACTTGCGATATTTATTATGGATAGTATTAATTATAAAAAGGTGCTGTTATAAGCTCATTACTTATAACAGCACTTTTTGTGATTTGTGACGCCGTGCGAACGGCGGGAAGAAATTTTACTTTTTGTCCGTATCCGACGGAGTGGCAAGGCAGAGCGTCAGTCCTGCCGCAAATGCCGGGACACCGATGACTATGAGCAAGTTACCGAGAAAAATCAACTGTCCGTTCATAGACTCAAGCAGGAGCATTGTCTGTACGAATTGCAATCCGCAAATGGCGCATACCGCGCCGACGATCATCTTTTTCATTGTTTGTCGGTCCTACTCGGTTTATCGGAATGGGATCGCGCGTTTGCCCGTGACGGCTGTGCCGGTCAGGTATCTGCGCATCTATATTGTAGCATATCATAAATATGCTGTCAGGTTCCGGGGTGGGAAATGCCCGCAAGGCCTCAGCCGTTGGCTTTTGAGAAGCGTTCGATGATCGCCCTCGCGGCGGTCTTGCCCGCGCCCATGGCGGATATCACCGTCGCCGCGCCGGTCACGGCGTCGCCGCCCGCGTACACGCCCTCGCGCGAGGTCTCGCCTGTGCCGTCGTGTACGATTATGCCGCCGCGTGCGTTCACCTCAAGCCCAGCCGTCGTGGATTTTATAAGCGGGTTCGGCGTTGTGCCGAGCGCCATTATCACCGTATCGGCGGCAAGCTCGAATTCGCTGCCCTCCACCGGGACGGGACGGCGGCGTCCGCGCTCATCGGGGGCGCCTAACTCCATGCGTATGCAGCGTATGCCGCGCACAAATCCGTTTTTCGGATCGCGGCGGTCGTCCGGGTTTTCGTACCCCAGTATTTCGGTGGGGTTGCAGAGGAATCTGAACTCAACGCCCTCCTCCTTTGCGTGCTCCACCTCTTCGCGCCGCGCGGGAAGCTCCGCTTCCGAGCGGCGGTAGATTATCATCACCTTTTCCGCGCCAAGCCGCAGTGCGGTGCGCGCGGCATCCATGGCAACGTTGCCGCCGCCGACTACCGCCACCGTGCCGCCCTTCATTATCGGCGTTGCCGAGTCGGGCAGATAAGCCTTCATCAGGTTCGAGCGGGTAAGATATTCGTTTGCCGAGTAAACGCCGCAAAGCGCCTCGCCGGGTATACCCATAAACATGGGCAGTCCCGCGCCGGAGCCTATGTAAACGGCGGAATAGCCGTCCTCAAACAGCTCGTCTACCGTCAGCGTTTTTCCGATAACGGTGTTTGTCATGAATTCAACTCCGAGCGCGCGCAGCTCGTTGACCTCGCGTGCGACTATGCTCTTGGGCAGACGGAATTCGGGTATGCCGTATACAAGCACGCCTCCGGGGGTGTGCAGCGCTTCAAATACCGTTACCGAAAAGCCTGCCTTGGCAAGATCGCCGGCGCAGGTAAGACCGGAGGGTCCCGAGCCGACCACCGCAATGCGTATGCCGTTCCCGGCGGGACGCGCCGTCCTTGCCTCCGACTGTGCATGGCGGTCGGCAACATATCTCTCAAGTCTGCCTATACCCACCGGCTCGCCCTTTATGCCGCGCACACAGCGGCTCTCGCACTGCGTTTCCTGCGGGCAAACGCGCCCGCATACGGCGGGAAGGCTCGAATCCTTTGATATTACGTCATATGCGCCGTCAATGTCCCCGTCGCGCAATCTGGCTATAAAGTCGGGTATCCTTATCCCAACGGGACATCCGCCTACGCAGGCGGGCGATTTGCATCCGAGACAGCGGGCAGCCTCATTGGCGGCAGCCTCGTCGGAATATCCGCATGCCACCTCGTCGAACGTGCGGGCGCGTACTGCCGGATCAAGCACCGGCATCGGCGTTTTTTTCGCATCCATATTTATCTTTGCCATTTCTCAGCCCTCCGACTTTCCGAAAAGATCGCAGTCCCGCGCATATGCGTGCCGTTCGGCTTCGCGGTACATTCCGCCGCGCTCCATCGCCTCGTCAAAATCAACTGCGTAGCCGTCAAAGTCGGGACCGTCCACGCAGGCAAAGCGCACTACGCGCTTGCCGTCCTCTATCAGCGTCAGGCGGCAGCCGCCGCACATTCCCGTACCGTCTATCATGATGGGGTTCATAGAGACGGTCACGGGTATACCGTACTCACGCGCCTTTGCTGTGGCGAATTTCATCATCACGAGCGGACCTATCGCAAAAACACGGTCGAATTTTTCGCCCGCCGACAGCATTTCGTCAAGCGGCAGGCAGACATTACCGCGGCGTGCGTAGCTGCCGTCGTCGGTGACGACGTGCAGGACGTCTGACGCCGCACGGAATTCATCCTCAAGTATCACAAGCTCGCGCGTGCGGAAGCCGATGACGGAGGTCACGCGGCAGCCCTCGGCGTGCAGCTTTTCCGCAACGGGGAGCGCAATGGCGCAGCCGACACCGCCGCCGATCACGCAGACATTACGAAGCCCCTCGGTCTCGGTCGGTCTGCCGAGAGGACCGACAAAGTCGGCTACCGAGTCGCCCGCGCCGAGCCGTGCGAGAGCCGCAGAGGTCGCGCCGACAGTCTGAAATATTATTCTCACGGTTCCTGCCGCGCGGTCAAAGCCCGCAACGGTGAGCGGGATGCGTTCGCCGTCGGCATCCACACGCAGTATTATGAACTGCCCCGCCTCAGCCTTGCGCGCAACGAGCGGCGCCTCTATCTCCATAAGCGTTACGGTGGGATTGAGTTTTTCTTTTTTTGCTATTCTGTACATTGTGATCTCCGCATTATCGTTTTTTGCTTTTTCTGCCCTGACATGATGATGAGTACGGACACCCGCCGCAACCGGTGGAGCATCCGCCTTTTTTCTTCTTTTTTATCATGTAAACGATGACGGCGGCAAGCGCCGCGCCGATTACGGCAAGAATTATATAATCGTAAATCCCCATTAAAAGCTGTTCCGGTAATAATAATATTATGCGGACCGTACCGTGACGGTCCGCATAATATTATATCATATTTGTCCGGCTATTGCAATCAGAAAATGAAACTAAGGAGCGTGTAAATTGCAAAACTCACTATCCATGCCACGCCGCACTGCATTATAACTACGCCGACAGTGGCGATGTGCGAGCCAAGCTCGCGCCGTATGGTCGCTACCGCCGCAACGCACGGGGTGTAAAGCAGCGTGAAGGCGAGAAAGCTGACGGCGGATATCGGCGTAAACAGACCGCCGAGCACCGTGCCGAGATTTGCCGTGCTTGTTCCGAGCAGGACGGTGAGCGTGCTCACCACGGCTTCCTTTGCCGTAAAGCCGGAGATGAGCGAGGTCACGACCCGCCAGTCGCCGAAGCCGAGCGGGCGGAACGCCGGTGTCAGCGCCCTGCCTATTATGGCAAGCAGACTGTCCGCGCTGTCCGGAGCGACGTTCAGCCGTGTGTCAAAGGTGCGCAGGAACCATATTATCACCGCCGCGGTGAATATCACGGTAAAGGCGCGTTCGAGAAAGTCCTTTGCCTTCTCCCAAAGGAGCATAAGGACACTGCGCGGAGAGGGGAAGCGGTAGTTGGGAAGCTCCATTACGAACGGCACCGGCTGACCGCGGAAGACAGTGCGCTTCAGCACGAGCGCAACAAGGACCGAAAGCAGAATGCCGCCGAGGTAGAGCGCCGTCATCACGAGCGCGCGATGCTCGCGGAAAAAGGCGTTGGCGAACACCGAATATATCGCTATTTTTGCCGAGCAGCTCATGTAAGGCGTCAGCAGTATCGTCATTTTGCGGTCGCGGTCGGAGGATAGCGTGCGTGTTGCCATTATCGCGGGCACCGAGCAGCCAAAGCCGATCAGCATGGGCACAAAGCTACGCCCGGAAAGCCCCAGCCGGCGCAGCGGTTTATCCATTATAAATGCGATGCGCGCCATGTATCCGGTGTCCTCAAGTATCGAAAGAAAGAAAAACAGTGTGACGATTATCGGCAGAAAACTGAGAACGCTTCCGACGCCTGCAAAAACGCCGTCTATCACAAGGCTGTATACCACATCGTTTATCCCGTAGGCTGTCAGCGCGCGGCCCACCAGCCCGGTAAGCGCGTCGATGCCGGATGAGAGCAGATCGGAGAGATTTTGCCCTATCACGTCAAACGTCAGCCAGAACACGAGAAGCATTATGCCGATAAATACCGGAATGGCGGTGTATTTGCCGGTGAGGATACGGTCGAGCGCCACGCTGCGGCGATGCTCGCGGCTCTCGCTGCATTTTACGACCGACGCGGCAACGACCTGTTCGATAAATGTGTAGCGCATATCGGCAAGAGAGGCGTTGCGGTCAAGACCATTCTCGGTCTCCATCTCCACTACCGAATGCTCTATCATTTCAAGCTCGTTGCGGTCAAGTTCAAGCCGGCGTTCCATGTCGGGATCGCCCTCTATGAGCTTTGTCGCGCAAAAGCGCGGGGATATACCCGCCGCCCTTGCGTGGTCCTCTATCACGTGCGCCGTTGCATGGATGCAGCGGTGTACGGGACCGTCGCCGCAGAAATCGTAGACTGCGGGCAGGCGGCGCGCCTTGGCGGTCTCGACCATGCGGTCGGCAAGCTCGGATACGCCCTCGCCCTTTGCGGCGCTTATCGGCACCACGGGAACGCCGAGCAGCCGGCTTATTTTCTGAATATCCACCGAGCCGCCGCCGGCGCGCACCTCATCCATCATGTTCAGCGCGATCACGGTGGGGATGCGCAGCTCAAGAAGCTGCAGTGTCAGGTAAAGGTTGCGCTCTATGTTCGTGGCATCGATTATGTTTATTATTCCGTCCGGCTTGCCGTCGATTATAAAATCGCGCGTTACTATTTCTTCCTGCGTGTACGGGCGGAGCGAATATATTCCCGGCAGATCGACCACCGTGCATCCGCGATGACCGCGTATCTCACCCGATTTACGGTCCACCGTCACCCCGGGAAAATTCCCGACGTGCTGATTTGAACCGGTGAGCGCGTTGAAAAGCGTGGTCTTGCCGCAGTTCTGGTTTCCGGCAAGAGCGAATCTCATGCGAGCTCCACCTCCAC
>ERZ827186.2744-NODE-2744-length-11357-cov-2.631658_pt1 | contig 11357 bp, 8 predicted proteins | sample MGYA00519918_ERZ827186 | MGnify/ENA primary metagenome ERZ827186 (study PRJEB31778, sample SAMEA3449275) | human gut metagenome | biome: human gut; feature: human-associated habitat; material: faeces | place: United Kingdom | collected 2010/2012 ... | reverse complement strand
CGCGATCTGGAGATCACCGAACTGGAAAACGCACTGATTCTTGTCGGCAAAAACAACACCGGTAAAACAAACGTCATCGATGCCATTCTTGCCGCCACCGGATACCACACGGTATGCACCGAAGAATTTCTGGATCCGCAGAAGAGCATCGACATTACCCTGTCGATCGAGTTTACCGAGGAGGATCTTCAATCCTATCAGACCCGTGGTATGGTCAGCAGGCACCGCGACTACGAAAAGTGGCTGGAGGAGTTTCGCTCACTGATTCCTGCCTTTCAGGACAACACCGTGACCTTTACGTTTCATATCAATCCGGAACACAAGGTTCGCTACAACGATGGCTTCCAGAAGAATAACCCATACATCCGGGAGATTTTTCCGAAGATCTATCACATCGACCAGACCAGAAATCTGGACACGTTACAGAATGATGTTTTTAGTTTTTATGACAAAGAATCCTTCGAGTTGCTCAAGGATAACACCTGTACCTTTGACCCCGCCCGGAAATGCAACCGTTGTTTCCAGTGTATCGGTGTCATCAATAAGAAAACGCCGGAGGAGCTGACATTATTTGAGACGACACGACTGCTCCAGTATAAGCTTTTCCGTACCAATCTGAACGAATTTGCCGACAAAGTGAATTACTATTTTCACCGCAACGGTAATCCTTCCCAACAGATCCGCTACGTCTTGAATTTCGACCTGGATGATCTGCTGCATATCGACACACAGCTGATCAATCGCGAGCGCAACGATTACGTTTCCTCCCTGAGTTCAATGAGTGAAGGTATCCGCAGTATTTATGTACTTTCTCTTCTGGAGGCGTATATTGACGAGGCGCAGACCCTGCCCTGTATCATCCTGATGGAGGATCCGGAGATTTATCTGCATCCGCAGCTTCAAAAGGTTGCCAGCGAGATTTTGTACCGCCTGTCCAAGAAGAATCAGGTGGTCTTTTCCACGCACTCGCCGAATTTGATCTTTAATTTCTCATCCAAACAGATCAAGGAGGTCCTTCTGGATGAAGAATATTACACAACCGTGCGCCCGGAGACCGACATCGATCAGATTCTCGATGACCTCGGCTACACTGCCAACGATCTGATGAACGTCAGCTTTGTTTTCATCGTCGAGGGCAAGCAGGACAGCAACCGGCTTCCGCTTCTCCTCCAGAAATACTACTCCGAAATCTACGACGAAGACGGCAAGCTCAAGCGCATCACGATCATTCCGGTCAACAGCTGTACGAACATCAAGACATATGCCAACTTAAAGTACATCAATAAGCTGTACCTCAAGGACCAGTTTCTGATGATCCGCGACAGTGACGGCAAGAATCCGAAATACCTTAAGAAGCAGCTCTGCAGCTACTATGGTCAGAGGGCGAAGGAGGACGCCGGTAACCTGCCGAAGGTTGAACCGAAAAATGTCTTGATCTTAAAGTATTACTCCTTTGAAAATTACTTTCTGGAGCCTTCCGTCATGGCAAAGATCGGTGTCATTAAAAATGAAGAAGATTTTTACAATATTCTTTATAAGAAATATAAGGATTACCTTTTCAAATTAAACAGCATGAAACGGATGCAACGCATCAACAACATCCGCATCAAAAGCAAACAGGATCTCAAAGACAACATAGAGCTGATTAAAATTTACGTCCGTGGGCATAATCTTTTTGATATCTTTTACGGACGTTATCACGGGCAGGCAGAACAGGAGATTTTGCAGAGATATATTGACGTTGCTCCGCGTGAAACCTTCCAGGATATTTTCGACGCGATCGACTCTTTTGTTTATTTTGAAAACAGAAGAAAATAGGTTGACATTATAAACGATTTCGTTATAATGTATGGTATGTATGTCTTCACTATTCTACAGGAGTGGTGAAATGTGTTTTGCAAAATAAGTGTTTGATGAGGTGCAAAATGGAAAATCAGTATATTATTAAGGGAGGAAATCCTCTTCACGGCGAGGTTGTCATCGGCGGCGCCAAAAACGCTGCTCTTGGAATTCTTGCTGCTGCCATCATGACAGATGAGACAGTGACGATCGACAATCTACCGAACGTAAGAGATATCAACGTCCTTCTTACAGCGATAGAGAGTATTGGTGCTACTGTAAACCGGATCGGACCGCATGAGGTTCAGATCAACGGAAGCACTATTTCCGATGTTACAATAGATTATGATTCCATCCGTAAGATCCGGGCTTCTTATTATTTATTGGGAGCTCTTCTTGGCAAATATAAAAAGGCACAGGTAGCCCTTCCGGGCGGATGCGATATCGGAAGCCGTCCGATCGACCAGCATCTGAAGGGATTCCGTGCACTGGGAGCCACGGTCAACATCGAGTATGGTATGATCAATACCTTTTCCGATGCGCTGATCGGTAACCATATTTATCTGGATGTTGTTTCTGTCGGTGCGACGATCAATATTATGCTTGCATCCTGCATGGCACAGGGTCGTACCGTTATTGAGAATGCTGCCAAGGAACCGCATATCGTAGATGTTGCCAACTTCTTAAACAGCATGGGTGCCAACATCAAGGGTGCCGGTACTGACAAGATCCGTATTGACGGCGTTGAGCGTCTTCACGCCAGTGAGTATTCGATCATTCCTGATCAGATCGAGGCAGGTACTTTCATGGTAGCCGCTGCTGCCACCAAGGGCGATGTCCTGATCCGCAACGTCATCCCAAAGCATCTGGAAGCAATCTCTGTCAAGCTGATCGAGATCGGTGCCAAGGTTGAGGAATTCGATGATGCCGTGCGTGTATCCGCTTCTGACCGCCTGGGTCACACACAGGTAAAGACACTGCCATATCCCGGCTTTCCAACCGATATGCAGCCACAGATTGCAACGTTGCTGGCTCTTTCCAATGGTACCAGTACCGTTACTGAGAGTATTTTCGAGAATCGTTTCAAATATGTCGATGAGCTTGCCCGCATGGGCGCCAACATCAAGGTCGAAGGAAATGTCGCGATCATTGAAGGTGTTACCGGACTGACCGGTGCTTCCATCACCGCGCCTGATCTTCGCGCCGGCGCTGCTCTTGTTGTTGCAGGTCTTGTTGCCGATGGATTTACAACCGTAGATTCCATTCACTTTATCGAGCGCGGTTACGAGGATTTCGATAAGAAAATGACAGCTCTCGGTGCCTGTATGGAAAAGATTCCTGTTGATGACGAGAGAGAGATGCTCAAGTTTAAGATGAAGGTCGGATGAAACACAGAAACTTAAAACGCTGAGGCAGACAAAACCTCAGCGTTTTTTTTTGCATAAAATTTATATTTCGTAAAAAGGAAAAAACAACATTTTGCCTTTAACAGATTTCTTTCACATCCAGCTCCTGTACCATCGCCAGATTCACGATCAGACCATTGATCTTCACGATCGGATTACTCTGATCCATCGGGTTCGTATCAACGATCAGGGCGCGCTTATTATCCGAGAGAACCACCTCGCAGCCAATATAAAACGTTGCAACACCCTCCATGAATATTGCCATATAATTCGGATCAAACTTCTCATGCTCCTCCTGCAGCATACGGAACACCTCAAACGGACAATGAGGCTCTCTGTACACTCTCGCCGAGGTCAGCGCATCATAACAATCAGCGATCCCGACAATCTTTGCAAAATCATCGATCTCATCTGCCTTCAAGCCATTCGGATAACCGGAGCCGTCACATCTCTCATGATGCATCAGCGCCGCATTCATGATCCGCTCATCCAACGGATGCTTCTTTAAGAAATCATATCCCTTCTGCGGATGCTGCCGGATCACGGAGTATTCCTCCTCCGTGAGTGAGCCTGCCTTCTTAATGATCTTGCCCGGCACCCCCATCTTCCCGACATCATGCAGAAGCCCCGCCAGCGTCAGAATATCCTGTTCCTCCTCCGTCATGTGCATCCACTTGGCAAACTCATGGCACAATATCGCCACATTCAGGCTGTGTATGTATGTGAGATCATCATACCGGCGCACTCTCCGAAGAATCCGGAACGTATGCGTCGGATCATCACTGAGCGCAATGATCTCCCTTGTCTCCTTCAAAAGCTTATTGGTGTTCAGATCCTCGTCCTCCCTGACGATATATTCGGACAGTGATTTCTCCAATAGCTGTGCGGATTGGATCACCCGTTCACTGAACAGACGGTAGTCCTTTGACTTTCTCGCAGGTCCCGCCTTGTTCTCTGCCAAAAATTTCCATTCCATCTTCCCGTCTCCTTCGTATCTGTGTCATTTCATTCCCTCAATATGAAATAAAATACCTTTTATTCCCTATATTATTCTATTATGATTGCACCAAAATATCAAGTCATGGTCTTTGTTGCAAAAGTTCCGAAAAAAGCGTATTATATAGTGTGAGATAATTTATGATGTAACAGGCAGAACAGTCGGCACTGTGATGCCCATGACATCAATAAAACGTTTTGATGTATTGACATTGGAGTTTAGAAAGGATAGGTACATTATGGTTTCTAAAAATGGCTGTTTTATTGTATTTGAAGGCATTGACGGCAGTGGGAAATCCACACAGATCTCCCTTCTGAAGGATCACATTGAGGAACATTCCATCAACTGCATGACCACGATGGAGCCAAGCAATGGTCCGATCGGCACACTGCTGCGCCAGTTTCTCTCCGGTCGTATCAAGGGAGAAGAGACGACATTAACAGCTCTTTTTGCGGCAGACCGTCTGGATCATCTGAACAATCCGGTCAACGGTATCCGCAAACTGCTGGAGGACGGCATCGCCGTTATTTCTGACCGTTATGTATTTTCCAATTATGCATACCAGAGCGTATCCGTTCCTCTCGAATGGATCATGAAATGCAACGAAATGGCAAATGAGATTGTTCGTCCGGATTGCCACATCTTCATTGATGTTGCCCCGGAAACAGCCATGGATCGTGTTTCAAAGGGACGTCACCAGACAGACATCTACGAGACACTGGATCGTCTCACAGATGTCCGGGAACGTTATCTTGACCTCATTCACCGCATGGAGGATGTAGAAAATATCATTATCATAGACGGCAATCGTCCTGAGAAAGAGATTGCCGATGACATCTGGGCAAAGGTCTGTCACTATTTTGTATAAATCAGACCGCATTATCTGAGCAAAGAAAAAGGAGGAGGAATCATGAATCTGCGTGTAAACCAGCTGCAGCAGCCGACACAGCTTGAACCAAAAGCACCTGTCACTGAGTCTGATGGTTCCTTTCGTTTTACCCTGCTCAGCAGCATTGAAGAACAGGAGCTGCGCGCCAGTCTGGCTGTGATGATGGAGGATATCACCCAGCAGGGCAACAAACTCAGCCGCAAGATGGACATCCGCGACATGAAGCTGTACCGCAAAATGATCAAAGAATTTATGAATGAGATCGTTACACACTCCCATTCCTTCAGCCGCGAGAACTTTCTCGATAAGAAAGGACGGCACAGAGTGTACGGCATGGTAAAGCTGATCGATGCCGCACTGGACGATCTCGCCGAGGAGCTCATGCGCGAGGAGAAGGACCATCTGGCAATACTCAATAAAATCGGTGAAATTCAGGGAATGATCCTCGATCTGTTTACCTGATCTATCATAGGAGGCATTTATGGCAAATTTTAAAGATATCATTGGACAGAAGCAGGCAAAGGAACACTTCCAGACAGCCATTGAGACAGGGAACATTTCCCATGCATATATCATCAATGGCGAGACCGGCTCCGGCAGACGCATGCTCGCTGACGCCTTTGCAAAGGCACTGCAGTGTGAGAAGCATCCCAATGCAGACTCCTGCGACAGCTGCAAGTCCTGTCACCAGGCAGAGTCCGGCAATCATCCTGACATCCGCTATATCACCCATGAGAAAGCGAGCATCAGCGTTGATGACATCCGTGAGCAGCTCAACAACGATATCCAGATCAAGCCATACAGCAGTGAGCATAAGATCTATATCATACCGGATGCCAATAAAATGACTGAGCAGGCGCAGAATGCGCTCTTAAAGACCATTGAGGAGCCACCGTCATACGCTGTCATTCTCCTTCTCACAGATAATCTCAACGCACTTCTGCCGACGATCCGGTCCAGATGTGTGACGATCAATACAAAACCGATCTCCAAAGAGGAAATTGCCGGTTATCTTGTCAGCCACCTCTCCATGGAGCAGGAACAGGCTGATATTGCCGCAGGCTTCTGTCAGGGCAATATGGGCAAGGCGATCCGCTTTGCAAACTCCACTGATTTTCAGGAAATGAAGGAGGATACCCTTCATTTATTAAAAAATGTCGAGCACATGGATGTTTCTGAGATTGTTGATTCGATCCGTATATTCTCCCAGAAAAAGGGCATGATCGATGATTATCTCGACCTGATGCTGTTGTGGTACCGCGATGTACTGATGTTCAAGGTTACAAAGGATGCAAATCTCCTGCTCTACCGCGACCAGTTCCACAACATCTCCCACCAGGCAAGCATGCACACCTATGAAAGCATCGAAAATATCCTTCAGGCAATCGACAAGGCAAAGGTCCGTCTTGGTGCCAACGTCAACTTTGACGTCACCATGGAACTGATGGCACTTACCATGAAAGAATAGGCATAATCCGCCAATAGAAAGGACAACAAATATTATGATATTAATTATCGGAGTCAGATTCCGTAAATCAAGTAAGGTATATTATTTTGATCCCACCGGCTACGAAATAAAAAAGGGCGACCATGTTATCGTTGAGACTGCGCGCGGCATCGAATACGGCACGGTTGTACTCGGACCGAAGGAAGTAACCGATGACAGGGTTGTTTCCCCGTTAAAGCCGCTGACACGTACCGCAACACCGGAGGACGAAAAAACCAATATCGAAAACGAGCAAAAAGAAAAAGAGGCTTACCGGATCTGTCTCGAAAAGATCAAAAAGCATGATCTGAAAATGAAGCTGATCGATTCTGAATATACCTTTGACCGAAACAAGCTTCTGTTTTATTTTACCGCAGACGGACGAATCGATTTCCGTGAGCTTGTAAAGGATCTCGCTTCTGTTTTCCGAACACGTATTGAACTGCGTCAGATCGGTGTCCGTGACGAAACGAAACTTTTAGGTGGTATGGCTATCTGCGGAAGACCGCTCTGCTGCCACACCTTCCTCTCCGAGTTCGCCCCGGTATCTATTAAGATGGCAAAGGAGCAGGGACTTTCCCTGAACCCGACACAGATTTCCGGCGTCTGCGGACGTCTGATGTGCTGTCTCAAAAATGAGCAGGAAGCCTATGAGGAATTAAACAGCAACTTACCTGCCGTCAAATCGCAGGTTAAGACGATTGACGGTTACATTGGCGAGGTGCAGAGCACAAGCGTATTAAAGCAGCTTGTCAAGGTGGTGATCACCAAGAAGAACGGCGAACGTGAGATCCGCGAATACCCGGTTACCGATCTTAGCTTTAAGGATCACCAGATCAGCAGCGAAGGTTCTGAGCTGGAGGCATCCTTAAACGAAATGGTTGATGAGCAGGGACTGGATAAGGTCCGCGTTGCAGTTCAGCGTCCCGCCGCCGGAATGGGTGATGAGAGTCACGCCACGGTCGGCAAGGCTTTTCTGCGTGTTCTGCCGCACAGTGTCAAACAGCGCGTCAACCTCGCAGGGCCTGCGCTCTATCTCGCGCTCCAGCGTGATAAGCTTCAAAAGCGTCTGCACCAGCCGCTCCAGCCAAGCGCATTGGCTTTCTATATGTGCAAGGGAGTTGTCCCTTTCTTCCTCCGTCATGTTGGCCCGGCGCAGCATGCGGGCGTGCAGCAGCAGCGCCGTGAGCGGCGTCTTGAATTCATGGGTCACGCCGCCGATGAAAAGCCGCTGCCGCTCGGCGGTTTCCATAAGCTCCGCTATGCGCGTTTCAACGGCCTCCGCCATCAGGTTGAAATCCCTCGCAAGCGCGCCTATCTCGTCTCCCGTATGCACATCCGCCCGCATGGAATAATCGCCGCCCGCAATCTGCCGCGCCGTTTTTGCAAGGGAGGTCAGCGGCCTTGTGCTCCTGTGCATTATGAGCGCAATGCAGCCCGCGCCGATAAGTACGCCCGCAAGGCTGACGGCGGCAAATGTCCACGCTAAGCTTACGATGCTGTTGTAGGTCGTGGAGATGTCCTCCACCACATATACGGCGTAGGATGTGTTTCTCACCGCTACAAGGCTGCCCGCAATAAGCACATTGCGCCCGTCTATTTCTCGCTCCGCGATCTTCATGGAATATTCGTTTTCGGGCAGCGGCAGAAACGCGCGCGGATTGACCGAAACGCCGGAATAGAGCGTTTCATTCCCGCGCATAAGTACGGATGAGGAATCGGCAAAGCGGGAGAAGCAGTAGTTGACGAGGGAGTTTTCCACCGTCCGCGAATCGTTCTCCGCAATATAATAACCCGCCATTTCCGAAAAAGAGGAGGCAAGGCTTTTCTGCCTGTCTCTTGCTCGGCTGTATGTAAGCTCCAATATGCTGTTTTTGGAATGGATGAGAAGTACAGAGGAACAGGCCGTGACGATGACGAGCAGCACGGCGATGCAGATGAGGGAGGTCTTTTGCCACAGCTTCATACTATCGTTCCTCCAATCGGTAGCCAAGCTTCGGTATAGCCCGTATCGCATCCCCAAGATTCAGCTTTTTGCGTAGGTTGGATATTTTCATATCCACCGCACGGGTCTCGCCCGCATACTCGTAGCCCCAAACCTCGCTAAGGAGCTGCTCCCTTGATACGGTCAGGTTTTTGTTTTTTAAGAGCGTCAGCAACACGTCAAATTCCAGCGGCTGAAGCTCCACCTCCTCGCCGGCCTTTGTAACGACGCGCGTTTCGCTGTTTACCTCAATGTCCCGAACTCGGTAGACCGTGTTCAGCCTGCCGGTGCGCTTTAATACCTTTTCGATGCGCACCATCAGCGTCATCATATCAAAGGGCTTTACGATATAATCCTCCGCGCCGTCCATGAGGCCCTTGACCTCGGAGGCGGAGTCCGTCTTTGCAGTCATGTATATGACGGGAATATTGTATTTCTCCATGTAGGAAAACAGTTCAAAGCCGTCGATGCCCGGCAGCATGATATCCAGCAGGGCCAGATCATAAGCGTGATCGTCCGCAAGGCTATCCGCGGCCTTTTTTCCATCGTCAAACACGGCGTATTCATAGCCTACAAACTGCATATTGAGCGCTAAGGCGTCGGATATAGCGTGGTCGTCCTCAACTATCAATATCCTGTTTTTCATGCTGCCGCCCTCCGTTTATAAAAGCAGTTTACCATATGTCCGCCTTGTATCAAAAGCATATTTCCTGTTTGTCAATATCCCAATCCTCTGTCGATTATGCTGCCGTCGATGGCGTTGATGGTAATAAGGCTCGTTCCGTAGTCGGACCGCGAGATACCGTTGAAATCCGAAATCGTTCCGAAGAAATCCCATGCCGGAACCAGGAGCGAGCTTCCGCTTCGGTTTTGTTCCGCAATGCGTGCATAGCCGAAGCGTATATTTTCAATGGTGATAGTGCTTTGCGTATTTGCATATTTTACGGCGATCATTTTCTCAAAAATCTTCTCCACTTCACTGAAAGGGATAAGAGAGGAATCTTCGGTAACATTTTCAAGAATTGAATAGGGTGCCTCCCACCGCATTCCAACGATGCCGTCACCGTTCACATAGTATGTAAGCGTTTCATATGGCCACGGCTCGTTATAAGTACCCGAATCCGTAATAGCGTCGCCTCTATTCGAGGTATAGGTGATGGGCAGCCCGTTAAAATCGCGGGTATACCGCAGCACATAGCAGCATCTGACTGGATTTGTTCCGCCTGCACCGCCGTATTCTTTTGTTGTTGAATAGTGCATCATAAAGGGAATATTCAGCTTTTCGGTCAAGCTGTCGCACAGCTGCTTTGCCTTCTCCTGCGAAATGGTAATTTGCGGAATATCCTCCATGCTTATTGACTTATCAAGCCGAGTTATGTTTTCCGCTGTGACATAGCTCATTACAAATCCGTCCGGAGCCGTATTCTGCGAATATAAAGCGCGGGAATTACCTAAACCCTGTCCGTTATATATCTGTATGCCCTCATAGCCAAACTCTAACGATATACCTTCGCCGTATATCAATGCAAAACCTTCATCATCGACCTCGAACAAACCCGAGATAGGGGCATCCTGCGCATCGTCCGCCGCGTTGTACTCCTGATATAAAGCGGCGATAGATTGTTGCATCCATTCTTCCCATGTCAAGATTTCTCCGTTTTTGCCATAGTGCGTCATCCTTAAATCCTCATCAGAGGGGCCGGAAAAAAGCTGCTGTTGCGCTATGAGTATCTGTTTCATAATGCTGCTTTTTGAGGGCGCGGAATATGGGTCGTACAATTTCGAACGGACGAGCTCATGCAGCAGCACATCTGCCTGCTCTTGGGATATGGAGCCTGTGCTTATTCTGATAATTGGTGCCGTGCTGGCTTCCGGCACATCGACTGCGGCATTTACCGAAACGGCTGTCATTCCGTCAGAACTTACAAAATCCGCTTCATATCGCAGCGGAGCGTTCACTTTTTCAGCTACGCTTTCGTCGCTTAATCCTTCGCTGGCCTTATCGATTAGATCATCGCTGCTTTTCCCAATTATAAGTGGGCTTTCCGGCGTTTTTTGGCACCCGATTGCGGTGATGGCAATTATCATTATCACAGAAAAAACAACGATTGTCTTTTTCATCTCATGTTACTCCTCCGTGTTTTGTATTTTATTATATTAGCCCTTTCCCGGTAAAATCTACCGCAAAAATGTAATCAATTTGTAATTGTGTGTGTTGAGCATCATGGGGTATTTATCGTGGATTAGATATGAGGGAGGCGTATACGCCTCCCTCATCCTTAATCACTCTGAATTTACCAGTTTTGAGCAATGCAATCAAGGGTAAAAACAAGACGAGCGCTTCCCACAGATTTTACGATTTTGAAATAGTAATAATGTGAGGTGTTCAGGTTGTACCAGCTGACACCTTGACCGCTCCATGCGGTAGCTGAGCCCAAAGAATATGATGCGACTTCAACATTGCCGGCTGTGGCATCATAAAGATATATATCTACGGTTACCGAATTGCCTTTAGGGTTAGAGTTGCCAGTGAAGGTTGTGTGAATTTTTCCGAGGCTGCTGGGCTTGAACTTATAGTTAGTATAGACATAGCTATTAATCCCAGTAGAACTGCTTGCTGCGCTATAAGGTAACGTAGTTGTGCTGGTAGGCGGATTATCACCTCTCATGAAAGACTCGTAGAGAATATCAACATTGGTAGCATCTACACTAATTGGCGGTGCTTCCTTGCATTCAGGTGTGGGTTCCATGGCAAA
>ERZ827186.2743-NODE-2743-length-11360-cov-2.807784_pt1 | contig 11360 bp, 8 predicted proteins | sample MGYA00519918_ERZ827186 | MGnify/ENA primary metagenome ERZ827186 (study PRJEB31778, sample SAMEA3449275) | human gut metagenome | biome: human gut; feature: human-associated habitat; material: faeces | place: United Kingdom | collected 2010/2012 ... | reverse complement strand
GTAGCGGTTTTGTATCGCCGTTACAGGACAGACACGGTGGGCGCGGCGCAGGTATTCTTCGGTCGTTTCCGATATGCCCCAGTGCAGGATTTTTCCCTCCCGGATAAGGTCTGCCATTACTTCCGCCACCGCCTCCGGTTCGATAGCCGGGTCGATACGGTGTTGGTAATAAAGGTCGATACGGTCGGTGTGCAAACGGCGGAGAGACCCTTCGAGCGAACGACGAATGGCTGCCGGACGCGAATCGGGGATCACGGCGTGCGTGCCGCTTGCTTCGGGACGGTCGAACGATATGCCGAATTTGGTGGCGATGACAACACGGTCGCGGAACGGACGCAGGGCCTCGCCCAGCAACTCTTCGTTATCGTGCGGTCGGTCGGCCGTGCCATACGCCTCGGCGGTATCGAAGAAGGTGTAACCCATTTCCACGGCATCGGCAAGGAGTTCCATCATTTCCCGTTTGTCGGCGGGAGCGCCGTAGGCGTGGCTCATGCCCATGCAGCCCAGCCCGACGGCCGATACCCTCAGCCCGCTCAATCCTAATGTTCTGTATTCCATATTTTCTATTATTTACGAAACGGTTGCCATTTAAGATAGGTCGCCGAACGCCAGAACCATTCCAGCGGGCCGTATTTGAAATAAGTGAGCCATATTCTACTGAATACGACTTGTACTATATAAAATGCAATTCCCAAACAAAATAATTCGGTAGCATGCCAACGGCCGAATATGGAGCCGAAACCCCAAAGCGAGAATATGATGGAGCCTATAATGCCTTGCGCTTCGTAATTTGTAAGTCCCATGCGCCCGTAAGGAGTCAATAGATTCAGGCATTTTCCTATACCTTTCATATGATACAGAATAACGAATCCCATCGTTATGGCTGCCGAGAAAAGAACCATATTCACATCGTTCAACGTCATGCGGAAAAGCGCTGTCGCAGAGGGGGTAATACCTTGCATGAAAGAGGTGTGTTCTTGCGGCAGGAGTCCGTTCATTCGACCGATAATCCACGCTCCGGCAGCAAACGATACGAATAGTGAGATGTTGCGGCGAGTGTGCAGGTGTACCGTTTCGAAAAAGCGGATACGCCCGACGACGAGTCCCAAAATAAAGAGGGCAAAAGTCAGATAACCACGACCGCCCCAATTGAACTGGTAATTTAATGTCCGCATTCGACCATCCATGAGGTTGCTTTTGATGGTATTGGCAAGTGACGGAGTTTCTTGTGCGACGTCGGCCATTTGGCGCGGACGCTCGGCACGCACGCGTTCCGTTTCGGGGGCATTGGCAACTACGGTAGTTTCCCGAGGAGCCGCGATTTTATCGTAACCGAAAGATATCCAACGAGGAGCGCCTATCAGAATCAAGGATGCGACTACGACAAGTACTCTGGTCTTCAATGGATACAATAATACCAACACCAATCCGAATAGGGCATAAAACGATAGGATATCTCCCGAATAAAATGCGCTTCCGACTACGCCTATCAAAAAGAGTATTACCATACGCCAGATAAAACGCTGTCTGAAATCCACTCCTTTTCTCGCAGCACGATCCATTTGTATGAAAAAGCTCATACCGAAAAGAAATGCGAAAATATTTATAAAACGTCCCATGAGTACGTTGCGGGTCAACCAACCGATCCACTCGTCTAAAACAGGGAAAGCAGGTTCGGTTGGCGTAAATGCACCGAAATTAAAAATGCTGTAATGTTGCTGCATGTGTACCAGTACCACACCGAGTAAGGCGAATCCTCGCAGGGCATCGATTACGGTAATACGATTGTCTTTTACTGTTTGGTTCTGTCCCATAAATATAGCTAATGCGAATTTCAATTATTTGTCTTTAACCACGTTGTCCATGTTCGACATTGCAAAGTTAGAGAAGAACCTCAAACCGTAATTACAATAAATTCGGTTGGAACTACACTTATCTCGGTTTTTGTATCGTCCGATCCTGGACGATTGAATTTCAATGTAATTTACCGCAAAAAATGCAATCCAAACCGTATTTTTTATACTGGCAACATATGTGAATATGCCTACATTTACACAACTGTAAAAACAAAATAATTAGCGTATGGACACAGTAAAATTGAACAATGGCGTCGAAATGCCGCAGATGGGTTACGGCGTCTATCAGGTATCGCCCGCCGAATGCGAACGTTGCGTAAGCGATGCATTGAAAGTGGGTTACCGGATGATCGACACGGCGCAGGCATACCACAACGAAGAAGGCGTAGGAAATGCCGTCGGCAAAAGCGGTATCGACCGCAAGGAGATTTTCCTCGTGTCGAAAGTGTGGATATCGAACTACGGGTATGAAAAAGCGAAAGCTTCCATCGACGAGAGCCTGCGTAAATTGCAAACGGACTATATCGACCTGATGCTCCTGCACCAGCCGTTCTGCGACCGTTACGGGGCATATCGCGCATTAGAAGAGGCATATAAGGATGGTAAACTACGTGCCATCGGCGTTTCGAATTTCTATCCCGACCACTTTATCGACCTGGCCAGCAACGTGGAGATCGTGCCGGCGGTAAATCAAGTGGAAACGCACGTATTCGACCAACAGACCGAGCCGCAGAAAATCATGGAGGAGTTCGGTACGCGCATCATGTCGTGGGGACCGTTCGCCGAAGGTCGCAACGGTTTCTTTACGAATCCGCTGTTGGCCGGAATCGGCGGCAAATACGGCAAAAGCGTAGCTCAGGTCGCCCTGCGCTGGCTTATCCAGCGCGGCGTAATTATCATTCCCAAATCGACCCATATCGAACGGATGCGGCAGAATATCGACATCTTCGACTTCTCGCTCGCCGACGAGGATATGGCCGCCATCGCCACGCTCGATACGGGCAGGAGCCTCTTCTTCGACCACCACGACGCGGAAACGACTCGAATGTTCATGGGATGGAAATAAAATGGTACTGGCTCCGCTGCCGGTACTGATTGTAGCAACCTACGACGAACAAGGTACGCCCCGCTATAAATGTAGGAGGCGTTCAGCGCGGTTATCATCACGTAGCATTGAACCTCTCTAATCATAAGACGACCGAGAATCTGGAACTTGAAAGGGCATTCTTTAAAGGGCTACTGGTCTTCGCCACGGTCGCCACGGCGCAACAGTACCGCACGAATATCTTCGGCATACGGGCCGGTTACAGCCTGTCGGATATGACGGGCAACTACCTGGAAGGGGAAAAATCTCCGACCCGCGGTCGAGTTTCCACGTGGGAGTATCCGACCGGATCCTGCTGTCGCGCCGGTATCCGCTCTACCTGGAGACGGGGCTCTATCTCTCGAACAAAGGCGTCAAACCGGATATCGCCTACGAAGACGTTCCGGGCACCTCGCAGATACGCCCGAGGGTCGCACTGATGTACCTGCAACTGCCTGTGATGATCGCCTACCATTTCCGGCTGGGACGCGCGACGGCCCTGCAACCGTTCGTGGGCGGTTACCACTCCGTAGGCATCAGCTGCAAGCAAAAAGAGGGGTACAGCGGCCGGATCACCGGTACGGCCACGACCGATTCGGCAAAACGGAAAACAACGCGCCCACCCGGTTTCCGGGAAAACGCCCGTCGAAACACGAAAAATCCCCTCCGGATTCCGGAGGGGATTTTTACGATCGCGCGGCGGCGGCATCGAACGGCGCCTGCCGCCGCCATCTATTTGTAAACTTCCCTGCGTGCGGCTTTCAGCGTATTCTTCATCAACGAGATGATCGTCATCGGCCCGACGCCGCCGGGAACCGGCGTAATGTAACTGCATTTCGGGGCCACCTCGTCGAACTTGACGTCGCCGAGCAGCTTCCAGCCCGATTTGGTCTTGTCGCTCGGAACGCGCGTAATGCCTACGTCGACGACCACCGCCCCGTCTTTCACCATGTCTGCGGTAACGAATTCGGCCTTGCCGAGCGCCGCGATTACGATGTCGCCGCCGCGCACCACCTTTTTAAGATCCTTCGTCCGGCTGTGGCACAGCGTCACCGTACAGTCCCAGCCTTTCTGCGACAGCAGGTTGGCGATCGGACGGCCGACGATGTTGCTGCGGCCGATCACGACGCAATGCCGTCCGGCGGTTTCGATCCCGTAATATTTTAGCAATTCGAGAATCCCGTCCGGCGTGGCCGGCAGATAGGACGGCAGTCCGGAGATCATCCGCCCGGTATTGACCGGATGAAAACCGTCGACATCCTTCTTCGGATCGATCGCTTCGATCACCCGTTGTTCCGAGATATGTTTCGGCAGCGGCAACTGGACGATGAAACCGTCCACCTGCGGATCGGCGTTCAGCCGGGCGATCTCGCCGAGCAACGTCTCTTCGGACGTCTCTTCCGGCAGCCGCAGCACGGTCGAACGGAACCCCACCTCGCCGCAGCACTTCTCTTTATGTCCCACATACGTCTGGCTCGCCCCGTCGTTGCCGACCAGAATGGCCACCAGATGCGGCGTCCGGTTCCCGCCGGCGACCCAAGCCGCCACTTCGGCCGCGATCTCCCGGCGCAGGCTGGCCGCCACCTCTTTTCCGTCTATTATCTGCATCGTATACGTGTTTAGTCGTTATCGTTTCATCCGTCCGGCCATCTTGGCCATTTGCGGCATACCGCCGGCTACGGTCTTCATCATTTTGCGCGTATCGTCGAACTGTTTGAGCAGGCGGTTCACCTCCTGCACGGTCGTCCCGCTGCCCGCCGCGATCCGCTGCTTGCGACTGCCGTTGATCAACGCGGGATTCTCGCGCTCCTTCGGCGTCATCGAATGAATAATCGCCTCGGTCTGCTTGAACACGTCGTCGTTGATCTCGACGTTTTTCAGCGCCTTGCCGACGCCGGGAATCATCGACGCCAGATCCTTCAGGTTGCCCATTTTCTTGATCTGCGTGATCTGCGTCAGGAAGTCGTTGAAATTGAACTGATCCTTGACCAGCTTTTTCTTCAGCCTGCGGGCTTCCTCCTCGTCGTACTGCTCCTGTGCCCGTTCGACCAGCGACACGATGTCGCCCATGCCGAGAATACGGTCGGCCATACGTTCCGGATGAAACACCTGCAACGCGTCCATCTTTTCGCCCGAACTGATGAATTTCAGCGGTTTGTTGACCACCGCACGGATCGAAATCGCCGCGCCGCCGCGGGTATCGCCGTCGAGTTTAGTAAGCACTACGCCGTCGAAATCGAGCCGGTCATTGAACTCCCTGGCGGTATTCACCGCATCCTGACCGGTCATCGCATCGACTACGAACAGGATTTCGCTCGGCGAAACGGCCTTTTTGATCGCAGCGATCTCCTGCATCATCTGTTCGTCGACCGCCAGACGCCCCGCCGTATCGACGATTACCGTATTGATGTGATTGGCCCGCGCGTATTTAACGGCATTTTCGGCGATCTGCACCGGATTCTTGCTACCCTCTTCGGTATAAACCTCCACGCCGACCTGATCCCCTAGTATCTTCAACTGGTCGATGGCGGCCGGACGGTAAACGTCGCCCGCCACCAGCAGTACCTGGCGGCCTTTCTTGCTCTTGATCAGGTTGGCCAACTTGCCGGAAAAGGTCGTCTTACCCGACCCCTGCAACCCGGCGATCAGCACCACGGCCGGCGAACCTTCCAGGTGGATATCGCTCATCGTCCCGCCCATCAGTTCGGCCAATTCGTCGCGGACGATCTTCGTCATCATCTGTCCGGGCTTGACCGCCGTCAGTACATTCTGTCCCAGCGCCTTGGCTTTCACTTCGTCGGTGAACGTCTTAGCCACTTTATAGTTGACGTCGGCGTCGATCAGCGCGCGCCGGATCTCTTTCAGGCTCTCGGCGACGTTGATTTCGGTGATGCGTCCCTCTCCTTTCAGGATCTTAAACGACCGTTCGAGTTTATCGGTAAGATTTTCAAACATATTTCGAAGATTTTTTCAGATTCAGCACAAGTCGGAAACGGGCTTCCGCCTCCAGCCTACAAAAATACGATATAATTTTTAAAAAACAGACAATCCGCGCCAAACACCGCCGCAATTATCCGTCCGACGGCAGCGTCCCCTGCAAACGGATCGGCAAACAACCGGTTCCGTCGTTTTCCAAGCCGTTCCCCCGGAAACACTCCGCCTCACTCTATTTTAAAAACTTTTTAAACAACCGGATACTGCGGTACGGAGCGTACCGCAACGGAATATCGATCCACCGGGGCGAACGCACGACGGCCCGCAGGTTGCTGAACAGTTCGAACGAGAACCGTCCGTGATACTTTCCTATGCCGCTGCGCCCGACACCGCCGAACGGCAGCCGGCCGTTGGCCAGTTGCACGACCGTATCGTTGACGCAGGCCCCGCCCGACGAAGTGGAGCGCAGCACCCGGTCGGCTTCCCGACGTCCGCCGAAATAATAGAGCGCCAGCGGTTTGTCGCGCTCGTTCACGTAGCGGATCACCGTTTCGATATCGTGAAACCCTTTGACCGGCAGCAGCGGCCCGAAAATCTCCTGTCGCATGACCGGACTGTCGTCGTCCGGCTCGTCGATCAGTGTCGGGGCCACGTAACGCTGCTGCGGATCGCAAGTTCCGCCGAAAAGGATCTTTCCCGAACCATGCATCATCCGCTGCAGCCGTTCGGCAGCCTGCACCGAAACGATCCGCGGATAATCGTCGCTGAGGCGCGGATCGTCGCCGAAAAAACGACGGACGGCCCGCTCCATCTCGACGCACAATTGTCGCTTACGGTCGGCGTGTACGAACAGGTAATCGGGAGCCACGCAGGTCTGTCCGGCATTCAGCAATTTTCCCCAAACGATCCGTCGGGCGGCCAGCGGGATATCCGCATCCCGTCCGACGATGCAAGGGCTTTTTCCGCCAAGCTCCAGCGTCAGCGGCGTCAGATGTTCGGCCGCGGCCCGCATCACCGTCTGTCCGAACGCCGATCCGCCCGTAAAAAAAATAGAATCGAAACGCTGTTTCAGCACCTCTTCGACGACCTCGGGCCCTCCCTCCAGAAACGACACGTAACCGGGCGGAAAAACCTCGCCGATCAGTCGTTTCAGCAGCGCCTCGGTATGCGGAACCAGCGGCGAGGACTTCAGCACGGCGCAGTTGCCGGCCGACAAGGCGCCGACCAGCGGATTCAGCAGCAACTGCACCGGGTAGTTCCACGGCGCGACGATCAGCACCACGCCCAGCGGCGATGCGGCTTCCGGACGGCAAGATCGTCAGCGGCGACGGCACGCGTCTCCCGGCCGTCCAGCGCTTCAGGCGGCGAAGATGGCGGGCGATCTCCTGCAGTACGATTCCGATCTCGGTCAGGTAACTTTCCGACGCCGACTTATGCAGATCCAACCGCAACGCCTCGCACAAAGCGTCCGTATGATCCCGTAGCGCTTTCCGCAACCGGCGCAGCGCCTCCGCCCGGAACCGGACGTCGCGCGTACGACCCTCGGCGAAATAACGGCGATGCCCGCGGAGGAGCGATTCCATATCTTCCGACATATCTTCAGGTTATTTTATTACGGGCGAAGTTAACATTTTCCGCGGAACGGAGCGCCGCTCCCCCGAAAACCGTCCCGAAAGGAAAATGTCATATCTTGGCTCCACGTCGGACATTTAGGACATCAATCCTGCGAATCAGGACACTATATCACGCCATTTTTGCCGATTTTTGTAGAAAAGATAGGATGTATTCACAACTAATCTTGTTGCCAAATGGCTGAAATGAGCAAAAAAAACATTGGGACGCACGCCGGAATGGTGTGGGGCCTGTTGTGCGACGGAAGGAAATGGAATTACGACGAACTGCGCGACAAACTGCGGCTCCGCGACCGCGATCTGAACGCCGCGCTGGGCTGGCTGGCCCGCGAGGATAAGATCGAATTCGAACACGAAGGCGGTAGTACGCAGGTCTATCTGAAGGAAGCCGTCGGAACCAACAATTTCTTTTTTTAACCCCCGACGGACACAACCGTTTGTTCCGGACTGCGTCGGATGGGAACCTTCCCCGTTCAGCGCAGTTTGTTTTTCTCGAAATGCGGGGCCACCCGCAGTTTGAAATAGAGCGCCGAGACGACGGTCAGGCAGGCGCCGAACAGATAGGCTTTGTCGAACGACCCGATCTGAGCGATATACCCGCCCAGCAACAGTCCGGCGCCGATACCGACGTCCCACGACGTCAGGTAAGTCGAAGTAGCGGTTCCGCGCTGGCCGTTCGGCGCCAGGTTGACGAACAGCGTATTGAACGCCGGAAACATCGTCCCGAAACCGACGCCGAGAAACAGCGCCACAGCGAAAAACAGGTATTTGCACAACACGGGATTCCACACCGCGATCGCAGCGCAGGAGGAGAGCACGAAGAAGCAGACGCAAACCAGATACATTCCCAAAGCGATCACCTGCGTCACGCGCCCTTTATCGACCTGGCGTCCCGAAAAGATCCTCGAAATCGCCATCCCCACGGCCATCAGCGTAAAGAAGATCCCGACTTTCGACGTAATCCCGATCTCCGCGGCATACATCGCCACGTACGTCGTGGTCATTCCGTAGGGGATCGAAAGCAACAGCAAATCCAGACCGGCCGGTAGCCCTTTGAGCAGGATAAACCGGTCGAGCGAAACCGGTTCGCGTTTGACCGGTTCTTTGGCCGGAGTCCGCACCAGGCAAGCCATCGCGAATCCCAACGCGCAGGATGCGAGCGAACAGAGGAAAATCGTCTCGAACGAGCAGGACTCGTGCATGAACAACCCGACCATCGGCCCCACCGACATCGCGATGTTGTTGGCCAGACCGTAATAGCCGATCCCCTCGCCGCGGCGCGACGAGGGCATGATATCGATTACCACGGTATTCCCGGACACCGTAACCGCCCCGAACGCAAAGCCGTGCACCACGCGGAAAATCATGAAAAGCGTCAGGGTTCCGGCTACCAGGTAGCCCGCGAAAATAGCGGTAAACACAAAATAGGCCAGTAGATAAAGCGGTTTGCGGGCAAACGTATCGAGCAAATAACCCGAGAACGGCCGGATCGAAAGCGCAGCGATCACATAACAGGAGAGCGCAACGCCCACCGTAGCGCGCCCGGCCCCGAACACTTCGGTCAGGTAGAACGGCATCACCGGCATCAGCAGGTAAAAGCCGAAAAACAGCAGGAAATTAGCCAGCAGGATGCAGCAGTAACTCGGCGTGACGAGGCGGTCTCTATTCATAGATCGATGGATTTGAAACTGCGCAAAGGTAGCGATGTTTTCCGAATTCCCGCACGCCGAGAAACCGACGCATTCGCCGCGAAACGGAATACGGACCGAGCCGTCCGTTTCGCGGCGACCGAAACGGCAAAATACCGCCTTGCAAAATAAACACGTCATTTTCAAACGGTTATTCCGCCTCCGTTTTCAATCGGGAAAACAAACGACAAGACATTAATAATCAATGTGTTATCAAATATTCACAACATTAAATCAAAATGCTACATCGAAAGGATCTTAAAATTATTTAAGAAAATGAAATAACCGTTATATTTGCATTCAAGTTTTAGGTTCATTTAGATAAGTAGTTTTTAGGTTAGTAGGGAAGAAAAACGGTAGACGGATCCATTCCGCCGGCTGTTTTTCTTTTTTTATACCCGTTACAAACCGTTCCGGCCGAAAAAAACGGAATCGGAAACCGAACATTAAACAACTGATAAAATGGATATTAACACAACAGAAGAAAAGCGAAATGCAAATATTATTAAAAAAATTTAATAAAAATTTGGAAAAGCGGCCGATTTATCTTTATCTTTGCAGTGAAGTTTTAGGTTAGTAGTTTTAGGTTAGTAGGAGAGAAAAGCGGTAGAGGAGATCATTCTCCCTGCTGTCTTTTCTTTATTTTTTTGCAGCCGGTTCCATTTTCATACCGCACGACGCCACGCAACCAGCTCAAATACGGTCGGTCCGCCACGCGAACGCCTCCGCCCGCGGCAAAACGCCCCCCTTATGTAAAAAAAGATTATTTTTCGCCGGCCGACGCGCCGACTTTGTAGAGGTTTTTACGCCGGATACTAAGGCTGACCCAGTCGTTGAAATTGAAATAGCGGATAATCCACTTCGGATAAGGATTCCAGGCGACTTTCTCCACCGGCAGCGCAGTGTGCTCGGGCAGGCGCTCGTCGCCGGACAAGATAAACACGTCGGGGCAGGTTCTGCGCAATCGCCGGGCCTCGCGTTCCAGTTCCGATATGGAACCGGCCAAGCGAAGCTCCATATTGCGCGGCATGTAAAAACGGGCAGTGACCACGCGGGGGCCGATCATGAATTCGCCGTAGCTGTAATAAGTGGGTTCATCCTTCACGTTCAGCACGCACACCCGCTCTTTGCCGCGGCAGTAGTCGTCCATCATCCGGTAGAAAAAGATATCCGTATTTTTGATCGGAATGACATTATAAACGATCAGCGCGAAGTTCAGAACGACGGCGAGCACGCCGACTAACCGGACGATCCGGTTTCGCAGCAACCGCTGCGGCAGGTCGCGCGCCAGCAAAACGGCGAAAAAGGGAATAAACGGCAGCACGGGGAACAAAAAGCGGAGCTCCTTGTGGCCGACCAACTGGTGCGCCAGCAGGAAAGGCACCATCGTCCAGGTGATGACGTGTTTGGGATTCCGAACGAAAAACCAGCACGTCGCCGCAAGAATCGCCAGGCCGTAAACGACGAATCCCTTGCTGACCGTATCGCTCAGGTAGAAATACCACGGTTTGATGCCGAACTTATCGATGTGGGAATTCAGGATATTTTCTCTCAGGTAATTGACCGGCGAGCAGGTCCAGGTCCCGTACAGCCAGTAATCGACCAGCACGCCGACGCCCAGCATCGCGGCTCCTCCCAAAGCCAGGCCGGCGAGCAGTCGCCAGCGCCGGGCGAACACCAGCAGCCAGAGCCCGAATCCGAACAACGCGAATCCCACTTGGTAGCGCGAAATAAAGGCCGCGCCCGCCAACAATCCCATCCCTGCGCCCCACACGAAAGGGCGCTTCCGCTCCCGCTGCCCGTATGACAAATAGACCGAGACCAGCAACAACAGCAGATTCCCCGAGAACGTTTCGGAACTGAACCGCACATGGAGATACACCATGAACCACAGGAAAAAACTCAGCAACAACAGCCACTTCTCCTCGCTCGGTCCGGATAGCGTCCCGCGAACGACGCGGTAAAATGCGAGTACGGACACGATGGACAGCGCCCCGCTCAATACGTGCAGCAGCGAGAACAACAGGTACGGAGAATAGATTCCTCCGGCATCCAACAGCCATCCGAGTCCGTAGGCGATCATCGGTTGCAGTCCGGGGCGCATCATTAGGATGTATTCCCACGGCAGTTCGGCCGGAACGGGCGTTCCGAAAAGCTTCATGTGCGC
>ERZ827186.2740-NODE-2740-length-11361-cov-3.362551_pt1 | contig 11361 bp, 10 predicted proteins | sample MGYA00519918_ERZ827186 | MGnify/ENA primary metagenome ERZ827186 (study PRJEB31778, sample SAMEA3449275) | human gut metagenome | biome: human gut; feature: human-associated habitat; material: faeces | place: United Kingdom | collected 2010/2012 ... | reverse complement strand
CAAAGTCGTTGATCTGCTGCTCGCTCATCCATTCCGGCGCGGCTCCAATCTCACACAAGCGGCGGTAAATCATCCGCATCAGTTTGATCTGCTCGCGCTCGTTGCCTGCCCAGAGATGGCCCGCAAAGCGCCCACCGTTTCCCAGATAATACAGACAATCCGCTTCCAGCCGCCCCAGCATCTGATACAGGAACTCCGGCGAACTCTGGTTGATTTCCTGAATATCCATTTGCTTTCCTCCGTTCCAATGGTTGAAAATTTATTAACTCTTGATATAATTACAGAAAGAAAACAAGTTTTGCTAACCAATAGGAGAGATTTTTATGAGACTGTTTCGCCGTGTTCCAACCCCTTTTGCAATCACATATTTAGTTAGTAGCCTTCTCCGTGAGTCAGTCCAGAAACGAAAAGCGGACAAATATGCAGCTCAGGCCGTCCACTACTATAAACCGGGTGAGTCTCCATATCCTTAACGAGGGCGTAGTAAACTCTTTCATTCAAGGCAAAAAGGCTGAATTGGATGCTCAGATTGATGGGCAAATTGCCCAGCTGGAAGCTGAAAAGGCAGTCTTGCAGGCCAAGATGGAAGCAGCTCAGACGCAGCTTGACCTTGCCAAAGCGGTTGCTGAGGGTGAGGGAGATATCTCAAAAGAGCTGGCGGAGTATCGGATCAATGCCGGTAATGCTGTTGCTCAGGCTCTGATTGATGCTGGCGTTGATGAGGCGACTGCGTTTAAGCTGGCGGCGGCTGCTATGGCTCAAAATGCGGAAGAGTTCAACCGGGTAGCGGCTGAGGTCTGCACGGATGTAAATGGCAACTTTAATCAAGCTGCCTATGATCTGGCGCAGACGATGTACAACAACCTGACCAGCGTAAAGACGGATCTTGCTTCTGTCGCAAAGCAGGCACACCAGACAGCTAAGGCTATTGCTGGTGTTGCAAGCGGTACAGTAGCTGGATCGGCTGACGTACAAGGTGGGTCTGGTGGTGGTACTGGCGGTAGTGGCATTAAGCTCAACCTGACAAGCGGTAGCTTTAAGGGGACAGAATATTCCTACACCGCTAAGGAAAGCAATCTGGAGGACTTTATTTCCCAGATTGAACTGGATGTTTCCAAGTACCAAGACGCGATCAGCCAGATTGATGGACAAATCGCGGCTTTGCAGGCGTTGAAAAATACGCCTTTGAAGAGTTTCAAGAGCGATACGAAGTCGGGTAGCAGCTCTAAGAAAGATGTCGAAGAGTATGTCGCTACCATTGACGACTATCGAGAGGCGGTTGAACGGCTGCGCAAGACACAAGAGGCCAGAGCGGAGCTTGAAACCAAAATTGATAACTCTGACGATTTGAGAGAGAAAATCCTTTTGGAGCGTCAGCTGATCGGTGCCTATCAGCGTGAGCAAGAGGCGCTGCAAAATCTGAATGACCAAAGGGAAAGTACGATCTCTTCCAACGTTAAGGCGCTGCGAGATCTGGGGTTCGAGGTACAGTATAACGCCGATACCAATGAACTTTGGATCGCAAACATGGAGCACCTGAATGAGCTGGTGGCCGATAGTAAGGGTGGATACGACACTCTGCAGGAGGCCACAAATGGTTTGAGGAAGGAAACTGAGAATCTTATCAATTCTCTGACGGACTTGAACGAGGAAAATCGTGACGGTTCGGAAAGTTGGAAAGAACTTGGACAGGATATCAAGGAAGCCCGTAAGCAGATTATGGAGCTTCTGGATGGTATCGTTGAAGAGGCTTCCGACGCGGTTGATACTATCCAAAATGTTTATGACACACTCCATGACGCGGCGGACGAGTATGCCCAGAGCGGGTTCATTACCGTAGATACTTTGCAGAGTATTATCGGGCTTGGGCAGAAGTACGTAGCGTACCTGATTGATGAGAATGGGCAGCTTGTCATCAACGAAGAGCGCATCCAAGCGGTTATTGCCGCACGGACGCAGCAGATGGCGATTGAGAGTTCTTTGGCCTATGTAGAAGCGCTTCGTATGGCAAAGTCTGAGGGCGATATCGCAACTCTGAATAATTTGTTGTATGCAACCGAACAGGCTACTAACGCAACTTGGGGATTGGTCTATGCAAATCTGGCTTTGGCTGGACTGGACGAAGATCAGTACCAAGCGGCGTTGCGGAATATCAATGCAATTCGGGCTATGGCGGACAGCGCCGTACAGAGTATTGGTAAAACCGTGGGTGGCGTGACGGACGAGTTAGAGGAGATGCAGAACGGATTGAACGACATCCTCGATTATGTAATGGATATGCTGAAACAGCGTATCCAAGATCAGATCGACGGATTGGAGGACATGAAGGATGCGTACTCTGAAATTATCGACCTGAAGAAGCAGTCATTGGAGGCCAGCAAAGACGAGGCAGATCATCAGAAGACCATGGCATCTAAAATGCGTGAGATTGCGAAGCTGCAAGCTCGTATTGATATGCTTTCTCTGGATGACAGCCGCGAAGCTCAGGCTGAAAAAGCGGCGTTGCTCAAAGAACTGAGTGAGCTTCAGTCTGATTTGGCCGACGAACAGGCGGACAGAACACTGGAGGCTCAGGAGGACGCTCTGGATAAGATGGAAGAGTCTTATCATGACGAGAAGGATAAGGAAATTGGGATTCTGGAAGACAGTATCTCTTCTCATCAGAAGCTCTATGATATGGCAATCTCTTATATCGAGTCTCACTGGGATACGCTGTATAGCGAGCTGATCAGTTGGAACACGCAGTATGGTGATGTGCTGAACAGTGATATTACGAATGCTTGGGATAACTGCTTGGCTGCTGCACAACGGTATGGAAGTTACGTGTCTGCTCTGGGAAGTATCGGAGGAGACATCAAGGCCACGCAGTCCAGCGGAACAAATTTCCAAGTTGGGAATGCTACCTACGACAATAGCTCCAGTGGCGAAGATATGATCCATGCGATCATCAAAGAAATGTATGCAAACAGCAAGCAGCACGCTTATGAAGATGCTGCCGGCAAGCTCTATCTGAACCGGCGCAATCTTGAGCTTGGCGCACAGCTGGCACAGTATGGCATTACTGCGGTGCGCGGCAGTGATGGTGTTTGGTACGTAGATCGCGTGGGTGGGCAACTGCTGTACGATAAGTACAGAAAGTACACCTATCATGAGGGTGGCATTGTCGGCGGAGGAGATATCAAGTCCAACGAACAACTCTCTCTGCTGAAAACCAAGGAGTGGGTATTGAGCGAACAGATGGTGGACAATCTGACCACACAGATGGATCGTATCAATATGCTCTCTGACGCAATGAGTGATCTGCCGGATTATGCTGGCAAGTCTACTTTGTCTGATGTGATGAAGCAGGTAGGCGGCAGTAAGACGGTAAATAATATCACCAACAACAGCAGACCCATTGAAGTGCAGATTGGCGATACGATCATTCATGGTGCCGACCAGTCTACGGTTGATAAGCATATCAAGGTTACACGCGATATGGTCAATCAGATTGGACGGCTCATTGGAATCGGGAGATAAGATTGGGACGCCCAATTTCGGGCGTCCCTTTCATATAGCAAGGAAGGGAAGACAATGTTCAAAAGCTATGAATTTACCTATGCTGGTATGCCCGCTTCCATGTTTGGTATGTACATTGCGGATATGTCCAGCAATAAACATAGTGCCAATAGTTTTGGCAATAAAGCAAATCTGGTGGAGACGCGGCTGGCAAATCGTGTTGCGCCGATCCACTATGGTGTGCGATATAACGATAGTCCGTTGAGCTTTACGTTGATTTTCGGAGCAGATCATAAGTTGGATCGCTATGAAATGCAGGCGGTTTCAAAATGGCTGACAGGGTATCAGGAGTACCAATGGCTCAGTATTGATCAGCCGGATATGGAGCATATTCAATTCCGGTGTCTTGTTCAGGAACTGACGCCTATTCATCTCAGCTGGGTGCCTATGGCGTTTGAAGCTAAAATCATCTGCGACTGCCCATATGGATATAGTTATCCATTTGCGAAGACCTATCAAATCAGCGGGGGAACAGCGGTGCGGTTTTACAACGACAGTACCTGCATGGAAAAGTTGCGCCCAGAAATGTTGGTCACTCTTGCTGCCGGCTGTACCAGTTTTGCAGTAAAGAACAAGACGACCGGAGCAGAAATGCGGTTTGATAATTTGCCGGGAAGCAGTTTGTCTATCCGCGTTGACAATGAGAACCAGGTAGTTACCGAGGAAGTTTCTGGCTACGATCTTTATGAACACTTCAATTTTGTGTTTTTGGAGTTGGAACCCGGAGACAATGAATTGGTATTCACTGGAACTGGGAGCGTAACGATCAGCGGTCGATACCTTTATAACGTCGGAGCATAAGAAAGGAGGCCAGAGGTGTATCTGGATTATTCTAAATTGGAAGCCAGCCAGATTAAGCAACCCGCTTTGCGGTTGCAGACTCTGGCCGGTAAAGAGCTTGGGGTTATCCCTTGGGTCAGCAACCTTAATTTTGAATTGAACTATGCGGATGTAAGCCGTGTTGAGTTCGATGTTCCTCGGCATTCCGATGGGAAAATCAATCCGGTTTATCATTTGCTGACCAGCTACAAAATGCTGTTTACCGAACAGCTTGGTATCTACATTCTTCAGAGGCCGGCTACATCAGGTGACGGTGTATCTGAGGTAAAGCATATTACCGGATACTCTATTGAGCAGCTTTTTGAGAAAAAGAAACTCTATTTGGAAGAAGGAACGTATAACTTCTGGAATCCTGTTCAGCCGGAGGATACTATTCTGGGCCGTATTCTGGAATTGGATACGACATGGAGTATTGGGTATGTTGACCCCAAGCTGATTGGATGTTATCGCACCTTTGACGAGTACGATAGCGACGCCTTGAGTTTTTGCTATGGCAGTGCTATGGAGAAGTATAACTGCACGATTGTGTTTGACGTGTACGCCAGGACAATTAGTGCTTACGACGCGGGCAAAAGCCGTGGAACCGTACCTATCTATCTGAGTTATCAGAATTTGGTGGACGCGGTTGATCTGGAAGAGCTTACCGATGATATGGTGACAAAGCTCCATCTGTACGGATCGGACGACCTGAGTATTCGGGATGTAAACCCGATCGGCACAGACTACATGGTAAACCTGTCATACTTCATTTCCAACGGCGATTTTGATGTGATCGCCGAGGGCAGCACAGTTACTTTGGCCGAGCGTGTCAAGAGCTGGAATGCTGCAATTAAAAGCAACCAAACTCACTACACCAATCTGGTAGCAGCACGGGCATCCAGAACCGCCCAAAGGCTGGCGGAGGAAGTGACACTCGCTTCGCTGAAAGGCGATTTGGAAGTCCTGACTACGCAACAAAGCGTAATTATCCAGGCAATGGCTCTGGAATCCACTGCCGCTGGAAAGACAAGTCGACAGCAACAGCTGACAGAGATCAATGAGAAAATCTCTGCAAAGAACTCTGAGATTGAGGCGCAAGAAACAGTGATTGCGAATTTGCAGGCAGAGATTGATCGGTATACCACTGATATTCAGGGTGTTGTAGAGCAGCTGTCTATTTCCAAGTATTTCACAAAAGCCGAACAAAAAATCCTCAACCACTATTTGATTGAGGGCGAAGCGGCAGAAGAAACTTTCGTTGCGACCGATGTAGATACATCGGCTTCTGGTGCCATCTCCACATTGCAGGGGGAGGTTACATTGACCGGGGCTGATATTGCACAGGCAAGTCTTAACGGTAAAAGTATGTATGCTATTGCGGGCGGCGTTTTGAAAATTGCCAGCGCAAAGCTGACGGCAGACATTGTGCGTGGTACTTTGGAGGTTAACCCAAGTACAAACGAATATGTACTGACGGTGTACATGGGATCTACGACGTTTGATGAGCATAGCTTCCCGAGCGGACTTGTTACTGCATCCGGCATACTTTCTCAGTTCAGCAGTGATATTTCTCCTGTTTCTCAGGATGGGGTAACGGAGAACAAAGGCACCCAGATTTCTTTTGAGGCGGGCACATCCAAGCTGTTTTTCACAGTAAATGTGAACGAGTATCAAAAATATTCTGTGGCGCAAGAGCTGTACGCATTTGGCGAAGAGCTTTTGGATGAATGGGCATGGCCTGTTTACGAGTTTTCCATTGATACGGCTAATTTCTTGTTCCAGAAAGAATTTGAGCCGTTTAAGAATAAATTGGAGTTCGGCAAGAACATTTATCTGAACGTCGGTGATGGTGGTGTGATCGAGCCGAAGCTGATCGGGGTAGCTCTGGACTTTGAGAACCCCGAGAAGTTGACATTGACCTTTTCTAACCGTTTCCAAAAACGTGACGTAGTTGCGAATTGGCTGAGTGAGGTCAATAAGGTCAGTGCGTCCAGCCGCAGTTTTGATACCAGCAAATACCTCTACAACAGAACTGCGAATAAGACTACTCAGGTTTCGCAGTTTATGGAGAACGCCTTGAATGCGGCAGTAAACACCATTATTGGCGCAAGTAATCAGAGCGTTGTGATCAATGGTGCGGGTATCCAAGTGGGCGGTGACAGTAAGTATCAACTGCGTATCGTGGACAACATGATTGCCATGACTGACGATGGTTGGAAGACCGCTAAACTGGGTATCGGTCGGTTTTACTCCGATGCGAAAACAGGTCTCAAAGATGATAAGGGTAACGATATCCTGATTGGAGAGACATGGGGTATCAATACAGAACTGCTTGGGGGTAGTCTCATTATTGGTAACAACCTCGTCTTGGAGAACGCCAACGATAACGGCGTAATGCAATTCAAGGTGGACGCCACCGGAGCGTGGTTGTATAACGCCTCGTACATTATGCAGCATGACGACGGTGGCCTGATGATCTTCGATCCGAAGTATGGTATCGTGGCCGGCAATAAGCTCCTGTTCAATACTAACGGTACAACCGTGACCCCGGAGTTTATTGACGATTGGGGCGATATCAAGTTCGATGCGGACGGTATGCCTGAGAACGCAAACTTCTATCTGGATCTTCGAGACGGCAGCGCTTATTTCAGAGGAAGAATCAAGGCCGACTCCGGTTCGATTGGTGGGTGGGAACTGGCCGAGAATGAGCTTCATTGTGGATCAAACTCTACTTTTGTTGCCCTCAACTCTTCCAAGGATACCAATTCGCTGTATGCGATTTGGGCGGGTGCTACAAAACCTGAGAATGCAAAATTCTGGGTAAAGCGAGACGGCACACTGCACGCAAGAGATGGCGAGTTTAGCGGTACGCTCTCTGCCTCAAGACTGAGCGGAAATCTGACCGCCGATCCACAATCTGGTGGATGGCTGAAAGGCTGCGGTATTGATGTAAACAACGGCGCGTTCTATGTTGATCCGTCCGGCAATGTCACTATGAAGGGCAGCATCAATATGGCGGACGGCAGCATTACTTGGGGCAGCGGCAACAGCCCGTGCTTGGTGTTGTATTGCAGTATTGCCGCCTCACCTCCTACCGGGTCATACAACTCGTATCCGTCCAGGGGAAGTACCAGTTGGCACAAGTCTATCAATGACGGAGATCTCTATGCTTCTTATACCTACGATGGCGGAGTGACCTGGACTTCGGCGATTAAGATTCGCGGTGAAGACGGCCAGAATGGTAAAGACGGCCAGGATGGTATGGACGGAAGCGATGCGACCGTCAATGAGCGAAACGTTTTTAATGTTTTGACAAATGGCGGTACAAAATTTGGCGTTTTTAGTGATTCTTCGACGCGCAAGCTGTATATCAATGCAAGCTATATTCGTGCAGGTCAGATTGACGCCGATTTGATCACTCTTGGCAGTGAGTATGGTGGATTCTGTTGCGCGAGGGGCAGTGACGGCGTGAGTTTTACTTACGGCGCTAAAATGTACGGAAGTGATGATGAATACTACTTTATTGCGACCAACAAAGGTGTGCGTATGCAGGCACCGGATCATGGTTTTACCATTACAAACAATGGTTTGTTTGCTGATGAAGAGATCTCGGTCGGATCTGATAGGAGATTGAAGCAAGCAATCGAGTACAGAATGGACAAGTACGAGAATTTCTTTATGAAGCTGAAACCTACTCAGTATCAGCTAAAAGCTGGAAAGTCTAAGAGACTTCATACTGGATTTATCGCGCAGGACGTTGAGCGTGCATTGTTGGAAAGTGGTTTGACGACGAATGACTTTGCCGGCCTGACAATTACTCCTGTCCAAGAAGTCAATCCCAAAGACGGTATTGATGACGTTTTCTATCGTCTGCGGTATGGGGAGTTTATCTCTTTGAATACCTACATGATTCAAACGCTTTACCGTCGCATCTCCGAACTGGAAGAAAAAATCAAGTCTTTGTAAGGAGGACTATATGAAGGATCAAGTTATGCAGCAACTGGGATTCGTGCTGAATGCGCTGAACAATGTCTATGTAAAAGGCAAGGCGAATTTGGCAAATCTGAGTGGTAGTATCGCCATTCTCGAAGAGGTTGCCGACGTTTTGAACAATGCGGAAATTGTTGAAGCTACTTCAAAATCCGCTGAAAAATAATATCTGAAAGGGCGGTGATAGGTATGAATTGTGATTACAGCCCTTACTCACTTCCTACCATCGACTTTGTGGGAGGATCAACGCAGGAACTTGTGTTCCACACGTTCTTTTCACAAAACAAAAAGCCGTTTGATCTATCCTCCTGTACGGCCAGTTTTGCGTTGATCAATTTTGTCAACAAAAACGGATCACCGCTTATTGCCAAACCAATGGAGGTTAGTAAGAGTGAGGACGGCGACGGAACTGTAACAAATGTTCTGCGTGTGGTGTTGCTGCCAGAGGAAACGGTAGATCTGGTCGGTAAGTTTATCTATCAGATTACTATTCAGGATATCTCAGGGGAAATTGAGATTCCGGATCAGGGTATTATTCGCATTGCGAACAATATCAACAAAAGTTTCCCTCATTAAGCAACAAAGAAAATCATTGAGAAAGGATGAGGACGATGAATACGACCTATTTTCTGAATTTGGTGTCAGGCAATGTGTTTGGCTCCAAGAAAACCCCGGCTGTGCCTGAGAAGTATTATCTGGGTCTGAGTAGCGCCGCGCCTACTCTGGATGGCAGTGGCGTTGTTGAGCCTGGTGATGGCACCGGCTATGCTCGTGTAGAGCTGACTTCTTTGAGCGCCCCTGTTAATGGCGTCGTGACCAACAATGCTGCGATTGATTTTGCGGAGAGCACTTCCGAGTGGGGCACTATGACCCACTTTGTTGTTTACGATGCTCTGACTGGTGGCAACCTGCTGATGTACGGCGAGCTGTCTGCAAGTCGTCGTGTTGAGGCTGCAACCATCATGACCATCAAGCTGGGTTCTCTGAACCTGTCTGTGGTGAACCCGACGGCATAAGGAGCGATAGGAGATGAAGGAGTACGATATTTTCCTGAAACAGCGTTTGACTGAAGGTTCAATCATCGTTTACTCCCTCCCATTTCGTGATGGCGTATCAGCTGTAAACAGAGTAGTTTTGCGGGCGATGCTGTCATATTTCAGCCTGCAAAAGAAAATTGCAGTGGCAAATCAATCTGCTCTGTTGTCGGAGATCGACGAGATGCTGGCTACGGTCAGTGAGAAAATCGGTGATCAAGTTTGTCTGGAAGCGAGCGCCGCACTTACTATCAAGTATCGAAACGAACTGGAGCAGGCAGCGATGAGGCTGGATATCCCAGCTTTCACGCTGTTTGCCCAGAGTTTCTTTGCCTTGGAAAGTCAAATCGGTATCAAAGTTAGCCAGCCGATTGCTTATGCTAAGAGTTCCCTTGGCGATGCGCAGAGTGCAATGGCGATTGTAGCAAAAAGTCTTGCGGAACAAAAGCAAGTCTTTGACACTATTCAAAATCAGACTGTTTTTGGTGCAAATGATCTTGCATTTCGGAAACACGATTTTGAGTCAGGCAGTAGTGCGATCGGTATTGACCAGACAAGCCCGGAGCTGCTTTATCGCTATACAACAGGAATGGAGGCCGCATTTGCGATTGCGGCAAGCATTGGAGAAACAGAGTTCCACTATTCTCTGGGGGACGGTAGCAATGCAATCGGTATTGAGACTTCCGAACCAGAAACCATTGCAGAAAAGAAACTGCAAATTGGTAATGCTATCGAAATGTTCTACGAACTGGTTGTCGAGACGATCAGCTTGTTTGCTGTGTCAAATGATGCAGAGATCCTAATGACACTGAATGCGGGCATGAAGCGCTACCGCCTGTTGTCAGATCTGGACGATAAAACCTTGGCAGAGATCGACGATATGACTCTGGAAGAGTTGGACTTTGTTGTACTTGCTTAGGAAAGGAGTAAGAAAAATGTCACAGGCACATTTGGGTTGTTTTAGCGGGACTGTGACGCCGAATGTCAATATGCTGGATATCTTCAAACAGAATGAGCGTGCGGATAATCCCAATAGCATTTTGAACTTCGGTCAAATGTCGCTGCGGAAGCTCAGTATGATTTGCCCAGAAGGAACGAAAGTGAAAATCAACGGGAAGGAGATCCCACTGATCACTGGTATTTTTGAGCTGGGCATGGATCAGATTAACGTTACGTCTCTGGAATTTTCTGAGGCGGTTAATGTCAATATTTACTATATGTTCTGAGAGGAGGCACAATTATGGCTGATTTGAGCTGGATTTCTGCCTTGACTAATCAGGGCGGAGGCGGCGGTTCTTCTGGCGGTGTTTCTGACTATGACCAGTTGAAAAACCGCCCTGTAACAAACATTGCAGGAACCGGAATTGTAATCAGTGCTTTGGAAACCGGTGTTTACAATATCGAAGGTACGTGGAAACTTACACTCGATGATATTGAGCGTGAAACATTGGCTGACGACCTGTTCTATGTAATGAACAATGGCGCGGAAAGCAAACTGACATGGATCAGTGCTGGTCAGATTAAAACCTATGGCGTCCCCGTTGGCGGTACTGCTGCTGATATTACAGAAGGATCTATTGCTACTACTGAGGAAGTAGTACGCGATATGGTAGGAGTATTCTGATTTCGTGCCAGTCGCAAAAGCGGCAAAGAAAATCAATTTCATGCAAACGGGCAACAATCTGGATGCAGAGATGTTTTCTTTACAAATATACCAATCCACAATACGTGAGAAGAAAGGATGAAATGCTATGACTGCAAACTACAAACTCGTGTACCATGGTAACAAGGCTAACCTGCCTGCCGTTCGTGATGCTGGTAGCTTCTACCTGACTGACGACACCCGCGAGCTGTATTTCGGTGACAAGAAGTACGGTGAGGGCGTCCGTCTCTATACCAGCGCTGAGGGTATCGCCAAGTTGATTGGTGCAAAGGAGGTCAAGTAATGTATCGGATTATC
>ERZ827186.2733-NODE-2733-length-11389-cov-22.311893_pt1 | contig 11389 bp, 9 predicted proteins | sample MGYA00519918_ERZ827186 | MGnify/ENA primary metagenome ERZ827186 (study PRJEB31778, sample SAMEA3449275) | human gut metagenome | biome: human gut; feature: human-associated habitat; material: faeces | place: United Kingdom | collected 2010/2012 ... | reverse complement strand
GCTGGGATTTCATCCGCGGCGCGACGTCGTACACCGTACAGCTCGTCGACGGGGAGATGAACCCCGTGAGCGAAGCGCTCTGCAAGACCACCGACGCGATCGACTACCACGAATTCACCGACCTGGCGACCGACCGGATATACTACGGCCGCGTCAGGGCCAACTTCCCCTACTCCTCCACCTCGGACTGGGTATACGTCACGGCAAACGAGCAGCCGGCCATGCTGATGGCCTCGGTGGGTATCCTCGAACTCGACCCGAAGCTCACGCTCAATGCCGCGACGGGGTCGACGCTCACCTACGAGTGGTCGTATACCGAAGATGCGGCGACCGACGCCACGCGCCTCTACAACATCGAACTGTTCCGCGACGAGGCGTGCAGCGAGCTGCATGTCAGCTGGCTGGCCGACGGAAAACTCGCGTCGGACAAAGGCATCTTCACCGCCCTGGCGGGTTATCCCGTCGTGCGGTTCACCTTCTCGGGGCTCGATCCCGAAACGACCTACTACGCCCGGGTTACCAATGCCAGCTTCGGCAATATCATGACCCCCGTCGTCGCCGGAACCACGGCCAAGGCCGGGCCCGAAGCCTCGCCGAACAATCCGGCACAGGCCGGTGACATCGTGCTGGCGCAGGATTTCGCGGCATTCATCCACGGCGGCGACATCGTCCGCTCGGCGGCAGGTTACAACGCCGTATCGGGGACCGACTACCGCAAGGCCTGGGAACCCGCCACGGGCGAGAACCCGCAGGCCGACGGCGACCGTCCGGTCTGCAACTGGGCTACGGAATTCCACATCCACACGGGCGGAACCTCGGCCGAGTATGTCGAAAGCCTCGGCATGACGGGCTGGGGGTCGTCGGGCAACACCTCGACCCGTCCGGGCTACATCAAGTGCGGCGGCGGTGGCGGCGGTATCGGCATCCTCTATACGCCCGAGCTGGCGGCCCTGCCCAAGAACACGACCGTGACGGTGAGTTTCTCGGCCAGCGCCTATGCCGAAGGCGAAAACGTCTATGGCAGCGACATCGTGGTCGAAGCCATCGAGGGCGCCGAGTTCGGGTCGAACAACTCCGTGAGCAAGAAAGGCACGGCCGTGGCTTCGAAAGTCGTGGACATCTCGTCGGCCGTAGGTCGGTTCGAGACCTTCACGGTGACGCTCGACGGCCTTTCGCCCACGTCGCGCATCGCCTTCTCGTCGAACCCCGCGCAGGCGGGCGCCAACAAGACCCGCTACCTGCTCGACGACATCGTCGTGGTTTACGACGGCGAGACCAAACTGGAAAAACTCACCGTTCCGGCGAACGTGAAATTCGACGCCGAAGCCGTCTATTCCGACAAGTTGACCCTCGAATGGGACGAAGTGCCCGGGGCGGCTTCCTATACGGTGGCATGGTGGGCCGACGGCACCGAGGAGAAGGACGCCACGGTAGCGGAGGGCATCACCTCGGCCTCGTACCTGCTCAAGGAACTGGAGGCCGGCACCGAGTACCACGCGAAGGTCAAGGCGTGCCGCTACAACAACCCCGGCTACGATTCGGACTACTCCGCCGTCGTGTCGCAGAAGACGGACATAGCCCCGGTACAGGCCGGGATCGTCGTGTCGAAAGTGCTGGCGACCTCCTCGACCCTCACGGTCGAATGGGCCCGTGCGGACGGCCAGGCGTGTGTCAACAGCAGTGCGCAGGTCTACCACGTGAAACTTTACAGCGACGCCGAATGCAAGGATCTCTTCGTCGGCTGGAATGCCTCGAACGTCTTCGGCATCACGGCCGGGAACCGCTTCCGCTTCACCTTCTCGGGACTGGCCCCCGCCACGACCTACTACGTCTGCGTGGACGACAAGACCAACGATTTCTTCTCCGACCCGCTCGCATATGCGACTGCCGCCGCGGGGCCGCAGGCGGGTGCCACCGCTCCCGGCTCGGCAAAGGCGGGCGACATCCTCCTGGCGGAAGATTTCTCCAAGGTGATCCACGGCGGCGACATCGCCAATTTCGCCGCGGGCTACTATCCCCCGAGCTCGAACCGCGGGACTTACGCCGCAGCTTCGGGCGACAATCCTTCGGGGTTCTCGGCCACCCGCTGTACGGCCAATGAGTTCGACCTGTTCAGCGGCGGCGGCGTGGCTGCGCCCTACACCGAGGGCACGGGCCTTTCGGCCTGGGGCAAGTCGGGCAACATCGCTGGCCGCCCGGGCTATGTCAAGATGGGCGCCGGAAGTGCGGCCGCCTCGCTTTACACCCCCGAACTGACCGCCCTGCCCGATGCGGCGACCGTCAAGGTGCGCTTCTCGGCACAGGCTTACAGCGAGAAATACGACGGTTCGGGCGCCGATGCCGGGAAAATCCTCGTCAAGGCCGTCCGCGGCGCCGTGCTCGGCGCAAAGGGCGCCATCACCGGCACGGTCACGGAGGTCTCCGCGGCCGACCCCGTGGATATTTCGGCTGCCAAAGCCCGGTTCCGCGAGTTCGAGGCAACCCTCACGAACGTGACGCCCGATTGCCGCATCGTGATCTCGACGAGCGAGAAACGCGCCCTGCTGGACAACGTGGTCGTCACCTGCACGGCCATCACCCCCGCGACCAAACCCGCAGCACCGGGCGGGGTTTCGTTCGACGCCGCAGCGGCGGCCGACAGGCTGACGCTCAAATGGAACGCTGTCCCCGATGCGACTTCCTACACGGTCGCCTACTGGAAAGGTTCGGCCTCAGCCCCCGAAAGCGAGTATGCCTACAAGACCGGCATCGCGTCCACGGCAACGTCGCAGGAGCTGACCAACCTGGAAAGCAACACCTCCTACTGGGCCAAGGTCAAGGCGGTCGGCAGCCTCGATTCCGACTGGTCGGAAACGGCGAACGCCACGACCATGGACAGCGGCGGCGAGCCGCTCCTTCCGACGGCCGACCTGCTCGACGTGGTGTTCCGCAACGACGGTTCGGCTATGGACAACTCCTCGTCGGCAACGCCCGTGCGGCGGATGCCGTCATCGAGGCCGTAAAAGCAAAGGGGCTGACCGACCGTGTGGAATACATCGCTTTCGACTATACGACCTGCAAACGCATCGTCAACGCCCTCCCGGGTGCCATGGTGCAATACCTGAACGGCGACCTGGCTCCCGCCGCAGTCCGGCAGGACGGCATCGGGGGTATCGACTACCGCTTCTCGGCTTATTCGGGCAATCCGGGATGGGTCAAGGAGGCACATGCCAACGGCATGGTCACGAACGTATGGACGGTCGACACGGTGCAGGACATGATGACCTGCATCGCATGGGGAATGGATTTCATCACCACCAACAACCCCGAGACCCTGAAGGAGCTCCTCACCAGGACATTCGTGTCGGCCAACTGACTGCCGCAGGGCGGTGCGCGCATGCCCGGGGAATTCACCCGGCACTCCGCAGTTCCCTGAAGGCGCGACCGACAGCCGACGGCGGCGGGTATCATGCCCGCCGCCGTTTTTATTGCCCTGCGGAAAACAAAAAAGGCAGGCGGGCTCGCCAATCTGCAAATATTTTCTAACTTTGTGCATACGATACGAACATGGAGCCTGCAGAACTCATATCCGCCATACGCGCCGGGAGCCGCGAAGCCTTCGACGAGATGTGCGGCCGTTATTATGCGCCGCTGACGGCCTACGCACGCCTCTTCCTGAACGGGAACTGGGCGCAGGACGTCGTGCAGGACGTATTCGTTAACGTATGGGTGCGCCGCGAGGCGCTCGACCCGGGGCAGTCGCTCTACGGGTACCTGCTCCGCTCGGTCTATAACCAGTCGGTCAACTACGTCAACAAGCACCGCCATGCGTGCAGCTACCGCTCCTACTACCAGGAACGTATCGAAAGCATCGGCTACGCCTATTACGATCCCGACCGGAATCCGGTCATCGAAAAGCTCTACTCGCAAGATCTGCGCACGAGCATCAACGAGGCGATCGCAGCCCTCCCGGCCAAATGCCGCGAGGTCTTTTCGCTGAGTTACCTGCAAGGGTTCTCCCACCGCGAGATCAGCGAACGGATGGGGATTGCGCAGAGCACGGTCGAAAACCATATTTACCTTGCCCTGAGGCAACTGCGGGCAAAATTGTCGAAATCGGAGCTAATTCTGCTGCTGTTTTTCATTTTTTTACAAAATAATTCCCATCCGCTTGGGTAGATTTCTCCCGTGGATTGTATACTAAACGGACACAGAACAAATGGACGATACGATTATAATGGACTCAGTCATACAAAAATATTTTGCCGGGGAGACTTCGGAACAGGAGGAAAAGTACCTTCTCGCGTGGCTGGAGGAGTCGGAGGAGCACCGCAAATACTTCTTCGAACTGAAGAGCCTGTGGGGGGCACGCCGCGTCTTCGAGGAGAGCACCGACCTGTCGCGCTTCGCGTCGTTCATGCGCAGCACCGACCATCGGATCGGGAGTATCGTCGCCGGCGAGCGATCCACCCGTCGCCGCAGACTGGTGCGGTGGACGCTGGGGGCCGCTGCTGCCGTCCTGCTCGCCGTTTGCGCCGGCACGGCATGGCATTTCCTCTCGACACCCGACATATACCGGGTTTACGAGAACACGGGCGATGCGGTGACGACCGTCACGCTCGACGACGGCACGCATGTGTGGCTCAACGCCCGTACGAAACTGACGCTGCCCGAAGCCTTCGGCCCGACGCAGCGCAACGTGCAGTTGGCCGGCGCGGCCTTCTTCGAGGTGGCGCGGGACGAAGCCGCCCCGTTCGTCGTGTCCACCGACAAACTGCGCGTGCGCGTGCTGGGCACCTCCTTCTGCATGCAGGCCTACGAAGGTTCGCAGCAGGCCGAAGTCGTCCTCGAACACGGTTCCGTACGCCTTCAGACGCCCGCAGGGGTCAACCTGGTGACGCTGCAACCCGACCAGCGCGCCCTGTACGACGCTGCGGACGACAACCTCGCCATTACGCAGGTCAACGCTTCGCACCTCGTGCTGACCCAGTACGACCTGGTGACGATGTCCGACGCTACGCTGCACGAGATCATCTCGCACATCGAGACGACCTTCGGCGTGCGGCTTTCGGTGCCGGGACGCTACGGCGACAAACGCTATACGTTCAATTACCAGCGATCCAATTCGCTCGAAGAGGTGCTCAATATCGTCGAATACCTCACGGGCGAGCATTGCGAGGTCATCTACCGCAAGAAATAAGCGCAGCGGCCGCCGGATTCCCGGGATCGGCCGCACGCGGCACCGGCGCCGGCTCCCGTACCGGAATGCCGGCAGGATCGCACAACAAAAAGAGGCTCTGGAAAGAGCCTCTTTTGTCGTTTCACGGGCCGCAGGCGCCGCGGGATCAGAGCGTCGAAAGCCAGTCGAGCGTGGCTTTCTGCCAGTCGTCGTAATAGCGGAAGCGGGAGTTCATGCCCCAGCCGTGGCCGCCCGACGGATAGATGTGCAGCGTGGCCTTGATGCCGTGTTCCTTGAGCTTCTGGTAGAACAGCGCGCTGTTCACGGCTGGTACCACCTTGTCGTCGTCGCAATGGAACAACAGCGTGGGCGGCGTGGCGGCATCGACCTTCTTTTCGAGCGAGAACTCCTGTGCAAGGGGCTTGTCGGCATCTTCGGCGCCGAGCAGCTGTACGAAAGTCCCCTTATGGCGTTTGTCCGGGTCGGCCGAGATCACCGGGTAGAAGAGGATCATGAAGCCCGGCTTCACGTCCGAAAGCGTCCCGACGCTCCCGGCGAGGTAACCCCCGGCCGAAGTCCCCGACACCCCCACTTTCGCGGGGTCGATGTTCAGTTCCGCAGCCATCGAACGCATCACGCGCAGCGCCTCGTCGGCATCGTTGCGCGGAACCTCGCTGTGGCCGTTGGGCAGGCGGTATTTCACCACCGCGGCCGTGATGCCGTTCCGGGCGAACCACTGGGCCTCCTTATGTCCGTTGCCGACCGAGAGCGACGAATAGCCGCCCCCGGGAAAAACACGAGCGCCTGTCCCGTGGCATTGTCCCCGGCCTTGTAAATCCACATTTCGGCCGTCTGCGTGTTTTTCCACTGTCCGGGCTTGGATTCGACCTCGTCGCCCGAAAGCCCGTTCGAGGTGGGTGCCGTCGTGTTGTCCCACAGGACAACGTGGTAATCCTGCGCACAAATCGCCGACGACAGCATGAGGGCGAAGAGCAGGAGCATTGTTTTCTTCATAATTCGAGTTTTAGACGTTGGGATAAAGATAAAAATTATTTGTCAGTCCGTATACGGTGTTTCAACGGGGCGATGGCCGGGGGGCCGACGCTGAATTCCCCGAGACCGAGCGCCACGAGGCGCTGCGTGGCGCGCGGGTCGGCAGCCAGTTCGCCGCACATCCCGGCTTCGATACCCGCCCGGTGCGCGGCGTCGAGCACCATGCCGATGCTGCGTTGCACGGCCGGGTCGAATGCGTCGCAAAGGTAGGCTACGCGGGGGTTTCCACGGTCGGCGGCCATCACGTACTGCGTCAGGTCGTTGGTGCCGATGCTGAAAAACCGCGCCCGGGCAGCCAGTTCGTCGGCGATGAATACGGCGGCCGGGGTCTCGATCATCACCCCCAGCGCTATGTCGCGGTCGTAGGCAACCCCTTCTGCGTCGAGTTCCGCCATGCAGGTCTCGACAACCGCTTTGGCGGCGCGGAACTCCCCGACCGAAGCTATCATCGGGAACATCACCCGCACGTTGCCGAATGCGCTCGCGCGTAGCAATGCCCGCAGCTGGGTGCGGAACAGCTCCGGCATGGCCAGCGAAACCCGGATCGCACGCCATCCCAGAAACGGGTTTTCCTCCGGCTCGAAATGCATGTAGGGCAATGCTTTGTCCCCGCCTATGTCAAGTGTCCGTACAGTCAGCGGACGTGCCCCGCAAAGCTCCGCCGCGGCACGGTATGCCGCAAACTGCGTCTCTTCGTCGGGGAGCGCCGGGCCCTGCATGTAGAGGAACTCGCTCCGGAAAAGTCCGATGCCCTCGGCGCCTGCATCGAGCGCGCGTCGCACTTCGTCGACGTTCGCGGCATTGCCCAGCACCGTGATCCGCCGCCCGGCGGGCGTGACGGCGGGCGCTTGTGCATCCGCCGCGCAGCGGAACGCATCCTGGCGCAGCGATTCGAGCCGCGCGGCGTATTTGCGTCCGGTAGCCGGATCGGGATCGACGATCAGTTCGCCCCGCTCCCCGTCGATTATCAGCCGGTCGCCGGTTCTGACCTGCCGCATGCACCCGGCAACGCCGACCAGCGCCGCGATGCCCTTGTTCCGGGCGATGATCGCGACATGGCTCGTCACGCTTCCGTGCGCCGTCACCAATCCGGCGACCCTGCTGAAATCCATCTGTGCCGTATCCGAAGGCGCCAGCTCGTCGGCCACCACGATCGTCCCCGGAGCCAGCCCGGCAAAGGGATCGTGGGCGGTTTCGCCCGACAGGATGCGGCCGATACGCGCACATACGTCCCGCACATCGTCGGTACGTCCGCGCAGGTAGTCGTCGTCGAGCGCCGCGAACATGCCGCACACCTCTTCGCAGGCTTCTCCGAGCGCCTGCTCGGCGGACAGGTGCTTTTCCGCAATCCTCCCCTCGACCAGCCCGGCGAGCATCGGGTCGCCGGCCATCTCCAGATGGGCGGCGAAAACAGCCTCCCCTTCCGCCAGTGCGGACAGCTCCGCCTTCGCACGCTCCAGCGCCGCATGGAACCGCCCGGCCTCGGCCACGGGGTCGCCTGCCGCGGCCGTAGCAGCGGCGGATGCGCGGCGTTGCAGCACGAACGCCGTCCCGACGGCGATCCCCGCCGTCGGGATTCCTCGGATCGTGAACATCATTCGCGGATGCCGGCGATGAAATCCGTTACGGCCCGCACGGCGGCGGCTTCGTCGCCGCCCTCGGCGCAGACTTCCACTTCGGTGCCGTGTTTGAGCCCCAATGCCAGGAGCGAAAGAATGCTCACGGCACTGGCCTCCCGGGCCGCGGTGCGCAGGGTGATCCTGGCGGGCGCAAGCCCCCTGATTAACTTTACAAGTTCGCCCGCAGGCCGCGCATGCATGCCGTTCGGGGCGGTGATCGTTACTTTTCCGGTTGTCATATAGGTAGTTATTTCAGTGCTTCGTATATCACCTGCGGATCGCCTTCGGTCGTCAGCCTCCGCAACAGTTCTTCGTCCCCGAATACCTCGCCCAGCCGGGCCAGGATATCGAGGTGAGCGTCCCCCACGCCGGCAATGCCCACTACGAGGTATGCCTTTTCGTTGCCGAACGCAACCCCGCCGGGGTATTGCAGCACCACGATGCCCGAGTGCAGGACGCACTTCTTGGCGTCGGACGTCCCGTGCGGAATGGCGATGCCCATGCCCATATAGGTCGTTGCCGACTCCTCGCGGCGCAGCATGGCATCCGCATATCCGGGTTCGACATATCCGCCCGCTGCGAGCAGTTCCCCAGCCCGCCGGATCGCGGCTTCCTTGGGTTCGGAGGGAAGCCCCGTCCGGATATTCCCGGGGCGCAAAACCTCGCCGGAAGACCGCCCCGCGGCATCGTCCGGCTGCGGGGCGGCCATGCGATCCGGGGCATCCCCCACCCTTCGCAGGCCGGCGTCGGAGGGCTGTGCATCCGCCGTCCCGGCAGGCAGACCGCCGGCTCGGGGAATGGCGTCCGCACCGTCCTGCTGCGCCAACCGGGCGAACAGGGCGTCGAGGGCCGGGTCTGCCAGGAAATTGTCGATCACGACCAGCGCAGCGCCATGTCCCGCTCCGGCGATCCGCCCGGCCAGCACGGACTGGCAGACAACGACGTCGGCATCGGCGGGAATGCCGTCCGCGGCACAGTTGCCGACCACCATGCCGATGCCCGCATCGGAGAGCCTTTTTCGAAACCGCGTGGCACCCAGCGCACTCGACCCCATGCCCGCATCGCAGGCGAAAACCACCTTGCGGATATGTGCCGGGAAGTACTGCGCGGCCTTTACGGCGGGCGCCCCGCCCTGCGTGGCGGGGATTGCGCCTGTCGGCATATCCTCCGCGGTGGCGGCACGCCGGACGAAGGGCGCCGCCATGAGCAGCGACACCGCCGTGGAGATCAGCACTCCGGCCAGCACGACGAGGGTCTGGCCTTTGGGAGCCATGGCCAGCACCGAAATGATGCTGCCGGGCGAAGCCGGCGCCACCAGTCCGGCCCCGGCAAGCGAAAAGAACAGCAGCCCGGCGGCACTGCCCGCAACAGGGGCGAGGATCAGCGCCGGGCGCGCCAGGATATAGGGAAAATAGATTTCGTGGATACCGCCGCAGAACTGGATGATTACGGCGCCGGGCGCCGACTGGCGCATATTGCCGCGGCCGAAAAACCAGCAGGCCAGCAGTACGCCCAGCCCGGGGCCTGGATTCGTTTCCAGCAGGAACATGATCGACTGCCCGGTTTCGCGGGCCTGCTCGATGCCGATCGGCGAGAAGATGCCGTGGTTCAGGGCATTATTGAGGAACAGCACCTTGGACGGCTCGACCAGAAGCGACACGAGCGGCAGCAGTCCGTGGCGGATCACGACCTCCACGCCGTTGCTGACCAGCAGCGTCAGCCCCGTCACCGCACCGCCGATGACCCAATAGCCCAGTATGGCCAGCAGCATACCGAGGATGCCTATCGAGAAATTGCTCACGAGCATCTCGAAGCCCGCCTTTATGCGTCCCTGCGTAAGTTTGTCGAACCACCGGATCGTATACCCGCCCAGCGGGCCCATGACCATGGCTCCGATGAACATCGGGATATCGCTGCCGACGATGACGCCCATGGCGGCAATGGCCCCGATTACCCCGCCGCGTTCGCCGGCGACGTTGCGCCCGGCCGTATAGGCGATCAGCAACGGCAGCAGGTAGGTCAGCATCGGGTCGACCAGGCGTGCCATCTGGGTGTTGGGCCACCATCCCGAGGGGATGAAGAGCGCCGTGACGAATCCCCACGCGATGAACGCGCCGATGTTGGGCATGACCATGCCGCTCAGGGCCCTGCCGAATTTCTGTATTTGTTGTCGCATAGCTTTCTTTCTTGTATATAATACAAGGAAAGCGCGCGAATCACCTATTCCGCAGGCAAAGAATCGCCCTGTTTTTTTTCGGGCGGCGGCGGATTTTGCCTTTTATTGCCCCCGTACGGTGCCGCGCCGGAGGCTCCCGCCAACAAAAAACCGCCTCCCCGGTCAGGGAAGGCGGTTGCATTATTGCACGGGCAGGTTACATCATCTCTTCGTAGGCGAACTGCACGGCACGGTTCAGGATCGCGATGAACGGCTGCGTGCGGCGGAACTCCGCGAGGGTTCGCTCCAGCAGGTCGTCCGAGAGCAGGAACTCCTCGGTGATCTTCTTGGCAATATAGAAATCCTTGAGTTTCAGCATCTCGGCATACTCGCTGTCGGCAGGGAATCCCGTAGGCACCCGCTTGAGCTTGTTCTCTTCGACGATGGCGAACCCCTTGGCCTTGCGGATGGCCGCCGCGATTTCCGCACCGTTGTCGAGGATCTCCTCGCGCACGCTGCGCAGCACGACCGGCTCGGGGCAGTAGAGCCCCGCCGAAAGCAGGTTGCTCCATACGAGGCTGTCGCAGCAGGGTTCGATGTGGAAATAGTAGCCTGCAAACCCCGACTTCTTGCCCTTGGGCGCGATATACGCACCTATATATGTTTTATAGGGCGACTTGTCGGGACTGAACCGCGTGTCGCGGGCGATGCGGTAGGTGCAGTCCTGCACCCTGAGGCCGCGCACCGTGGGGTCGAACTCGGCGATCCCGGCGATGAGCTGCTCCGTGAAAGCCGCGAAGTATCCCTTCACGTGCGCCCATTCGGTGCGGTGGGCGTCGAACCATGCACGGTCGTTGTTGTCGTGCAGGCGGCGGAAAAAGTCGATGACCTCTTTCATCCTACCGGAATTTTACCAGGCGAAAAGCGGATAGTCGGCCATCAGGGCGTTCACGTCCTTGCGTACGGCGGCAATATTGGCTTCGTTCTCGGGGTCGTGCAGCACCCGGTCGATCAGGCCGACGATGTAGTCCATCTTGTCCTCTTTCAGGCCGCGGGTGGTGATGGCCGGCGTCCCGAAGCGCAGCCCCGAGGTCTGGAACGGCGAGCGGCTGTCGAAGGGCACCATGTTCTTGTTGGTGGTGATGTCGGCCGCCACGAGGCACTTCTCGGCCAGCTTGCCCGTCAGCTCGGGGAATTTCGTGCGCAGGTCGACCAGCATCAGGTGGTTGTCCGTGCCGCCCGAAACGATCTTGTAACCGCGTTTAACGAACGCTTCGGCCATCGCCCGGGCGTTCTTCTGCACCTGCGCCTGATACTCCTTGTACGAGGGCTCGAGCGCCTCGCCGAACGCCACGGCCTTGGCGGCGATGACGTGTTCCAGCGGGCCGCCCTGGATGCCGGGGA
>ERZ827186.2732-NODE-2732-length-11392-cov-5.174208_pt1 | contig 11392 bp, 11 predicted proteins | sample MGYA00519918_ERZ827186 | MGnify/ENA primary metagenome ERZ827186 (study PRJEB31778, sample SAMEA3449275) | human gut metagenome | biome: human gut; feature: human-associated habitat; material: faeces | place: United Kingdom | collected 2010/2012 ... | reverse complement strand
TTACTCCGGCCGCAGGGGCAGGTGTAGATTTTTGCAGTGTGGGAGCTGAACGGCCGAAGCTCATTCCGCCGCCAAAACGTCTGGCATCATCGGCGTAAGCCGCAGACATAGACACCATACTGAGGGCAATTGCTAAAATTGCAATCCATTTTTTCATTGAAAAAACTCCAAATTACCTGATCAAACAGCCTCTTCAGGTTATGAGGGCAACGGTGTTGCAGAAAATTATTTAAGCGGCTTGCGCCCAATATGCAAAGCGCACACCCCGAAAGTTAAATTATGCCAATGAACATCTTCGAGTCCTGCCGTTCGCATCATTTCTGCCAGCACCGGCTGACTCGGATGCATGCGAATAGACTCAGGCAGGTAACGGTAACTGTCGCTATCGCCTGAAATCTTTCCTCCCAACCAGGGCATCAAACGGAAAGAATAAAAATCATAAAAAGGTGCAAGCAAGGGAGTAATTTTTGAAAACTCCAAAACCATGACCTTTCCGCCGGGTTTACAAACCCGCTGCATCTCACTTAAGGCCCGGTCCTTGTGCGTCATATTGCGCAATCCGAAACTGACCATCACCACGTGAAATGTATCATCCGGGAAAGGTAACTTTTCGCAGTCGCACTGCACGACAGGCATATCAAAGCCGGCTTCACGCATGCGCCTTGCACCGATAGACAACATTGACCGATTGATATCGGTTGGCCAAACTTCTCCGTCCCGACCGACCTTCTTGGCAAATTGCAAAGACAAATCCGCCGTACCTGCCGCCAAATCCAAAACTTTCATTCCTCTGGCAACATCAGCTTTGTAGATGGCGTAGCGTTTCCATAAACGATGCATTCCAAAGGACAAAACATCATTCATCAAATCGTATTTAGGGGCGACGGAATCAAAAACTTCACGAACTTGCCTAGCTTTATCGTCTTCGGCTACGCGCTTAAAACCGAAATCTGTTTCGTGTTTGTTGCTATCCTGCGACATATCAATGATGACAAGATTTTTTTAACTGAGGTTTAAACGGCTCGTTTTTCGGATCATCCGGATCGCGACTGGCTCCCAATTGGGTTAACTTATCCAAGTACTGTTGCCATAACTTTTCTTTTTCAATGGCTAACTTATATAAATAGTCCCAATCGTAATAGCCGGAATCGTGGCCGTCAGAAAAAACTATCTTCAGCGCATAAAGTCCCACCGGTTCAATTCCGACAATACTGACATCGCGCTTTCCGACAGGCAGTTGAGCTTGATCGGGGCTGTGCCCTTGCACCTCTGCAGAGGGGCTCAACACACGCAACAATTCTGCGGGCAGTAAAAACCTTTCTTCATTTTCATAAGTAAGTTCCAACTGCCTGGACTGACGGTGATAAGCGATATCTACTGGGACCAACATGGTCTTTGCGCCAAATACGTTAGATGGTACCTCCGACAGGAATCGAACCTGTGACGCGACCTTCGGAGGGTCGCATGATATCCACTTCACCACGGAGGCAAGGATTCATGATTATAAAGAAGTTTTCTGAAAACTATAGACCCTATGGGTTAAGAAGTGTTTCAAAACCGATAGTTAGCCGAGCAGGAAATGTTGGTACTGCTCCGGTACTCCTGACCGAAGTTTTTTTCCGCTTGCAAGGAAGCACTGACACGTTCATCGAGTTGATAATCGGCCCCTAACTTTGCTCGCCCCCATGTATCAAAAAGCGTATCGGAAAAACGTTGCTGCTTACCCAATGTGCGATACTTTCCGGACACTTGCCCGGAAAAATCCCGATAATAACCCAAGACAAAATAGGCTTGAGTGTCTCGGTTAAAACTCTTTTCTCCTCTCAATTTAAGAGCCAAAACTAAATTTTCTATTGGTTGGTAACGAATATCGCTTCGATCTGCCCGCAAAGTCTCTGAACTCAATCGGCTGTATGTCAACCGAATTTGGGGATCAACAATAGTGGACTGGCTGGGTTTCCATCGATGTCCATATTCAGCACCGAGGTAGATACCGGATAGATTTTCATTTTCTTTTTGACCTTCAAGCAAGGTCCTAAGTCGCATCATTCCCACTTTAATCAGTGCACCGAAATACGAACCATCAGAGTAACCGTATGTTCCGTATACGCTTGCTCCCATTGTTTCGCTCTCTGAGGATCCTTGACTGTAGTAGGACGAGCCTTTTCCGAAGTCTATTGTTGAGCCGACGGTCAACTGACTATTTAGCGCCAAATCAGATCCCAACAAAATGAACTGATGATCACAACTGGCTTGTCCAATATTCCAACTCTGATACTGACCGACAGACCATCGGCCGGTTGTTTGCTTTCCTTCCCGAACGTTGTCCATTCGCTCATACAAATGGCGCATGCCGCTTCTGCGCCATGTCACCGAATTGGAAAGAGCAAGTTGTTTGGCGCTTGTCAGATCATTGGCATTTTCCGTCACTGACGTACTCGATAAAGCTTGAGTGCACAGCAACGACAAAACCACAGAAAAAAGCGCCCGCACCACATTTCTCATCGTTACACATCCATCGGATCAACGTCCATTGTCCAGTGAACAGACGTGCCAATCTCACAAAGCTGCCGGTACCACTGGCGTAAAAATCGTCCCATAGCGACTCTCGATGAAGCCTCAACCAAGAGTTGGGCCCGTTCTTTGTCTGCCAACTTCATTAGTGCCATCGGAATCGGATCGTAGATTACAACCGATTCATTTTGCTGTTGCTCTAAAAGATCTGTACCGACTTTTAATGCCTGCTTTAAGAATTCGAGAGCCTTTCCGATATTGGCATCATCTGCCATTAACAATGCCTGACACACAAAAGGTACGCTGTTTTCTTCTTTTCTTACCTTCAGTAAGTAGTCTGCGTAACGGTTGTAATCTTGTTGGGCAAGCGCCGCAAAAATTTCTCTGTCACCAAAACGACTTTGCACAACCATTTTAGCCGGCAGACCGAATCGCCCGGCGCGTCCGGCGACTTGCATTAAATTGGCAAAAGCCCGCTCCTCACTCCTGGGGTTACTGCTGACTAATTGAGCATCAATATTGAGGACAACAACAAGGGAGACTTTTTGAAAATCGTGCCCTTTGGCAACCATCTGGGTTCCGACAAGGATATCCACTTCCCCTGCATGCACGGCATCAAAAGCTTCTTTGGCTGCATTTTTTCTTTGGGTTGTGTCTCGATCAATTCGTAAAATTCTGGCCTGAGGCCAAAGTTGCTCCAATGTTTCTTCAATACGTTGAGTCCCCGCTCCCATCGGCAATAAATCTACATTGCCGCAATCGGGGCAACGACTGTACACCGGAATGGACCACCCGCAATGATGACAAACAAGTTTCCCGTGAAACTTATGGTAAACCGCATAAGTAGAACAATGCGGGCATTTGGATAACCAACCGCAACTCGGGCAAGTCAAAACCGGTGCATAACCACGACGGTTTAAGAAAATAATGACTTGCTCTTTTTTTTGAAGCGTTTCACTAACGGCATCAATCACCTCAGGAGTTAATCCTTTTATCAATTTTTTATTTTTAGGATTAACCACCGATAACGTCGGTAACGACGCTCCGGGTACTGCCCGTTTCGTTAAACTCAGTAAGTTGTAATGTCCGTTTTTAACTCGACTCCATGTCTCAAGTGACGGTGTAGCCGAACCTAAAATCACCGGAATCTGCCTCAATTGAGCAAGTTTGATTGCAAGATCCCTAGCCGAGTAGCGAATCCCGTCTCCGGCCTTGTATGACAAATCATGCTCTTCGTCAACCACGATGAGTCCAAGATTCGGCATATCGGAGAAAATAGCCATCCGGGTTCCGACCAAAATTTGAATTCTCTTTTCCTTGGCCGCTAGCCAAGCCTTGGCTCGCTCCCCATTGGCTAAACCGGAATGTAAAGAGGCCATCGGCTTATCCGGAAAGTGATTTCTGATACGAGCTTCCAACTGGGGCGTTAAATTGATTTCGGGCACTAAAAAAAGAACTTGCGCGTCAGGCTTTTTAACAAACAGGCTCTCCATCATTCGGAGATACACTTCTGTCTTACCGCTTCCGGTTACCCCATGCAAAACATAGGGTGCGAAACCTTTAGCGTGGTCAACAGCCTCTACAGCCAACTGTTGTTCATCATTGAGTGTAAGAACACCAGAGGGTTTATCAATTTTTTTTTCTTTATACGGTTTACGCAGCCTTTCCAAAGACTGTTCATACTTAGGACCGGGTTTTGTTTTAAAAAAGGTCGGCAGTGCCGCAATACTCACTTCGCCCCATGAGTGTTGATAATAATCGGCAGCAAAGCGAGTCAGTTTAAGCCATATTTCAGAGACCGGTTCCGTCTCATTGAGTAATCGTATGATGGTTTTCTGTTTTTTCGGGTCAATGGTCGTCTGATCCGATAACGCAACAATTAACCCTACCTCCTGTCTGCGCCCTAACGGTACGACACAACGATCCCCCACACAAGGACTCATCGTCTCGGCAATTCGGTAAGTTAATGGCGGCAATAAAGGTACATTTAATGCCACAGTTGCAAAACGTGAGGTTGCCATTAAAAAATCCTAAAAAAGTACGCGTCTCATTGTATCTGATCAAACACGTCTGCATTGCATTTCAAACGCAAATATCCTCTTCGGATCGAGTGGATAAGTGATTGGGTTTGAAACTCCATTATTTTCAAACGATTAGCCTAAAAATGTGAATTATTGTGGATAACTTTGTGGATAATCCTCGTTCTGTCTACTTTTTAAGCAAAACCCTCTGATTCATAAATAACTTGCTGAAATCAGAGGGTTTTTAAGCTTTTCTTTATAAATCAATAGGTTACAAAGTTCACATTCATGTAACCTTTTAATTTTCAACGATTTTTAGTTGTTCACCATTTATGTGGATAACTTTGGGGATAACGTTAGGCCTTATGGAAGGCCGGGCTGTATCGGTGAACCTCATCGACCAATATTTCAACCGCTTCAGGCGGAGTAAATTGGTTAATTCCATGTCCGAGGTTAAACACATGACCTCCACCGTGCACAACTCCAAAATCCTCAATGACACGTCGTACCTCTTGGCGGATCCTGTCTTCACTTCCGAAAAGAACCATGGGATCCAGGTTCCCCTGTAATGCCACACTGTCCTTGACGCGACGTCGGGCTTGCGACAAATTGCTAGTCCAATCAAGCCCTACAGCATCGGTTCCGCATGTTGCGATGGACTCCAGCCACTGACCACCGCCTTTCGTGAAAACGATCACCGGAATGCGCTCACCATCATACGTTTTATGCAAACCATCAATGATCTTTTGCATATAAGCCAGAGAGAACTCCTTAAAAGACGATTCGGATAAAGTTCCTCCCCAAGTATCAAAAATCTGTACTGCTTGGGCTCCGGCTTCAATTTGTGCGTTAAGATAGGCTGTGACACTTTTTGCATTCACATCCAAAATCCTGTGCAACAAGTCAGGCCGTGTGTACATCATCGTCTTAATCGTACGATAATCTTTACTGGATCCCCCTTCGACCATATAGCAGGCAAGAGTAAAAGGGCTGCCGGAAAATCCAATTAAGGGGACCCTATTATGTAGCGCCTGTCGAATACAGCAAACTGCATCGGTCACATAACGCAGACTCGTTTCAATATTCGGTACTTTCAGAGCATTCACATCATCTTCATTTTTAACAGGTCGGGCAAATTTGGGGCCTTCGCCTGCAACAAAAGATAATTCAAGACCCATCGCATCAGGCACCGTCAATATATCCGAAAACAAAATGGCCGCGTCCAATCCGAAACGTTCCACCGGCTGCAAGGTGACTTCACAGGCCAATGCCGGTGATTGGGCGAGCTTCATAAAACTGCCCGCTTTGGATCTTGTTGCGTTATATTCAGCCAGATAACGCCCGGCTTGTCTCATCAACCAAACTGGCGTGTATTCACACTTCTGGCGCAAAAGCGCTTTCAAAAACGTATCATTATCTGGTCTCATCATCTACAGGAACCGAAAATGGCCCCACCCTCTTGGTTAATTGTCAAAAATCAAGATGTTATCGTTGAGGTTCATGCTCAACCCGGAGCAAAACGATCTGCAATCGTCGGCGAACACGGTGGTCGTTTAAAAATAGCTGTTGCTTCTCCCCCAGTTGACGGAAAAGCCAATCAAGCATTGATTGCATTTCTGGCAAAAACGTTGTCCGTTTCAAAGTCTTCCGTCTCATTAATAAACGGAGAAAGCAACAGATTAAAACGCTTTCTTATTCATGGAGTAGATCCGGAACTTTGTCTGGAGAAACTTCAGAAAGCCCCTTAGGTTTTCGTTTTACAACGAGAGGCTGAGTCTCCACGAACGCCCCGTGGCGGCAATTATACCGACAACCCACGACATCACCCTGGAGAGAAGCAAGACAAAGACAGACCGCCGGCGATCAGAAACTCTACCGGCGGTTGTTTCGAAGAATTTTCAATTATCGGACAACAAGAACGGGGCGATCAATTTGAGCCAACGTTTTTTGCGTTTCACTGCCGATAAATAAACTGCCGATACTACCCATACCTCGGCTAGCCATCACAACGTAATCAACGTCTTCTTTTTTAGCCAACTGAATGATGCATTGCCAGGGGGCTTCGCCATGAACAGCCATCACTCGGCAAGGTAATTGAACTGCTTTGGCTGCATCGTAAATAACGCTTAAGCGTTTTTGAACTTCAGCACTTTCACCGGCCAAACCGTCTTGAGGTTCTTCTCCTTTAACGGCCGTCATTCCGATCAGCTCAGCTTTCAAGGGTTGAGCGACACCAATCGCAGCCTCAATGGCCTTTTCGCTCAATTCAGAGCCATCCGTACAGACTAAAACCTTCATACATCCTCGCTCAAAAAAGATTCATTAAAAACACCCTCGGTGTTCATTCACAACCATCCTACCTCACTTACCCGCATAACGTTATGACTCAAAACAAAAAAGGACAGATGTTTGACAACACCTGTCCCTTTCATCGCTTGTGCGCTTAGTGATGGCGTTTGAGCTTTTCGATAGCAGACAACTGAGCTGCCAAGAAAGCCAATTGCGCGTCGAGCTTGGCCAAATCGGCTTCGCTCGTGGCCTTGCTGCGCGCTTCGCGAGCGGCTGCCATGGCCTTTTCAGTCTTGGCACGATCCATTTCTTCAGAACGGATAGCTGTATCGGCCAAAACCGTGACGTGCTGCGGCTGCACTTCAATCACACCACCGGCAACAAACACCTGCTTGATCTCTTTGCTACCAGGCAACGTGATACGCACAAAGCCAGGTTTAATCAAAGAAATCAACGGGGCATGCTGCGGCAGGATCCCCAATTCGCCGGATTCACCCGGAAGGGCAACGAACTCAGCGTCACCGGAGAAGATCTGCTCTTCGGCGCTAACGACGTCAACTTTAATCGTAGACATAAGTTGCTCCGTGGTCGTGTTTCGGCCATCAGGCGAGGATGTTCCTCACCTGAGAGACCGAACCCGATTAGTGCATCGTCTTAGCCTTTTCGAAGGCTTCGTCGATCGTACCAACCATGTAGAAGGCTTGTTCAGGCAAAGCGTCGCATTCGCCGTCAACAATCATGCGGAAACCGCGGATCGTTTCTTTGAGCGGAACATACTTGCCGGGAGCGCCCGTAAAGACTTCGGCCACATGGAACGGTTGAGACAGGAAGCGTTGAATCTTACGGGCACGCATAACCGTAAGCTTATCTTCCGGAGCCAATTCATCCATACCCAAAATGGCGATGATGTCACGCAATTCTTTGTAGCGTTGCAAAGTTTCTTGAACGCGACGGCAAATCGTGTAATGTTCTTCACCGATGATCAACGGATCGACTTGGCGACTGGTGGAGTCAAGCGGGTCCACAGCCGGGTAAATACCCAAGGCTGCGATATCACGAGACAACACAACCGTAGCGTCCAAGTGACCGAAGGTCGTAGCCGGAGACGGGTCAGTCAAGTCGTCAGCAGGCACGTACACAGCTTGGATGGAGGTAATGGAACCCACCTTCGTAGAAGCAATACGTTCTTGCAACTTACCCATTTCTTCAGCCAACGTCGGTTGATAACCCACAGCAGACGGCATACGACCGAGCAAAGCGGACACTTCCGTACCGGCCAAGGTGTAACGATAAATATTGTCAATGAACAACAGAATATCGCGACCTTCGTCACGGAAAGCTTCAGCCATTGTCAAACCGGTCAAAGCCACACGCAAGCGGTTACCCGGCGGTTCGTTCATCTGACCGAACACCATAGCCACCTTGTCGAGCACGTGGGATTCTTCCATTTCATGGTAGAAGTCGTTACCTTCACGGGTACGTTCACCCACACCAGCGAACACGGAATAACCACCATATGCCTTAGCAATGTTGTTGATCAATTCCATCATGTTCACGGTCTTACCCACACCGGCACCACCGAAGAGACCGACCTTACCGCCCTTAGCGAACGGGCAAATCAAGTCAATCACTTTAATACCGGTTTCGAGCAAGTCCACAGACGGGCTCAACTCGTCGAACTTCGGAGCTTCTTGGTGAATCGTACGACGTTCATCTTCACCGATCGGGCCGCAGTTATCAATCGGGCGACCCAACACGTCCATAATACGACCCAAGGTCTTCGGGCCGACAGGCACCGAAATACCGGCGCCGGTACTACGAACCTTCATGCCGCGTTGCAAACCTTCAGAAGCGCCCATAGCAATGGTACGGACAACGCCGTCACCCAATTGTTGTTGCACTTCAAAGGTCAACCCTTGTTCGGCAAGAGTGTTCTTTTCATCCTTTTCTAAGATAAGGGCATCGTATACTTTGGGCATTTGATCGCGCGGGAACTCAATGTCCACCACAGCGCCAATGACCTGAACGATCTGTCCGATACTCATGGGATATCCTCTTTAAGACACGGCAGCAGCACCACCAACGATTTCAGTAATTTCCTTCGTGATGGCCGCTTGACGGGTCTTGTTATAAACCAATTGCAGATCTCCGATAAGCTTCTTAGCGTTATCGCTTGCGGCTTTCATAGCCACCATACGAGCGCTTTGCTCAGAAGCCATGTTTTCTGCAACGGCTTGGTAAATTAAAGCTTCGATGTAGCGCTTCAACAGCACATCGAGAACCGTGGCGTCACTGGGTTCGTAGAGATAATCCCACGAAAATTCCCGACGTTTTTCGCCAATCTTCTCAAGTCGATCACTCGACAAGGGCAAAAGTTGTTCAATGACAGGTTCCTGCTTCATAGCATTCACAAAACGTGAATAGGCAAGATAAACCTTGTCCAACTTCCCGGCGCTATACTCTTCCAGTTGAGCGTTGATCGCACCAATCAATTTCTCCAATTGCGGGCGATCACCCAACTGAACAGCGTGCGAGAGTAAATCCACTCCGGCATGCTGCATAAAACCAAGACCTTTATTACCGATTGCGGTACCTCTTACGGTCACGCCTTCAGCATTCCATTCCTTGATCTTATTGAGCACCATACGTTGAATATTGGTGTTCAAAGCACCGGCCAAACCTTTGTCCGTCGTCACCATGATCAGACCAACTTTCGCAGCACTCGTGTTATGCGGGCGCAAGAAAGGATGCTTGTAACTCGTCGTTGCCGTAGCCAAATGAGCTACGATGTTACGGAGACTTTCTCCGTAAGGACGAGCCGCATGCATACGGTCCTGCGCTTTGCGCATTTTCGATGCCGCTACCATTTCCATCGCCTTAGTGATCTTGCGCGTATTTTGTACGCTCTTGATCTTGGCGCGAATCTCCTTGGTACTAGGCATGTGGTCCCCTTAGGTGTTTACCGACTTCCAATTAGTAGGTGCCGTTTTGCTTAAATTCTTTCACCGCAGCCAAGAGAAGTTCTTTGTCTTCAGCGACCAATTCCTTCTTTTCTTCGATGCGTTGAACCAGATCAGCGTGGTTATTGGCCACGAATTCGCGGCAAGCCTTTTCAAAGCGCAAGGCGTCCTTTGCGTCGACATCGTCATAAATACCTTGTTCGACACAGAACAACACCAAAGCTTCTTCCCACACTTGCAGCGGTTGGTATTGCGGTTGCTTCATCAATTCAGTCACAACCTTACCGCGTTCCAACTGTTTGCGAGTTGCTTCGTCCAAATCGGAAGCAAACTGTGCGAAAGCGGCCAATTCACGGTACTGGGCCAAAGCCAAGCGGACACCACCGCCCAACTTCTTAATGATCTTCGTTTGAGCAGCGCCACCCACACGGGACACAGAAATACCCGGGTTAATAGCGGGACGGATACCGGCATTGAAAAGGTCGGTTTCCAAGAAGATCTGACCGTCAGTAATAGAAATCACGTTCGTCGGCACGAAGGCGGTCACGTCACCGGCTTGCGTTTCAATAATCGGCAAAGCGGTCATAGAACCGGTCTTGCCCTTCACAGCGCCCTTGGTGAAACGTTCAACATAATCCGCGTTCACACGTGCAGCACGTTCGAGCAAACGGCTGTGCAAGTAGAACACGTCACCAGGGTAAGCTTCACGTCCAGGCGGACGGCGCAACAGCAAGGAAATCTGACGATAAGCCCAAGCTTGCTTGGTCAAGTCGTCATAGACGATCAAAGAGTCTTGACCGCGGTCACGGAAGTATTCGCCCATCGTCGCACCGGCATACGGAGCGATGTATTGCAACGCAGCAGATTCAGAAGCCGAAGCAGCCACCACGATCGTGTAATCCATGGCGCCATGTTCTTCCAACTTACGAACAACGTTAGCAATAGTAGAGGCCTTCTGACCGATAGCGACATAAACGCAGATCAGGTCCTTACCCTTTTGGTTAATGATCGTGTCCAAGGCCACAGCCGTCTTACCCGTTTGACGGTCACCAATGATCAATTCACGTTGACCACGGCCGATCGGCACCATGGCGTCGATGGACTTCAAACCGGTTTGAACCGGTTGAGAAACAGATTGACGATCGATCACGCCAGGAGCCACTTTTTCGACCACGTCGTATTCATCCGTGTCGATCGGACCCTTACCATCGATCGGTTGACCCAAAGCGTTGACCACACGGCCAATCAACTTCGGACCAACGGGCACAGAAAGAATGCGACCCGTCGTCTTCACTGTGTCGCCTTCACTAATGTGCTCGTAACTACCAAGAATAACTGCACCCACAGAATCACGTTCAAGGTTCAAAGCCAAACCGTACGTGCTGTTGGGGAATTCCAACATTTCGCCTTGCATCACGTCAGAAAGACCGTGAACACGGCAAATACCGTCAGTCACAGAGACCACGGTACCTTGGGTGCGAAGATCAGCGGAGACCCCAAGGCCTTCGATACGCTTTTTCAGCAGATCGCTGATTTCACTAGGATTGAGTTGCATGTCTTACAGCTCCGAAATTTATGCGGTGAGTGCCTCTTGCATTTGAGCAAGTC
>ERZ827186.2724-NODE-2724-length-11422-cov-4.018387_pt1 | contig 11422 bp, 9 predicted proteins | sample MGYA00519918_ERZ827186 | MGnify/ENA primary metagenome ERZ827186 (study PRJEB31778, sample SAMEA3449275) | human gut metagenome | biome: human gut; feature: human-associated habitat; material: faeces | place: United Kingdom | collected 2010/2012 ... | reverse complement strand
TCGTTGCTCACATGCTATCTTTCATTTTTTCTCTAAATACCTGAAGACTTTCAATCATAAAATTAAGAAAATCCAAGCAAATGGATATATGTTAAACGCTATCCATTTTTCAATTTATGTAGTGGCAAACAGAAAGTTATAATAAATACCAATACAGTAAAACATACACATAAACCTACCTACAAATCAGAATTTTGCCGTGGAAATACAACCGTGATCTTTGTTCCTTTTCCCACTTCGCTTTCTACTTCCATCTCTGCATGATGGAATTTTGCTCCGTGTTTTACAATGGATAATCCGAGTCCTGAGCCTTCTTTTTGGTTTGAATGGCTCTTATCTACACGATAAAAACGTTCAAATATACGATCAATGTCTTCTTTTGGAATACCAATTCCGGTATCTTCTACAATAACTGTTGGGTAATCGCCCATTTTTGAAATCGTGAATACGACTTCTCCGCCAGGATGATTGTATTTAATAGCATTCTCGCATACATTAAAAAACATTTCGTAAAGGATCTGTGTAACTCCTCGGATCTTCGTATGAATTCCGCGGATATGAATAGCTACATTTTCTTCTTCACTTCTTCGCTTCAGATCATTCTTGATACTGAATGCTAATTCATAGAGATCGACATCTTTCCAGTCTAATTCCACTCTATTTTCATCGAGTCTTGAGAGTTTGATGATTCCTTCGATCATCGAGATCAATCTTCTTGCTTCATCATAGATCGTTGCAGAGAATCTTGGCATGTCTTCTGGTTTCACCAGCCCATCTTTCATTAATTCAGCGTATCCTGAAATCGTAGTCAATGGAGTTTTTAGTTCATGGGATACATTGGCTGAAAATTCTTTGCGCATATTTTCTGCTTCTTTGATCTCTTTGATCTGTCTTTCTATATCCATATTCTGTTTTTCAATCTTATCAAGCAATGGCGTCAACTCACTATATGTTTTGTTCTGTTTTGGATGTATCAAATTTATCTGGTTGATTGGTTCTACGATACGATCTGTCGACATTCTTGATAATATCACAGATAATATCGTTACAACTGCAAGAATCAAGGCGATGATCGGAATGATATCTTCCATCTGTCTTACGATCGTCTGGGTCTCCCGGCTCATCCGAAGAATCGTTCCATCTTTTAACTTCAGCGCATAATAATAAGTCTGTTTTCGTAATGTCATTGACATACGAGTATCTTCCCCATGTCCATGTTTAAATGCTTCTTTGACTTCTGTACGATTCTTATGGTTTCCCATGGATTTTTCTTTCCCGCTGCTGTCATAAATAACCGTTCCATCCTTAGCGATCCTTGTAATCCTTGTGATTGTAATATTTTTATATTTATCGAGATTTTGCTGATCCTCAAAATTAAGTGAAGCCGCCAAATAGGCCGCCTCATCTTTCATTCCTGTTTTTATCTGTTCCATATAACGATAATATGTAAACATTCCAATAAGCGTTGTCGTGATCAGCACAGCTACAACTGCGATGTATACCATGTTGTTTAATATCTTTTGTTTCATTTTCATGATTCGTTGCCTCCGATCCGGTAACCGATTCCTCTGACCGTCTCGATAAGCTTTCCACATTCTCCAAGCTTCTGCCTTAATGAACGAATATGAACATCGACAGTTCTTGTCTCACCATCAAAATCATATCCCCAGATATTGGTAAGCAGCTGATCTCTGTTTAATACATTTCCTTTACTCTCTACCAATAAACATAATAGTTTAAATTCCTTATTGGTTAATGTCACTTCATTCCCACAGGATTTTACTTTATGTTTATTTGGATAAATCTTTAATTGTCCAACAATGATCTCGTCTTTTTTTTCATTTCTGCTGGAACGTCTCAATACCGCTTTGACTCTGGATACAAGTTCCATCATTCCGAATGGTTTTGTAATATAATCATCTGCCCCACTATCAAGTCCGAGTACTTTATCATACTCTGTTCCCTTTGCTGTCATCATAATGATCGGCAGATCTCTGGTCGCTGATTTTTTACGAAGTTTTCCTAAAATCGATATTCCGTCTTCTCCTGGAAGCATAATATCTAATAATACCAGTTCTGGCTTCTCTCCATCACTTAAAGCTTTTAAAAACTCTGATCCATTTTCAAATCCACAGGCATCAAATCCGGTACTTTGTAAGGTATATGTCACCAGTTCTCTGATATTCGGATCGTCTTCTACAACAAAAATCACAAGCTTCCTCCTTTATATTCCCCAGTGATAGCAAATTCGACCCATTCTGCGATATTGCTTGCATGATCTCCGATTCGCTCAAAATACTTGGCGATCATGACGATGGCTACACACTCTTCTCCTTTCCCAGGATCTTCATGAATCAGTGAGATCGTTTCTTTCTTAACTCTGTTAAATAATTCATCCACAGTGTCATCCTGTTCGATCACTTCATGCGCGATTATCAGATTCTGTTTAATAAAAGATTGTATGCTCTTGCTTACCATACTGATCGTAGCTTTTGCCATCTTATCAAGATGTGTGTTCTCTCTGATCGTAAGAACTTCTGCATCTTTTTTAACGATTCCAGTAATATCACATGCCTGGTCTCCGATACGTTCCATATCAGATACCATCTTCATAGCTGCTGATATAACACGCAGATCGCTTGCCACTGGCTGTTGCTGCATCAGAAGTTTCATACAGATACGTTCGATATCTCTTTCCTTCTGATTGATTTCTTCTTCCATTGTTACAATATCATCCATCAGTTCTTTATCTCTTGTCGCAACGATTTTGGCCGCAGCTGTGATCATCTCTTCACATAAAGAACCCATGTCGATCATCTCTTGATTTAACTTAAGCAGCTGTCTGTCGAATCGATTTCTCATCTAAATCACCCAAACCTTCCTGTAATATAATCTTCTGTTCTCTTATCCTGTGGCATAGAAAATAGCTGATCTGATTTTCCGTACTCTACCATCTCTCCTAATAAGAAGAATGCTGTATTATCAGAAATTCTGACTGCTTGCTGCATATTATGTGTTACCATGATGATCGTATACTTTGATTTTAATTCTACCGCAAGATCTTCAATTTTGGAAGTAGAAATTGGATCAAGAGCTGACGTTGGTTCATCCATTAGTAAAACTTCAGGTTCTACAGCTAACGCTCTCGCGATACAAAGTCTCTGCTGCTGACCTCCAGAAAGCCCTAAAGCGCTTTTCTTTAAGCGATCTTTTAATTCATCCCAGATTGCTGCATTTCTTAAAGATTTTTCTACGATATCATCTAATTTTGCTTTGCTTCGGATTCCATGAGTTCTTGGTCCATATGCAATATTGTCATAAATACTCATTGGAAATGGATTTGGTTTCTGGAATACCATTCCAACTCGTTTTCTTAATAAATTGACATCCATGTCACCATAAATATCATCTCCGTCTAATGTTACTTTACCTGTGATCTTACAACCTTCTACAAGATCATTCATTCGGTTTAATGATTTTAAAAGTGTAGATTTACCACATCCAGATGGTCCGATAAATGCTGTGATCTCATTTTTAGGAAGATCCAGATTAATATTTTTTAAAGCCTTGAATTTTCCATAATACAGATCAAGGTTTTCAACTTTCATTTTACTATCCATAATTGGTTACCCTTTCGTAATTCGTTTTGCGATAAATGAAGATACGGCGTTGATCACAAGCACGATCAGAAGTAACACAACTGCTGTTGCATATGCCTGATTTATATGTAATCCTTCGCATGATAATACATACATATGAAGTGCCAGTGTACGTCCTGATCCCATAACATTTGCAGGGATTTCTGCGATCGTACCTGCTGTATACATTAATGCTGCCGTCTCACCGACGATACGTCCGATTCCTAAAATAACTCCAGATAAGATTCCTGGAACTGCTGATGGCAGGATAATACAAAATACTGTTCTTAGTTTTCCTGCTCCAAGTCCAAAGCTTCCTTCTCTAAAAGAATCTGGCACAGACTTTAATGCTTCTTCGGTTGTTCTCATGATCAAAGGTAAGATCATGATTGCCATTGTTGCTGCTCCAGATAGCAGACATAATCCCCATCCCAAAGCTTTTACGAAAAATAACATACCGAATAATCCATACACGATCGATGGAATTCCTGATAATGTTTCTGCTGTTAAACGAACAACCTCAACTAATTTATTTCCACGTTTTGCATACTCTACTAAATAAATTGCTGCAAAAATTCCAAGTGGTACTGCTAATACCAAAGATAATACTGTCATGATCAAGGTATTAATGATTGCTGGGAATACCGATGCATTTTCACTTGTATATTTTAATTCAAATAATTGTGAATTTAAGTATGGTACTCCATTTACAAGAATATAAACGATCAAATATGCAAGTACTGCGACAGTTGCGATCATCGCAACATTTACAAGAAGCCATAATACAAAGGATAACGGCGTTCTTTTATATGATTTCATTCTTTGTATCCAAGACGTTTTATTGATCGCTTGGATCTTTTCTACTGATTCCATTTCTTTCACCGCTTCCATTTTAACGTTCCTCCTTGCTCTTTAATACTGCAAAGCACAGGTTGATCATTAAGATAAATACAAATAATACAACTGCTGTTGCGATCAGTGCTTCTCTGTGAAGGTCTGTCGCATATCCCATTTCAAGGACGATATTGGATGTCAAAGTACGAACTCCTGAGAACATTCCATCTGGGATGATCGCCTGATTTCCAGCTACCATTACTACCGCCATTGTCTCACCGATCGCACGTCCGATTCCTAAAACGATTCCTGCAAGAATACCTGATTTTGCTGCAGGTAACACTGCAAAGAATACGCTTCGCTCATGACTTGCTCCAAGTCCTAAGGACCCTTCATAATAACTATCTGGGACTGCTCGGATCGCACTTTCAGATACTCCGATGATCGTTGGCAGGATCATGATCCCAAGCAAGATAGATGCTGTAAATACACAGTTACCATTTCCAAATATATTACGGAAAGCTGGTACTAACACTACCATTCCAAAGAATCCATAAACAACCGATGGAATTCCTGCCAGAAGATCAACTGCTGGTTTTACTATTTTATACACTTTTTCATTACAAAACTTTGCCATATAGATCGCAGCAAGAATTCCAACTGGAACTCCAACCAAAATCGCTCCTGCTGTTACATAAATACTTCCTATGATCATCGGGAAAATGCCAAAGATTCCACTCTTTGGCATCCAGATCTTACCTAAAACAAAATTTCCAAGTCCGATTTTCCCGATTGTAGGAATACCATTTACGAACAGAAATGCACAGATTAAAATTACTGCCAAAATTGAGGCACATGCTGCGATCAAAAATACGACATGCATGATTTTTTCTGAATATTTCTTCATTATTACCATTCCTTTATATTGATGATTCTTTCTTATTTAATATCTGCCCATTTTGTTGTTTTTCCTGTGTATATATCTTTTACCTGAGCACTTGTTAATTCATCAACTTTACTGTCTTTATTTACGATAACTGCGATACCATCTTTTGCGATAACTGTTGCTTTTACACCTTTTTTAGCTTCGCTGTCTGCAAGATCACGAGATGCCATACCGATATCACATGTTCCTTCGATCGCATTTGTAACACCTGTTGTTGAATCGCTCTGCTGCACTTCAACTGTTACATCTTTGTTTGCTTTTGCATATGCTTCTTTTAATTTTTCCATAACTGGTGTTACTGAAGAAGATCCACCAACAACAACTTTACCTTTTGCACCGTTTGATTTGTAAGCTGGTGCTTTCTCGTCTGCTTTGATATATCCATTATCCTGTATGATCTTCTGTCCATCTGCACTCATGATATAGTTTTCAAAGTCCTGAGCCTGTTTGCTTAATTTATCTTTTGTTACGATATTAAATGGACGAACGATCTTGTATGATCCATCTTTTACAGTATCAACACTTGCCTCAGCTCCGTCGATCTTAACTGCTTTTACTGTGTCATTTAAAGATCCTAAAGATATGTATCCGATAGCTGCTTTGTTTTCTGCAACTGTTGTCATCATTACAGATGTTGAGTTTGTGATCTGTACACTTGATGTTGTTTTATCTACTTTATTTCCATCCTTATCTTTCTGTTCAATTCCGAATAATTCGATAAAAGCTCCTCTTGTTCCTGATCCATCTTCTCTGGATACTGCTGTGATATTTTCATCAGATGCTGCTTTCTTATCGTCACTTGAGCTTCCGCCACATCCTGTTAAAAGGCTTGATGCTGCTACTGTTGCTACTGCTAATGTTAATAATTTCTTTCTCATAGTTCTTTCTCTCCTTTTGAACTTTGTGTTCGTATCAATTACAGATATTATGTTACTTGGGAAATGTAAAATCAAAAAGAAGAGTTGTGTAAAGTTTTTGTTAAATGTAAAATTTTGAATAGCGGAAATTATTGGTGGAATATTATAAAAAGAGATCATGTGTCTGCAACCCACTTTCGTTCGGACTCTCACGTAGCTGTACTAAGCTCCTGAATGGTCATTCGACCATCCACTCGCTAAGTGCAGACGTGTTCGTACGGTTGCCGACACATGATCTCTTTTTATAATATTCAAATAATTTACATCATTCAAACCACCACACAGTGTGTATGTTATACGGTACTGGTTAATAATTTTTGTATTTATTAACCAAAGGTAAAAGGACTTCTACAACACCGATTTGTTGGAATGTTTATGAAGCATAATAACATTACTTTCTGTTTGAAATACAATAGAAAGTGTCCCACTTTTCCCTTTGGAAGCTACTTTGGATGTCTCTTTTTCATTTAATAAAAATATTTATTTTGCTGTAGCAGTTTCTTTATGCCCACTCTTTATCTTATCATACTGTGCAAACATACCTGCAAGTAATGTTCCAGAGATTGAATGCCATACACAAGATACTGCACAGATAATTGCTGATTCAGGTGTTGATGCGAACTGGGCTGTTGTTGTTGCAAGGTTTGTTGCTAATCCAGCATTCTGCATTCCAACTTCGATAGAAATTGTTCGTTTCTTTGCTGTATTCATTCCAGTAAGTTTTCCAGCACAATATCCAAGGAAATATCCGAAACCATTGTGTAAAAGTACTGCAACAAAGATCACGATTCCAGACTGGAAGAATTTTGATCCCTGTGATGAGATAACTCCACCAACAACACATGCAAGTCCAAGAACTGCCACACCCGGCATGACTTTCTGAACTTCTTTGAATGCTTCATTTTTTCCTAATGCGTAGTTTAATGCAAACCCGATCGCTACTGGTACGATAACCGTTTCTATGATAGATACAAACATTGGTAATCCATGAATTGTAATCTTGGCTCCGCTTGCCAAAAAGGATACCATCAGTGGTGTCATCACTGGAGAGAGGATTGTAGATACAGTTGTCATTCCAACAGAAAATGCAACATCTCCACCGCAAAGATAGGACATAATGTTTGATGATACTCCTCCAGGACAGCATCCTACAAGAATCAGTCCAAGAGCGATTCCATCTGGCAGATTCAGTAATTTTGTAATTGCAAATGCCAGGAATGGCATGATCAGATACTGAGCGATCGCACCAATACAGATATCAAATGGTCTTTGTGCAAGAATTTTGAAATCTTCTGTTGTCAGTGTCAATCCCATACTGAACATGATGACACCAATAATGATAGACTGACTCGTGAATTTATTTGCTACTGGATCCGTGAATAATTGAAAATTCACCCACCCCATCAACGATGGCAGGAAAAATGTAATGACTGCGATCGCTATGACAACGATAGATGTGTAGTCTGATAAAAATTTGCTTAGTTTTTGTAGTTGTTTCATATTATGTTACCTCCTGATATTCCTCACCGCCCTTCGCTATAAATCAAGAAAGAATCCTGCTCAGAGGACTTTTTATTTCATCGAAATTTTCTATGCAATAAAAAAGCCCCTTCTCAGAAAAATCCTGAAAAGGGACGAACTAATCCGCGTTACCACCCAATTTCTGCAATAAAATTACAGCTCTTAACGTACTATCATACGCTTTCCTTATAACGGAGGATTCCGGCGAGACTTACTGGTTCAAAATATTAATGTCAAGTAATGTTCAGTCCGCATCTTAGAGATGATATCTGTTCATGAAAATGTATCTGCTCACACCAACCGCAGACTCTCTGAAACACTTGATTCAAAAACAGCGTTGTTCTCTTCAACGAATTTCGGTGAAGTTATGTATTTGACGAACTTCATTATAGTCCGATTTCTAAAAAAGTCAAGAAGAAAATTGTCCTAATTTTCGTACATTGTCAAAATGTTGATTCAAGACATATTTTGAAGGAGGGATAGAGCGTGCTTGAAAAAACTTGCCATAATATTTTATAAGGGGTATAATAAAGCAGAAAATTTGCAGGTTTTGATAACTGGGCCTGCAAAAAATAAGAATGGACATTTATGAAAAAATTTACGGAAATTCACGGAAATTCAATGATGAGATTTTGAAGATATCGAAGTCATGAAGAGTATTCTGGATATCGAATTCATGGTAATTCAATCGTGGGAGTCTTTACGAAAAAAGATAGGAAAGAAGGAATTTTAATGTTTAATTTTTTAAATTCAGAAAGCCTCTGGATAGGAACAGATATGAAAAAATTTAATGAAATCCGCACACAATTAGAGCAGGAAGGAATCCCGTATAAATATAAAACAAAAGACCATTTATCACAGACGATGTACCCGGCAGAAGGAACATTAAGAAGCCGAACAGGAAGTTTTGGAAATAAACCAGACCAGATGATAGAATATGAAATCCTCGTACATAAAAAAGACTACGAAAAGGTGAGAGGAAAATTCTGATTTGCGCAGCAAAGGAGACGCTTCCCAAGAAAGCCAATACCCTATATTTGTGACTTTAGTCGCTGCAGGTTGAATGTTCGCTTAACCGCTCGCATCCAACCTTTGCTCCGAGGCCACAAATATAGGGTATTGTCTCTCTTTGGGAGCTGTCTTTGGCTGCCTAAGCAAAATCCGAATTTATTTTGGAGGGATTTGGGGAAGAAGGCCAAAGACATAGAAATATCCAGAAAATTAAATTCTATAGGATTGACATATAAACTATTGTCATAGTAGCATAATGATTTGTGGTTAGGTTATTACTTTTTTATGAACTGGAAATTTGAATTGATTTATGGTTTTAGAGCGTGTCTGAAAATAAAGTGTTTCCATTAAAAATGCGAACGAAAACTATATTACTCTATAAAAGAATAAATAAAATTCCAAATTCATTTTAAAAACATTTTTCACAAATGGTTCCAGTGTCAATCCTTCAGAATATCAACTCCCCATAAGATCACAACCGTCTGAAGCCTCCCTCAAATCTCTCCAACATTAAAATTCTGATTTTATTTCATTCCCAGAGGGCGTTTCCTTTGCCTGCGGCAAATCAGAATTTAAATTTTTTGGATAATATAAAAGTTTTGCTTAAAAAATGTTAAAAATATATCAAAAATATGTTGTAAATTTTCTAAAATTTTAATATAATAGGAATATAATGATAATTTATTTATCAAAAAAGAGGATAATAAAGGGGATTTGATTGAAAAATTGTTCACAATGTCTAAATGTGAGCTGCTTCAATTATCCATAACCGAAAGGCAGTGAAGTTTCGGCTATGACAAACGAAAGAAGTTTTTTATGAAAGAATTTTTGACCATCGGGGAGCTTGCCGACATTTTCAACATGGATGTCCAGCTGCTGCGCCATTATGACGCCAAGGGCCTGCTGGTGCCGCAGGTGCGCAACAGCGAAAATAACCGCCGCTTTTACCACTTCGACCAGGTCTATCCGCTGGCCACGATCCGGTATCTGCGGCGGCTGGACTACTCTCTTGCCCAGATCAAGGCCTTTCTCCACAGCAACGGCCTGCGTGATAACCTGCAAATGCTCTCTCGGCAGGCGCAGCAGCTGCGTCGTCAATGTGATGAGCTGAACGCCACCATCCAAATCATCCAGCAGAAGGTGGAGTTTATCGAGCGGGAGCAGGCCGCCAGCCAACGGGATAAATTCTATGTCCGCTCCTTCCCGCGCCGGGCCTTTCTGCACATCGGCGAGGAAATCAACCTCTTTACCCATGAGCTGTTTTACTTCTATCCCACCGTGGGCTTTTATCAGGGGCAGCGGAAATGGTTCGGCGCCTACCTCTATGAAGATACTCCCGCCGAGGCCCGCCGCCTGCCGGACCTGATGGCCGATCAGCCCGTTTCCTATATCCCCGCCGGGGACTATCTCTGCGGCTATCACTATGGGCCGTATCTCACCATTCAGGACTCTATCGACCGCCTGTTTGGCGAAGCCCGCCGCCGGAAGCTGCCGGTGGATGACTGTGTTATCACCCCAAATATCGTGGATCAGTGCTGCGAGGGACACCCGGATAATTATATTACCGGCCTGGAGGTGCGCATCCTCTCCCTGGATGAACAAAATGAAGAAAAGCCCTTTGCGGTCATTTCCAAGCCCGAGGACGTGTAAGCTGCTGCGTATACCGGTGGGAGCCGGAGAACCGCCGGTTCAAACGCAGTGTATGCCGCAGTACATAGGACCATCCCTCCCGGGCATAGGATTGCCGTGAAGGAGGGATGGTTTATGTTATCGGCGGCTTTGCTGCTGCTGTCCAACAGCTTGTTTCTGACGCTGCACCTGTCCGGAAATCCCGGGTCGTTTCCCCGCCCCCTGTCCCGGCAGGAGGAGCGGGAATGTCTGGAGCGGTGGGGCAGGGGAGACCTGTCTGCCCGCAACTGCCTGGTGGAGCACAACCTCCGCCTGGTGGCCCATATCATCAAGAAGTACTACACCCAGGCTGCCAACCAGGAGGATCTGATCTCCATCGGCACCATCGGCCTCATCCTTCTGGCCATCGCCATGCTCTGCGGCATCGTATCCGGGCTCAACGCGTTCTATCTCGCCGGCAGCCGTCTGCTCTATTCCATGGCCATCGCCGATGCGCTGCCAAGCGGCTTCAAAAAGCTCGACAGCAAATACCATGTGCCGCGTCTCGGCATCCTGTTCATGATGATCCTCGCTGTGATCGCGCCATTTTTCGGGCGTCAGGTGCTTTCCTGGCTCGTAGAAATGACCGCCGTTGGCGCCTCTATGCGACGGCAGCCGCTTTTGTCACAGCGCGCCGCGAAGGCAACAAAAAGCAGATGGTGATCAGCGGCATTGGCACGAGCTTTGCCCTGTTCTTCATCCTGCTGCTCGTGCTGCCGTTCTCCCCAGGCTTCCTCAGCCCACAGGCCTGGATCTTCCTGGCTGTCTGGGTCGTCATCGGCGCTGTATTCTTCGCTGTGAAGCGCAAGGATTACTACCGTTCCACTGCTCTGCAGGACAAGGTCAGCGCTGCTGCTCAGGAAGCAGCCAACGCATCGGATGCGCTT
>ERZ827186.2717-NODE-2717-length-11468-cov-2.768159_pt1 | contig 11468 bp, 12 predicted proteins | sample MGYA00519918_ERZ827186 | MGnify/ENA primary metagenome ERZ827186 (study PRJEB31778, sample SAMEA3449275) | human gut metagenome | biome: human gut; feature: human-associated habitat; material: faeces | place: United Kingdom | collected 2010/2012 ... | reverse complement strand
GTTCGGCTCTGATCTGGACGCCGACACCAAGGCCCGTCTGGCACAGGGCGAGCGCATCGTTGAGGTGCTCAAGCAGAACCGCTCCGCTCCCGTTGCGGTCGAAAAGCAGGTGGCCATCCTCTACGCGACCATCCACGACTACCTCGTGAACATCAAGGTGCCTGCCGTGGCCGAGTACGAGAAGGGCCTGTACGAGTATCTCGATACCGACGCAGCCGGTGCTTCCGTGATGGAGACCATCCGCACGACGGGCGATCTGAAGCCCGAAACCGAGGAGCAGCTCAAGCAGGTGCTGGCTGACTTCACAGCCCAATTCCTCAAAGAAAAATAAACTGCAAAGGAGGTGCCGCCGATGGCCGGTTCCATGAAGGAAATCAAGCTGCGTATCCGAAGCGTCGAAAGCACCATGCAGATCACCAAGGCCATGGAGCTTGTGGCATCCAGCAAGCTGCGCCGTGCCAAGGAGCGCGTCGAGGGCAGCCGCCCATATTTTGAGACGCTCTACAGCACGCTGTATGACATTGTCAGCGCGGACTCGGGGTTCGACAGCCCGTATCTTGCCAGGCGGGATACGAACCGCCGCCTGTATATCGTTATCGCGGGTGACCGCGGTCTGGCGGGCGGCTACAACTCCAATATCCTCAAGGCCATTGAGGCGGACGCCGAGGGCGCGGACTATTGCGTACTGCCCATCGGCAAAAAGGCCGTCGAGCACTTTGAGCGCCGCAAGGCAGCCATCCTGACCACCGCCTTCGCGGAGGCAGGGGATTTGTCTGTCAGCGATTGCTTTGAGATTTCCCGCCTCGTCTGCCAGAAATTCCTGGCAGGGGAGTTTGACGAGATCCGCCTTGGTTTTACGCAATTTGTCTCTATGCTGACCCAGACGGCCACCGTGCTGCCGGTCCTGCCCTTTGACGCTCAGCGCCCCGAGCCGGGCCACGAGCGCGAAAGCCTGATGATGTATGAGCCGGACGGAAAGACCGTCTTTGACGCCATTATCCCCGAGTATCTCGCGGGCGTCGTCTACGGTGCCCTGTGCGAGAGCGTTGCCAGTGAGCAGGGCGCGCGCCGTATGGCGATGGATGCCGCCACCAAGAACGCAGGCGACATGATTGACCATCTGAACCTGTACTACAACCGTGCGCGTCAGGCCGCTATCACCCAGGAAATTACCGAGATTGTGGCCGGTGCCGATGCGGAGTCTTAAAGAAAAAGCCCACTAAAGGAGTGTGTGCTATGCCAGAAAAACACATCGGAAAGGTCGTACAGGTCATGGGACCTGTACTGGACATCCGATTCAGGGACGGTGAACTGCCCGCCCTTCTGAACGCCGTTGAACTGGAAAACAACGGCAAAAAGCTGATCGTTGAGGTTGCCCAGCACATTGGCGATAACGTCGTGCGCTGCATTGCCATGGCGGCCACCGACGGCCTTGTCCGCGGTACGGATGCCGTGGATACCGGCGAACCGATCAAGGTGCCCGTTGGTGACGAGTGCCTGGGCCGCGTGTTCAACCTGCTGGGCGAGCCCGTCGCCGTCCAGGGCATGCAGTCCAGCGCCGCCCGCGGTTTTGAGACCGAGGACTCCGCTGTGGTCAACGTCCGTTTTGCCGATGGCGCGCTCGCAAGCATGACCATCTCCGATGCCACCGCCAGCCCCTGGAACTGGGAGGCCACCGCTCGCGAGGACCCGCAGTACCGCCCCTTCGACGCCGATGCCTACTTTATCGGCGGTACCAAGGGCGCCCTGTCGCTGCCCCGCCTGCACCAGTTCTCCTACGACGGCGCCTCCAACTGGCACAAGCCGCTGCAGATGGAGATTCCGGCCGTCGACCCGGCGCTGCCGCACAAGATGCAGCTCAAGCACTTTGTGAAGGTCGTCCGCCGCGAAGTTGAGCCCGTCGTAACCCCCGCCGATAACGTCAAGACGCTCACGCTTCTCAACGCCATCAAGGAGGCCGCCGAGACCGGCCAGCTCGTCGAGCTGTAGCACCTTAGGACAGGCCGCGGCAGAAACCCCATGCCGGGCCCCTCGGTCCGCCACAAATAAGCCCCTCTTCTTTGCCCCGCGAGCAGCCTCCTGCCCGCGGGGCTTTTTGGTATCCTTGGTAGCCCTGTGCTGCAAACGCACCTTAAACGCAAGGAGTTCCATGGATCTTATCGCCCAGCTCGCCCGCGAGCTCAACCTTAAGGCCGCCAATGTCGAGGCGGCCGTCAAGCTCATCGACGAGGGCAACACCATCCCCTTTATCTCGCGCTACCGCAAGGAAGCCACGGGCGGCATGGACGACGTCGCCCTGCGCGCACTCGACGAGCGCCTGTCCTACCTGCGCAATCTTGAGCAGCGCAAAGACGATGTCGTCCTGCTCATCGACGCCCAGGGCAAACTCACGCCCGAGCTCGAGCAGCAGATTCGCGAGGCCACGCAGCTCCAGCGCGTCGAGGACCTCTACAAGCCCTACCGCAAAAAGCGCATGACCCGCGCGCAGAAGGCTCGCGAGGCCGGCCTGGAGCCGCTCGCCAACATGATCATCATGCAGGCCTCCGCCAAGGGCAGCGCGCTCGACGCCGCCGCGGCCTACGTCAATGAGGACGCCGGCTTCGACACGCCCGAGAAGGCGCTCGCGGGTGCGGCCGACATTGTGGCCGAGACGGTGGCCGAGGATCCCGAGAACGTCGCCGACCTGCGCGCCTTTACACAAAACACCGCCGACATCGTCGTCGAGGCCACCAACCCCGCCGAGAAGACTCCCTACGAGCCCTACTACGACTTTGACGAGCCGCTGCGCCGCATCCCCAACCACCGCGTGCTGGCCATCGACCGCGGCGAGCGCGAGGGCAAGCTCCGCGTGCGCGTGAACGTCGACGGCGCCGCCGCCACGGCGCGCCTCGGCAGCCGCTGGCCCCGCCGCCAGGGCGTCTTCGCACCCGTCTTTGACGCCGCCATCGCCGATGGCTACAAGCGCCTGATGGCACCTTCGCTTGAGCGCGAGGCCCGCGCCAAGCTCACCGTCCGCGCCCAGACCGAGGCCATCAACGTCTTTGCCAAGAATCTCGAGGGCCTGCTCTCGGCACGCCCCGTCCGCGGCGCCCGCGTGCTCGCGCTCGATCCGGGCTACCGCACCGGCTGCAAGGTCGCCGTCATGGACGAGACCGGCAAACTGCTCGACCACGGCGTGGTCTACCCCACTAAGCCGCGCCACGACGTCGCCGGCACCAAGCGCGAGCTCGCCCGCCTCGTCAAAAAGGACGGCGTCAACACCATCGTCATCGGCAACGGCACCGCCAGCCGCGAGACCGAGGAAGTCGTCTCGGAGTTCATTGCCGAGCAGGCGCCCGGCTTGCGCTATACGATCGTGAACGAGGCCGGTGCGTCGGTGTACTCCGCTTCCGAGCTCGCGAGCCAGGAGTATCCCGACCTGGACGTCACCGTGCGCGGCGCCATGAGCCTGGGCCGCCGCCTGCAAGACCCGCTGGCCGAGCTCGTCAAGATTCCGCCCCAGTCCATCGGCGTGGGCCAGTACCAGCACGACATGCCCCAGAAGCGCCTGAATGAGACGCTGGACGGCGTGGTCGAGGACTGCGTGAACAGCGTCGGCGTCGATCTGAACACTGCCTCCGCGCCGCTGCTGCGCCGTGTGGCGGGCGTCAGCGCAGCCACCGCCAAAAATATCGTCGCCTGGCGCGAGGAGGAGGGCGCGTTCACCTCCCGTGCGCAGCTGAAAAAGGTCAAGGGCCTCGGCCCCAAGGCGTATGAGCAGTGCGCGGGCTTCCTGCGGCTGCCCGAGGCGAAGAACCGCCTGGACGCCACCGCCGTCCATCCCGAAAGCTACGCCGCCGCCAAGGCCCTGCTGGACGCCTGCGGCTACACGGCTGCCGAGATCGGCACAGACAAGCTGGCGGGTCTGCCCGGCGTCGTCAGGGCCAAGGGGGCCGGGACCCTCTGTGAGGCGCTGGGCGTGGGCGAGCCGACGCTGAACGATATTGTGGCCGAGCTGTGCAAGCCGGGGCGCGACGTCCGCGACAGCCTGCCCAAGCCGCTGCTGCGCAGTGACGTCATGGGTCTGGACGATCTGAAGCCCGGCATGGAGCTGACCGGCACCGTGCGCAACGTCATCGACTTCGGCGCGTTCGTCGATCTGGGTGTGCATCAGGACGGCCTGGTCCACGTTTCACAGATCAGCGATAAATTTATCAAGCACCCGCGCGAGGTACTCAAGGTCGGCGACATTGTGCGGGTCAAGGTGCTGAATGTGGACACCGCCAAGAAGCGCATCGCCCTGACGATGAAGGGCGTGCCCCAGCAAAACTAATACAAAACCGGCACGAACATATATAAATGTTGCATACAAAAAAAGACGGTGTTAAGACTTTAACGAGATAAGTCGTGCATTTACACCAAAACACGACAAAAACATTCAGAAAACGAAAATATTTGTTGGTAAATACATAATATATGTGAAAGCGAAAGGCCGCGGCGGGCAAAACTCGGGCATTCTGACCAAAAGCCAAAAATGAAGGATTTTCTCTTTTGTGCAGGAAATGGAAAAAATCGGATTTGTGCATTATGAACAAAGAAACGGCACATAATTATGCTATAATGCCCAATGTAAGGAGCAGATAGAGCATGGTGGCTCACCTCCTTACCGCAAGCCGTGCGCCCGGTTCCGCCCTGGACACCGGTGCTGAAGATGCGGCAGATTGCGTGGGATTATTTTGGAGGTCATTTATTATGGTGAAACAAGTCAAGGTTTCCAATTTTACCGAGGTCAAGGGAATCGTGTCTGCTGCCGCCAAGTGTTATAACGATGTCGGCGTGCATGACATGAAGGGCAGCATTGCCGATGCCAAGAGCATCCTGGGCATGATGAGCCTGGATTACAGCCATCCCGTCAAGATCGTCTGTGAGGATGAGCGCGACCTGAACAGCGTTGTCAACGCGATCAAGCAGTAAAATAGGAAGGACCGCCCCACGGTGTAAAAGCCGCGGGGCGGTTTTTGCGTGAAAGGCTTCCCCCGCGGGGGAAGGCAAGGAGCGCATCACGCCGCTGCGTAAAATTTTCTGAAAATAGAAAGTTTGAAAACACGAGAAAACAAGAGTATTTGAGAGAATTCGAGAGCGAGCACAGTATAAATTAAAATTCTTGCCAAAACCCGTTGACTCTGCTGCCCTTTTCTGCTATAATCACACTTGCGCGAAAAAGCGTCCTGCGGGGCGCTGTTAAATACCGTTATTAGACGGACGTGTTAATTTCTCAATGGAGGTTCCTACTATGAGCACGACTCTCGCTAAGCCCGCTGAAATGGCTGACCGCAAGTGGTATGTGATCGACGCCGCCGGCAAGCCCCTCGGCCGCGTTGCTGCCAAGGCTGCTGTCATCCTGCGCGGCAAGAACAAGACCACTTTCACCCACAACGTTGACTGCGGTGACCACGTCATCATCATCAACTGCGATGAGGCTGTCCTGACCGGCAAGAAGCTGGAGAAGAAGTTCCATCGCACTCATTCCGGCTGGATCGGCGGCCTGAAGGAGACCCAGTACAAGACCCTGATGGCTGAGAACAGCGACAAGGCCATGACCTACGCTGTCAAGGGCATGATCCCCTCTAACACCATCGGCGCCAAGGCTATGACCCGCCTGCACTGCTACAAGGCTGCTGACCATGCTCATGCTGCTCAGAAGCCCGAAGCTGTTGAGATTTGAGTGAGGAGGCAATAGAAGATGTACGAAACCAAACCTTATTTCTACGGCACTGGCCGTCGTAAGCATTCCGTTGCCCGCGTTCGCGTTTACAACGGCACCGGCAAGATGACCATCAATGGCCGCGACATCAACGATTACTTTGGTCTGGAGACCCTGAAGCTGCTCGCCAACAGCCCGCTCGTTCTGACTGAGAACGAGGGCAAGTTCGACGTTGTCGTCAACGTCGTCGGCGGTGGCTGTGCCGGCCAGGCTGGCGCTATCCGCCACGGCCTGTCCCGCGCCCTGCTGCAGTTCAACCCCGAGCTGCGCTCCACCCTGAAGAAGGCCGGCTTCCTGACCCGCGATCCTCGTATGAAGGAACGTAAGAAGTACGGCTTGAAGGCTGCCCGCCGCGCTCCGCAGTTCAGCAAGCGCTGATTTCTGCTGCGCAGCAAAAGCTCTATCCCACAGCATTTATGGCGTCGGTCCTTGTGGGCCGGCGCCTTTTCTATGGCAAAAAAGGAGGCTTTTCATGGCCTTATCCGTAAAAACAAGGGAGCATATCCGCCGCTGGGCGGCGCTGGCGGGCCCCAAGTGGGGGGCACTGCTGGGTGGGGCGGCAGCGCTGGCAGCGGCCATCGCGTTTACCGGGTCGGCGCTGCACTTTACCACCGTCGCCGATACCCACGGCAATACCGTGCGCATTTTGACGGCAGCCACCGATCTGGCTGCCGTTCTGCAGCAGTCCGGCACGCCGCCGCTGGGCGAGCACGACGAAGCCGTCTGGTCCCAGACCGAGGACGGGGAGCGGCTGGACGTCCTGCGCGCCTACACGGTGCCGGTCACGGCGGACGGCGCAATGCAGGAGCTGACCGTCACCGGCACGCACACAACGGCGGAGCTGCTTGAGCGCGCCGGGCTGACCTACACGGCGGACGACCTGCTGACCCCAGCAGCGGATGAAATCGTCCCCGAGGGCAGCGGCATCACGGTGCAGCGCGTTACCTACAACGAGTACACTGTCGATGAGGTCGTCCCCACCGAGATCGAGGAGATCCCGACGAGCCTGTTCTACCGCAAGCAGAGCAAGGTCATGACCCTGGAGGAGGGACACGATGGGCAGGACACCGTTGTCTACCGCGAGAAGTGGATCGACGGCGAGTGGGCCGAGACGAATGAGGTCGGGCGTGTGAATGAGGCCGAGATGGTGCCCACCGTGCAGAAAATTTACGGCGAGCAGGTTCCCGTTTCCGGCTTTGTCGGGCCGGATGTGGTCGATGGCGTACCCGTCGAGGGCGTCGCCGCAACCTATACGGGGCAGCGTGCCACGGGCTATTCCGCCTCCGCCACGGCCAAGGGTGCCAGCGGGCGCCGGCTGACCTACGGCACAGTGGCCATCAATCCGGGCGTCATACCTTACGGCTCTCTGCTGTACATCACCAGCGACGATGGAAAGTTCGTCTATGGCTACGCCTACGCCGCCGACACCGGCACGGCTCTGGTGCAGGGAAAGGCTTTCATTGATCTGTACTACGAGACGTACGAGGAGTCGGTGGAGAACGCGGTTATCCCTGTCACGGTCTACGTGCTGGATGACGAGACTGCCGCCCGGTATAAAGAGCAGAACGACGCAATTTTAGAGGCGGATACGGTTGTAGGAAGATAAAAGCGCTGCCGTCCTCAATTTTCCCGCAAATGACTGTTTGCCTTATACGCGCGGGCCGGGCATGCCCGGCCCCTACAAAACTGAAAAAACAGGGGCGTGAATCCATAACGGTTCACGCCCCTGTTTTTATTTTAAAGTCTTACTTCGTGCCGAAGATACGGTCACCAGCGTCACCCAGACCGGGGACGATGTAGCCGTTATCGTTCAGCTTCTCGTCCAGTGCGCCGACATAGATGTCCACATCGGGGTGGGCCTCATGCAGAGCCTTCAGACCCTGGGGCGCGGCGACCAGACCGATGAACTTGATGTGCTTGGCACCGCGCTTCTTGATCTGGCCGATGGCGTCGCAGGCGCTGCCGCCGGTAGCCAGCATCGGATCCAGGACAAAAACCTCGCGCTCGTTGATGTCGTTGGGCAGCTTGCAGTAGTACTCAACGGGCACCAGCGTCTCCTCGTTGCGGTACATGCCGATGTGGCCGACCTTAGCGGCGGGGATCAGGTTCAGCATGCCATCCACCATGCCGAGGCCGGCGCGCAGGATGGGGACCAGAGCCAGCTTACGGCCGGCCAGGACCTTGGTGCGGGCCAGAGCCACGGGGGTCTCGACCTCGACTTCCTCGGTGGGCAGGTCGCGGGTAGCCTCATAGCAGAGCAGCATCGCGATCTCGCTCACGAGGTCACGGAACTCCTTGGTGCCGGTGTTGCGGTCACGCAGCAGGCTGATTTTGTGCTGGATCAGGGGATGGTCAACAATTTCAACAACGCTCATGGTACGATCTCCTTGCATTTTAAAGATATTCAGCCTGCCGTGCAGGCAATGTGAAACTTAGTGGTTTTCCAGCGCCATCATCTTGTCGATGCGCATCTGGTGGCGTCCGCCCTCGAACTCGGCGTTCAGGAAGGCGTCCACGATCTGGCAGCCCAGACCCGCGCCCACGACGCGCCCGCCCAGGCAGAGGGCGTTGGCGTTGTTGTGGCGGCGGGTGAACTCGGCGCTGAAGGTATCGCTGCAGCAGCAGGCGCGGATGCCCTTCATCTTGTTGGCGCACATCGACATGCCTACGCCGGTGCCGCAGCACAGGATGACCAGTGCGCAGCTGCCGTCCTGCACGGCCTTGCAGCCCTTGGCGGCAAAGTCCGGGTAGTCCACGCTGGCGGTGGAATCGGTGCCAAAGTCGGTGTAGGCTACGCCCAGCTCGTCCAGATGGGCCTTGATGGCCTCCTTCAGCTCATAGCCGCCGTGGTCGGCAGCAAGTGCAATCGGTTTGTCAAACTTCATTTTGTTTCCCCTCTGTTTTTTCACGTTCCGCGCGCTCCCGCTCGGCCTGGCTCAAACGGTGGTAGTCAGGCAGCAGGGCGGCAGGCGGCACACACTCGCCGCGCTCCCACATGGCCCTGGCGGCCAGTGCCACGCCCGCACCGCGCAAAACCTGCATCGGCTGCGGCACGCAGACCACGCCCGGAACATTCTTATATGTATTGTAGCACAAAGTTGCGCCGTCGCCAACAAAAAACAGAGGTTTTTTGCAGGTTTGGACAAAATTTTCCAGCGTCGTGACCGGTGCGGCAGCGTCCGGGGTCAGGCGGTCATGGGCCGCCAGGTCAAATGCGCCCCAGTAGACCTGCCCGCGGCGGGCATCCTGCGCACCGATGACAGTGCCCTCTCCCGCCAGGCCGTAGGCCAGCGCGGCCATCGTGGAGACGCCCGCGCAGGGGATCTGGCGGGGCAGGGCCAGCCCCTTGACGACGGCCAGCCCGATGCGCAGCCCGGTAAAGCTGCCGGGGCCGTTCGTCACGCCCAGCACGTCGAGGTCGTCAACGGTCAGCCCGGCGGCCTTCAGTGCGGTGTCGATCATCGGCAGCAGCGTTTCGCTGTGGGTCAGGCCGTTGTTGCACTGGGCCTCATACAGCAGGACATCGTCCCGCAGCACCGCCACCGCCGCCGTCTTGCCCGCGGTATCTACAGCTAGGATATTCATTGGATCACCTGTTTAAAAATGTAATAGAGTATAGAGCCTTCCCCCTTGGGGCTGCGCCCGCAGGCGCGTGTCGGAGCGCAACCGCCGGAGAGGCGGCTTTTAGCGCGGAGACTGAAGGTGCCCGAGGCCCCGCCCGAGGGCGGATGAGGGGCGAGTGTACTGCGATTGCCCGTAAATGGGTTGCAATGGCAAGGTCCCGGCGGGGTGAGGGCACCCCGCCCTACATCCTGTTGAAAAGTGGTGCGTAGGGCGGCATGCCCTCATGCCGCCGCAACCGTGCGGCAGCCGCACAGCTCCCGGGTCGTCGAGGACGCCGACCCCTACAGCCGCAGAGGCTTTACCCAATCGTGATCTTCCGCGTCGTCTCGTCCACCCGTTCAATGTGGATGCGGAGGGGATTTTCCAAATCCAGCAGCTCCGCGCAGTTCTCGCTCCACTCGCAGGCGACAACGGCCCCCATGTCGAGGTAGTCGTAGAATCCGGCGGCGGCCAGGTCGCCCTCGGTGTGGATGCGGTATAAATCAAAATGCGCAAAGGGACGCGGGCCGCGGTAATAGTTCACGATGGCAAATGTCGGGCTGGACACCGGGTCGGTGCAGCCCAGCCCCTCGGCCAGCCCCTGGCAGAACGCGGTTTTGCCCGCGCCCAGACCGCCCGTGAACGCGATCAGCGCCCCGGCGGGCAGCGTTTTGGCAAGCTCACGGCCAACGGCGACGGTTTCCTCCCGCGAATGGGTCACAAATTCCTGCATAAGCAAGCTCCTTGTTCTGGGCCGCATAAGGCGCGGCCACACACGTATATATTATAGTACAGAAATCCGCATTTGTAAAATTTAATCTGTAACTTGGCAAAATTCGTCGAAATGCGCTATAATAAAGACATCTATCAGGAAAGGAGCCTGCCCATGTATCCGCTCATCCGCCGGTATCTGCGCCGGGTCGATGTGGTCTATCTGCTGCTCTGTGCGGCGTGCTCGGCAATCAGCGTCGTGGTGTTGCTGTCCATCGGGCAGACGCAGCTTGGCAGCAACAACAAGGCGTCGGTGCAGCTCATCGCCAGTCTGCTGGGGCTGATGCTGGCCGTCGTCTTTTCCACGGCGGATTACCATGCGCTGGCCCGGGCGTGGCCGCTGCACGGTGTTGTGGCGTGGGGGCTGGTGCTGCCGACGCTGTTTCTGCACAACGTCAACACCGGCCTGGTCACGATTGGCTATGACGCGGGCGGCACGTCCAACTACAGCTGGTACCGGGTGGGCGGCATGACCTTCCAGCCCGCCGAGCTGGCAAAAATCAGCTTTATTTTGACGCTGGCGCTGCATTTGAGCCAGGTGCGCGGGCAGGTGAACCGCCCCAAAAATCTGCTGCTGCTTTTTGTGCACATTGCGCTGCCTGCGGCGGCCATTCATGTGCAGGGCGACGACGGCACGGCGCTGGTGTTTCTGGGCATCGGGCTGGTCATGCTCTACGCGGGCGGGCTGTCCCACTGGCTGGTGGCGGGCGGCCTGACGGCGGGTGTGGTCGGCGGCGCGGCGCTGCTGACACTGCGGCCCGGCATTTTGAAGGGCTACCAGTTCAAGCGCATCCTGGCCGTGCTCACCCCCGATGACCCCGCGCTGGCGGACATTACCTACCAGCAGAACAAGGGGGCCATGGCCATTGGCACCGGCGGGCTGACGGGGCAGGGGCTGCTCTCCGGGGAGCACATCTTTGTGCCCAACGCCTGGAACGATTTTATTTTTGCGTATCTGGCAAACGTTTTGGGCTTTCTGGGTGCGGCGGCGGTGCTGTTGCTGCTGTTTGCGCTCTGCCTGCGCACACTGCGCACCGGTCTGCAATGCCCCGACGCACTGGGCTGCAATATCTGCGTCGGCATCTTTGCGGCGCTGTTTTTGCAGTGTGTGATAAACATAGGCATGAATTTGCAGGTGCTGCCGGTCATCGGCGTGACGCTGCCGTTCTTCTCGGCAGGCGGGTCAAGCGTTGTCATGATGTATCTCTGCGTCGGCATTGTGCTCAGCGTCGGCATGAACACCCGCCGCAGCAAGCTGGAAATGCAGCAGATTTTATAAAAAACAGCGGGTGTCCGTGCGGCACCCGCTGTTTACTTTCTTGGCCCCCTCTGCGAGGGTGACTCCCCACAG